>Ga0209062_1002072_pt1 | contig 29045 bp, 27 predicted proteins | sample Coa_R2_2_FD_187158 | JGI IMG/M metagenome (GOLD analysis project Ga0209062, IMG submission 187158) | Surface soil microbial communities from Centralia Pennsylvania, which are recovering from an underground coalmine fire - Coalmine... | ecosystem: Environmental > Terrestrial > Soil > Unclassified... | reverse complement strand
AGAGCTCGTTGCTACGACTCGTCACCGCCGTCCTGATGGAAATTAGTGAGGAATGGGAAACCGAGAAAATGTACCTGCGGATGGAAACAGACTAGGCGAATTTACAGAAGAGGGGTTGCTTTATCGTTGTCTCTCTCGCCTCAGCTACATAGATCTCGTGTTTCTCGATCACCTGATCCCGAAGCTTGCGGACCAGATCAACTTCAGGTCTCATCAACGTGGGCCTTTGGTTGGGATTGGGATTTGACGCGCCAGTAATCATCGAAGCACTCCAGGCTTGATAAGACCGCTTTAATCGCGACCGCATTGCGGCTTCGTAATATTGCGATCAGCCTCTCGATTGGTTGGAATTCGTCCTCAGATACCTGCACAGTGTTTTGGGACTTATTACTTGTTACATATTTTGTTTCGGAATGCAAGTGCTTTAATCGATCTTCATAACTCTGGCGCATACGATCAAAAACTTCAGCATGGATCGGCTCACGCCCCTCCTCCTTGCGTATCTTGTGGATTTCGTCTTTTAGCCACTCGCGCTGCTCCAGGCGAAGCTTTACGGTCACCAACTTCTGTTCTGAATCACCCACCTGCGTCCTCCATCCGAGTTGTCCCTCCGGGAACACCTTCGCGGGTCATGCGGTCAAATTCCCTCTTAACACCAGTGGTCTTTTGCTCCTATGATCGTGTCTGATGCTGAACAAGGCTAACACGATAGGTAAACGGTCGGTAAGAGAACGGAGGGCGAAGACTAGCATCTCGCTGCTCCCGAGTTTGTGGACGGAGTTGCGGCAGGTAGCGTACCGGAAAGGTGTCAACACCTGCGTTCTTGTGGAGAAAGGCATCCGTCACGTCCTCAGCCGGGAGCGTTCCGAGCAGAGCTCGAGCGCGAAAGGACTATAGCCCATGAAAACCGCGTCCAGCTCCGTCGACAAGCTGAGCCCAGGGTGCAAGTACTGCTACATGTACGGCGAGAAGAGGCGCTACGGGCAGGAGCCTAATCTGCGCGTGCGCCAGTTCCCGGAGGCGCGGTCGGCGTGAGCCGGAGAATTACGGATGCGGAGTTGGAGCGGCGCTTGAACACAAGATTCGTGCGCGAGGGGTGGGATGCAGAATTACGGTGGAGTCGGGGTATCGCAGTGCGATACAATCAGCATCTTCGAGAAGATGGCGCGCCGCCGAGGGCAACGCAAGGGTTACCTATTCCAGCGGTCGGGCTGGTGGCTGCTGACATACCGGGTGGACACGCCGGAAGGCCGGGAGCGGATCACGGCTCCGGTAGTGCGGTGCGCGGAGGCCGGCAAGCGCGAAGCTCAGCGGATTGCCTGGGAAGAAATTCTCAGCAAGCTCGATACGATGGGACTGCGGCCGTCGAGCTCCAGAACTTTCCGCGAGTTCGTGGAGCAGAGATTCCGGCCGGACGTGATAGAGCACCTGAAGCCAGGTGGAAAGATTCATTACGAGCTACTGATGCGAAAGCACATTCTCCCGAGCATTGGGGAGACGCCTTTGCGAGACATTACGCCGGCGCGCGTGCAGGCGCTCCTGAATCAAACACTGGCGTCCAAGCTCAGCGTGCAGACGGCGGTGCACATCAAGAACGCGATATCGGCGGTGCTTCGCCATGCGAAGGCGATGGGATGGTTGTTTGGGGAACTTCCCACGGAAATGGTTCGGCTGCCCGCCATGAAGCGCAAGGAGCGCCGCGCGCTGACTTGGGAGCAGGTCTGCCAGATTTCCAAAGTCTTGCCCGCTCCCGTGGATACTCTCTTCGTGTTCCTGGCGCTAACGGGCCTGCGGGTCGGAGAGGCGATGGGGCTACGCCGCAAGCGGGTGAACCTGTCGGATTCTATGGTGATAGTGGACGGAGAAGTGATTCCGCCGCACTCGATAGCAATCCGGGAGAGTTTCTCTCGTGGCCAATGGCAATCGGTCAAGAGTTCACGAGCACGCCGCAACGTGCCGTTACCCCTTTGGCTCTGCGGATCTATATCGGCCCTGATGGAACAATCTACGTTTCAGGCGCCAGACGACCCGCTGTTCTGCTCGAGCGTGGGTACGCCGATGGACGCCCACAACATCACGAATCGGGTTCTGCGCCCAGCGCTGGAAAAGCTCGGAATAAAGGCCAGCTTCCATGTCCTTCGGCACACTCAGGCTACGCTGGCGGACCAGGCTGGGGCGACGGTGACGCAGCGGCAGCGCATCCTGGGACACGCGGCAACGGACATGACGCTGCACTACACCCATGCGGACCTGGACGCGATGCGGCCAATTCTGGAATCGATGGTAGATCCGAGGAAGCTAAATTAGGCGAGTTTCGACGACCAGTTGACCCAAGACAGTCAGAAAAACTGACGGAAAAGTGCGGTGAGCATCAGCCTTCTAAGCTGAGGGTCGCTGGTTCGAGTCCAGCCGCGCCTGCCAATCGCCCCAGGCGCCTACTCCAAGTTCATATTGATCACGTCGAAGTGAAATCGCTCGGGCGGCAGAGCGCTCACGGGCGAGGCGGTCATCGAAGCCCAGGTCTGATACGCGGTGTTGGCGACGGACGAGTTCAAATACAGCAGAAACTGGTTCGAAAAACACCTCAAAGGGGGCGGTTGGCGGAAGGTGAGGCGCAATCCGACGGCCTTTTCCAGCTCCACGCCCCCGGTTTCGACGGCCTTATCTTCAAGAAGCACGACGAAACTCGACCGGCCGGCGTGCGGCCACAGATCGGCGCGCAAAAGGTTCCGGAGTTCCACACGCGCGCCAAACGTGGTTTCGCACTGGCGAATCCATTCCAGAATTCCGTCTCCCCACTGCCATTGCTGCACAAAGCCCAGATACTGCTCCACCAGATTCAGCGCCAGATCCATTTTCCGGCGTTCCAAATCCAGCTGCGCGCGCTTTTGCTCCGCTTCGGCGGGCTCCGCATTTGGCAGCGGAATCATATCCTCCTGCTCCACCAGGTTGGCGGCCATGTCCATCACTTTGTCGAGGCGCTTTACCCCGGCCGCGGTTCGCACCAGCAGAGGCGGCAGTTCGTGAGTGCGGGAACCGGGTATCTCCACGAACTTTCGATCGCCGAGAATCTCCATGAAAGCCTTAAAAACCCCTTACAAAATCGTCACGGTCCATTTACCGTCCAACATATCAGATGCCGGCTGCCAAGCGGAAGTTACCGGAAGGGGTACTGCCGGCGCGCCCGGCCGGACCCCGGCCCCTTCCAGCACTGTGATGAGCTATTTCGGCTTGCGCCCCTTGACCTGCCGCGCCGGACCTGCTTTGCCGGCGCTTTGGCTTTCTGGCTTTCGGCAACGCCACTCCAAATGAAAATCTCTATATCTTTTGCGCAACATTCCGGCTATCAGAAACGGAAAAAAAAGCAGGCTGGTGGCGGCGTCGGCCAGGCTCAGGCCGACTGCGTTCACCAACGGACTTTGGGCGGGAAGATCGCGCGCGGCGAATCCCGCCCAATGCAGCACAGCCGAAAGCAGCAACAGCCCAACCAGAGCCATCACAGTGCTGCGCCAGGCCAGAAGCCACATCACCTTCAGGCTCTGCTGATAGCCGAGCCGTCGCGTCTCCTTGCCGCCGCTGGCTACCGCCACAGCCTGGCGGTCGCCATAGTTGCGCGCCAGCGCTCTCCGAACCGCCCACGGCGAAACCACGAAAAAAACCGCCACGGCCCACAAGGAATCCAACGTCTCGCCTTGCGCCTTCAGCACGCCATGGGTCAGGATCGCCGCCGCCAGATCCAGGGCCGCCACAGGCCAGCTCACCTCCCAGGTTATGCGCAAACGGTCGCGGAACGAGGGCAGACTCATATGTGGAAACAAGTTGGATACAATCCAATCTAACCGGTATGCCGCTATCCGCCAGAAACCAGCTTCCAGGCAAGGTCGAGAGCATTCAGAACGGCGAGATCGTCTCGCACGTCGTCGTTCGCGTCGGCGAACATCTCATTGAGAGCGTAATCACGCGCAACAGCGTGGACGAAATGAGGTTGAAAGTAGGCGACGAGGTTCGCGCGGTGATCAAATCCACCGAAGTCATGATCGCCAAGGGTTGACCCCCCAAACGGCGCGGTTCATGGGAGGATGGGGAAGTGTCCCCCGAAGAATTCCGCGCCGCGGCTCATGAGGCCGTCGATTGGATCGCCGCCTACCTTCGCGACGCGCGCCAATACCCCGTTCTGCCGCCGATCGAGCCGGGCCAGTTGATCGATCGCCTCCCCCAAAGCGGACCCGAGCAAGGCGAGCCCATCGAAGCCATCCTGCGCGACTTCCGCGAACTGATCGTGCCCGCCACAACCCATTGGAATCATCCGCGCTTCCTTGCTTATTTCGCCAATTCCGCCTCCGGTCCCGGCATTCTCGGCGAAATGCTGTGCGCGGCGCTGAATTCGAATCACATGATTTGGAAAACCGGACCGGCGGCCGCCGAGCTGGAGCAAGTGGCTCTGGGCTGGCTGCGCCAATGGCTGGCTCTGCCCGAGGAGTTTTTCGGGACCATTCACGACACCGCCTCTACCGCCACCATGCACGCCATCATGGCCGCGCGCGAGGCCGCCGCCCCGCAAATTCGCATCGCCGGCGAGCATCCGCCCTTGGTTCTTTACGCTTCCGAGCACGCCAACTTCTCGGTGGATCGCGCCGCCCTGGTCGCCGGGATCGGCCTGAACCATATCCGCCACGTCGCCGCCGACCAAGAGTTTCGCATGAGGCCGGAGGCGCTGGAGGCCGCCATTTTATCCGACCTGGCGGCCGGCAACCAGCCGTTCTGCGTCGTCCCCACGCTCGGCACGACTTCTTCCGCTAGCCTCGATCCGCTGCCGGAAATCGCCCCCATCGCCCGCCGCTACCGGCTTTGGCTTCATGTCGACGCCGCCTACGCCGGACCGGCCGCGATGCTCCAGGAATACAAGCACATCCTGAATGGCGCCGAAACCGCCGATTCGCTAGTCGTGAATCCCCACAAGTGGCTGTTTACTCCCTTGGATTTGAGCATCCTCTACACCCGCCGTCCGGAAGTTTTCCGCCGCGCTTTGTCGCTGGAGCGGACCCCCGCCTACATCGGCGCCGCCGGCCTGGGCCGCGCCGTGAATTTTTCTGAGTACTCCCTCAGTCTCGGCCGCCGCTTCCGCGCTTTGAAGCTGTGGTTTGTCCTGCGCTATTACGGACGCGAAGGGATCGAAAAAATCCTGCGCGAGCATATGCGCATCGCCCGGGAGTTGGCGGCTTGGATCCGCGGCGATCCCCATTTCGAACTCGCCGCTCCCGTCCGGTTTTCGCTGGTCTGCTTCCGCTTCCGCGGCACGGATGAGCAGAACCGCCGCCTTCTCGATCGCGTCAACGCCACCGGCGAAGCGTTTCTTTCAGGCGCGGAGCTGAACGGAAGGTTTATTCTTCGCCTGGCGATTGGCAACATCGGCACCGCCGAGGCCGACGTAGAAGCGGTCTGGCGCTTGCTAAAGCGGCAAGCCGCAAGCTGACAGCCCCGAGCTTGTCACGCCAAATCGAATTTTTCGTGATGCAGCAGAGGATCGCCCTTCACAATCACAGGCCGCCGGAGCGTTTCCTCCAACTCCTCCAGATATTTATTCTGGTGCGACTTCAGCACTTTGGCGACGTCGGGATGCACGCGCAGCATCACCTCTTTCCCCTCGATGCTTGTCGCCATCTTGCGCGCCTCGGTGAGAATTTCGCTCACCACCGTCTGCACGCTCTTGATATAGCCTGCGCCGTCGCAGTGGGGGCAGGGTGCGCAGAGCGTCCGCTCCAGCGATTGCTTCACCCGTTTGCGAGTGATCGCCACCAGTCCGAAATCGTTGAACTGGAGAATTTTGTAAGGAGCGCGGTCGGCGCGCATCGCCTCTTCGAGCGCCTGCATCACCTTTTGGCGGTTCTTGCGCTCGTCCATATCGATGAAATCGATCACAATGATGCCGCCCAGATCGCGCAGCCGCACCTGCCGCACGATTTCCTTGATGGCTTCCGTATTAGTTTTGACGATGGTGTCTTCCAGGCGGTTGGATTTGCCCACGAACTTGCCGGTGTTCACATCGATGGCCACCAGCGCCTCGGTCTGGTTAATGACGATGTAGCCGCCGCTTTTGAGCCAGACCTTGGGACGCAGCGCCTTTTCCAGCTCGGCCGTGATGCCGAAGGCGTCGAAAATGGGCGCTTCCCGCGTATACAGCTTTACCTTGCCGGCCAGGCCGGGCTGAAAACGCTCCACGAAGTTCAAAACGTTTTCGTAAGTTTCCTCGTTGTCGATCCAGATGGCCTTGAAATTTCCTGTCAACTGATCGCGCAACACGCGTTGCACAATGTCCAAATCGTGATGCAGCAGCGCCGGCGCGGGCCTGCGCTCGGCTTTGTTCCGAATGTCCTGCCACAGCTTGTACAGGTATTCCATATCGGACGCGATTTCGTCCTCGCTGCGCCCTTCGGCCGCGGTGCGGGTGATGAAGCCGCCCACCGGGCCGGGGCGGCGGCTCTGCAATACCCGCTTCAGGCGCGACCGTTCTTCGTCGCTCGCGATTTTGCGCGAGACGCCCATGTGCTCGAGCGTCGGCATGTAGACCACATACCGCCCCGGCAGCGCTATGTGAGAAGTAATCCGCGCGCCCTTTTGACCCAACGGCTCCTTGGCGATCTGAACGATGATCTCCTGCCCTTCTTTGAGCAGTTCCGATATCGAGGGCTGCTGGCCGGCCGAGGGCCGGTAAGCGCTTTTCTCTTCGGCCCGAGCCGATTCAAGCCGGCCAGGCGTCTCCCGGGCGGCCGCCGCGCCGGCCGCCTCCGGCCTGCCCAATTCCTGCCCCTCGGCGCGCTGGCCCCGCATTCTGCGCCGCATCCGCCGCGAGACGCGATGCGGATAGCGGCCCCCGCGCTCGCGCACTTCCGCCGAGCCCCCCTCCCCCGGCGGCGCCGATAATTCCGCCTCTACGCCCGGCTCCGGCGGCCCCACCGGCGGCTCTTCCGTTTCCCCGGCCATCTTCTCCCGCGCCGACGCCGCCTCCAGCACCATGGCCTGAATCTCGGAATCCTCGCCCTCGTCCAGCCACGCGGCGGCAGCCGTTCCCAGGCCCACCCTAGCCGGTTCGGCGCCGCTTACCGATGACTCCACCTCCTGCGTTCCCCCGCTTGCCTCTGGCGCCTCGCCGTTCTCGGGCTCCTCCCCAATCACAGGCTCCGGTTTGTCTGGAGGCCACTGCGCCCCCTCCTCCGCCGTCTCCCTGGCGGCATGCGTCGGCGCGTCGGGCAAGGCGTTTTCCGGAGGATATTGGATCGGCTCGTCGAACTCCGTCTCCGCTCCGTTTTCAAGTTCCAGATCCCTTTCCGGCGGGATATCCTTGGAGCCAGCGCCGTTGGCCGTGATCGCCGGCAACGGCAGCTCTTCCGCATCCGCGGCGGCTTCCGTTCCCCGATACTTCGCCAGCGATTCGCCGGGAAGCACCAGGGGAGCCTCTTCGGCCGCGCTTTCTCCCTCCGGCTCGGACTCCGCGGCGGCTTCCACCGCCGGCTCCGCCTCTCCGCCGCCGGCCACGCCCGTCGCGTATTTCGATTCGGGAAAACCTCTGCCGCGATTGCGCCGCCGCCGTGAGCGGCGTCCGCGCCGGTCGCCTCTTTCCTCGCGTTCTTCGGCGCTGGCCGCTTGCGCGGGGGCAGCGCCATTTTGCGCCGCCGTTGCCGGCTCCGCCGCCGCGGCCGGCTCCGCCCTTCGCCGTTCCGGCCGCTCCCGTTCCCCTCGCGGACGCGGCTCCTCGCCGGTCACGCGCTCGATGTCCTCGTGCTCTTCGAGAAAATCGGACACGTATAAAAACGTGTCCCGCTCCAGGCCCAGATCCACGAACGCGCTCTGCATCCCCGGCAAAACCCGGGTCACGCGGCCCTTATGAATGCTCCCGGCGAGCGAATATTCGTTCGACCTCTGGAAATAGACCTCCACCAACTGATCGTCTTCCAGAAGAGCCAACCGGGTCTCATGCCGATTGGCTGAAATCACCATCTCTTTGCTGACCATCCTGATCCTCCCGTCCCGCCTGCCGTCAGGCAAGCGGAAGCTTGCCGCGGGAGATCCGGCGGCCGAGTCGGCGTGGGATGTAACAAGACGGCTTCGGGATTTATGCTGGTTTTCCCGGCCCTGGAGCGGAGCCCGCTCTGCGCTCGCTTACACTCCCGTTGCCCGGCGCCCAAACCAGATGTTGATGCAGAACCCGCCGGTCGGAGGGCCAAACGGGGCGGACGCGAATCCTCGTCTCCGCCGGCGGAATCCGAAAACTCTTAACCGAAACTCGCCTCTCATCCCCGCGCTTTCACCGGCGCAGGAACGCCCGAGGGCGCTATATCCTTCCTTCGCGCTTTCCGTGGCCGCGCACCTGATCTTCTTCCCGCATCCACGCTATTGGCGCGTTAAATCCTCAACCAATAAACCTCCGGAGCCGGACATTGTTCACCAGCCCCAGCGACATAAAAATAGAAATCATGTTGGAGCCGCCGGCGCTCATCAGCGGCAGCGGAATTCCCGAGACGGGCACGTTGCCCACCACCATCCCCACATTCACCAGCAAATGCACCAGTAACAGCGTCGCGACTCCCATGCAGATATACATCCCCGCGCGGTCCGGCGCCGCCTGCGCATTTTGAACGATTTGCATTAACAACAAAAAATAGAGGCCGAGCACCACCACAACCACCACAAAGCCGTGCTCCTCGGCGAACGCGGCAAAGATGAAGTCCGTCGCCGCCGCTGGAAGAAACCGAAGTTGGGTCTGACTGCCGTGCGTTACGCCCCGGCCCCACATTCCCCCATCCCCGACGGCGATGCGGGATTGAATTACCTGATATCCACGCCCGCGCGGATCGCGCGTTGGATCCAGAAAGGTCGTCAGACGCGACTTCTGATAATCGACGTTCTTTCCGATTTGAGCCAGCACAAACCAGCCCGCCGGCGCCGCCAACCCAATCGCCACCGCGATCACCGCCACGTACCGCCATCGCAGCCCCGCCAGCAGAACCCCCGCCACCAGGATCGGAACATACGTTGCAGCCGTGCTCAGGTCCGGCTGCGCCATCACCAGGGCCGTTGGAATTCCTACCAACCCTCCTAATTTCAGAAGATCGCGGCCGTCCATCTCGTCGCGCCTCAGCTCCGAGAGATACCGCGCTACTAGCAATATTATCACTACTTTGACGAATTCCGAGATCTGAAAATGGAAGAGCCACCGTCTGGCGCCTCCCGCGCGATGGCCCAGGGCGATCGTGGCCAGCAGCGCCGCAACCGAAATTCCATACAAAATCGGCGTCTGGCTGATCAGGGTGTGATAATCGACGGAAGTCACCAGCCACATGGCCCCGAGCCCGGCCAGAATGTAGAGGATTTGCTTCCACCAGTCGTCGTGCAGACGCGTCTCCAGCGTCGCCGAGTAAATCTGTAGCACTCCCAGCGCGCAAATAATCAAGGCGATCGCCAGCAGGTGCCAATCGAAATCGCGGATGCTGCGGTAGCGCGGCACGTGATTTTTAGTGTACCGGCGCCATCGGGCGGTTGCCAACCAACTTGCAACCTCCGACCGCTGGCGCCGTAACAAGCGCAAAATCGCGGCAGATCCCTCAGTCCAGTCCCGCCTGCTTCAAAAAATCCGCCGCGACTTCCGCCACCGGACGCTTCCGTCCGTCCACTTGGTAGTTCAGCTCCTGCATGATGTGGTTGCTGAACTTGCCCGACAGCTCCGACAGAGCGCTCCGCAATCCCGGCACCTCCCGCAGGGAGTCCTCGCGCGCCGCCAGGCAGGCCTGATAAGGCGGAAAGGCGTGCTTATCGTCATCGAGGACTTTCAGGTCCATCTTCGAAAGCAACCCATCGGTGGCGTTCGCCGCGATCATGGTCACCTGGCCCTCCTCCATTGCCTTGTACAGAAGCCCGAGATCCATCGTCTTCGGCTGCCCTTGCCAGCGCAAAGCGTATGCCTTGTTCAAAGCCGCCAGTCCGTCCGTGCGTTGCTCGAATTCGTAGCCCACGCCGAGAACCCAGGCTCGTCCGGTCCTGGCGGCATCGGTCAGCGACGACAGGTTCCTTGTGCGCGCCTCGGCGCCCGGAATCACCATCGCGAAGCTGTCGTCGATGCCCAAGGGATCGAGCCAGTCGATCTGAAAATCCCGCGCGTAACCAGCACGGACGCGCGCCAGAACCTCCGCGGGGCCGCCTTCGAGCGGGGCTTTCAGAACCGCCGCCAGCGCCGTGCCGGTGTATTCCGGGTAGACGTCGATTTCGTGGTTGCGGAGAGCCTCGTGCGCCAGCAGCGTCCCGCCCAGATTCAGCCGCCGCTCCACCGGCGCGCCCAGCTTATGCTCCAAATGCTGCGCCACAATCTCGCCCAGCACCACCTGTTCGGTGAAATTCTTCGATCCCACGCGAATGGAATGGCGTTTGCCGGCGCTTCCGCAGCTTGCCAATAGAACCGCCAACGCCGCGAGAACTGCGCGCATGCCCCGATTTTAGCTTTTTGCCGCCCCCACGCCGCGATGGCTCTGCAGCCATCGCCAGGCGGTCTCCAAAATGTTATCCAACGACGATCGCGTAGGCCGCCATCCCAGAACCTCCCGCGCGCGGTGCGCCGCGGCCACCAGGACCGGCGCATCCCCCGGACGGCGCGGCTGTCGCACTACAGGAACCGGACGTCCGATGGCTCTCTCTGCCGCCGCCAGGATCTCGCGAACCGAAAAACCGTTTCCCGTGCCTAGATTCAACGCTACTCCCGGACCGCCGCCCTCCAGGTACTTCAAAGCCTTGACATGCGCCTCGGCCAGATCGGTCACGTGTATGTAATCCCGGATGCAGGTGCCGTCCGGCGTTGGATAATCGAAGCCAAACAACGGGCAGGCGGCCCGCAACCCTTGCGCGGCTTCCAGCAAACAAGGAATCAGATGCGTTTCCGGCGCATGGTCCTCTCCCGTTTCCCCTTCCGCGTCGCAGCCGGCGGCGTTGAAATAGCGGAGCGCCGCCCAACTCAAGCCATGGCAGATTCCCTCCCACGACAGAATCTTCTCCACCATCAGCTTGGAATCGCCATACGGGCTTAACGGAACCGTAGGCGCGGTCTCTTCGATGGGTATGACTTCGGGAACTCCATAAACCCCCGCCGTCGAGGAAAACACGATGCGCCGCACGCCGGCCGAACGCATGGCGTTCAAAAGACTCATCGTTCCGCCGACATTGTTGTGGAAATACGTCTCCGGAACCTGCATGGACTCGCCCACCGCGATCAGCCCGGCGAAGTGTAACACCGCCTCCACTTTATGCCGGGCTAGCACCCGCGCCAGCCGTTCTTCGTCGTGAAGGTCGCCTTCCTCAAGCGGTCCCCACCGGACCGCCCAACGGTGGCCCCGGCTTAAGTTGTCGTACACCACCACCCGGTAGCCGGCCCGAGCCAGTTCCTTGGCGGCATGCGATCCAATGTACCCCGCGCCGCCCGTAACCAGAATCGTGGAGGGCATTAATGTCTAAGGTACCAGTCGGCGGTTTCCAGCCGCGGCCTTATATTCGAATCCGAAGCCGGCTGCGGGATGAAAAAAAGCCGGGCGCTCGAAAACCGAGTGAGCGCCCGGCTACTCATACCTTGGCCGCTCGGAGGTTGGCGGCCAGGGTGGGTAGGTGGAGAAACTCGTTTGCGCGCTAACCTAGCAGTCCTCCATGGCCCAGGCACGCTACTTCCCATCCCGAAATGCGATATCGCGCCAGCATCGGCGGCAACACCAGATCCACCACGTTCGGCTTGGTGGACCGGAAGCAGCCAGGGGCGGAAACAATGGGGACTTCGTCCTTGTAGCCTAGCAAAAGCAGGTTCCCGGGCTCAACCGGAGCGAGAAACCGCTCCAAATGAGCGCCCACCCGCGACATGGCGCGGCCGATTGCATCCTCGGGGCCGGCGGGAGATGTCGTGGACGCCACCAAAATCACGGTGGGCCGGGCGCGCAACAAATGCTGCAGCGCCCGCGTTACATTTTCCTCCTCTTCTATGCAGGTTAGAGCGAACACCGGGCTAGTCCCGAACTTCTCCAGCCTCTGCCGCGTCACGCTCTCAAACAGCGTCCGGGCTCGTTCTCCATCGTGCGGATCGGTGTACAGCAGACCCACGCACGGCGTCCGGATCGGCCGCGCCTGAAGAATGGGGCCGCGTTCCCGCAGAATCGCCACCAGGGCCTCAAGCTGCGGCTGCTCTACGGCAAACGGGGCGCTCTTTACCGTCGCGACCCTTTGACCAGCCCGGGCAAAGCTGAAATTGGGATTCGTCGCGATAACGACGCTCGCAGTGCAATTGATTTGCCGTAATAATTCGTCGTCCACCAGGACGCAACAGTCCTCCGTGACGAACAAATTGGCGCGGCCGCCCGCGGCGAGCCGTATCTCCAGCGCCCCGCATCCCATCTCGGCAGCCACCGAACCAACGGCCTCGTCTTCCGGAACCTCGCCGTCTTCCAATTCAGTTACCCAAACCTGGCCCAGCCCTTCGGTTACCAATAAGCGCACGTCTTCTGCACTTAAGACGTGCCCTTTCGCCAGTAATTTTCTGCCGCCGGAGCGGAAAATCGTATTGCATAAAACCCGTCCTGCGGACTCCCTTACATCTACTGTCTGCGCTCTCAATCATCCCTCCCCAAAAAAGTCTTTAGCAAAGCCCCCTCCAGCCTGCGATGGGCTTATTCGGGAAATACACAATGTTTATGTCGCAACAATAGAGCAAAATTCTCAGGATTTCTCTCGAAGAAATTGAAACTGCGGGGCGGGTCCGCCTGAAGAGCGCGTTACGGCCGCAGACGCGTGCCCTCGGCCGACCCATCCAGCGCCGCCCGCACCACGCCCGCGCGAGCCCCCGGGGCGATCCGCACTTCCCCGAGGCCATTTCCAAGCGCATCGACGGCCGCTTCCAGCTTGGCTTGCATCCCGCCCGTGGCCGACCCCTCGGCGATCAGTTCGAGCGCCTCGGCCGCGGTCAGCGTCTCGCGCAAACCCCCCCCGCCGTCCCTCACTCCCTCCACATCTGTCAGGAAAACAAGCTTTTCCGCCCGAAATGCGCAAGCGCACGCCACCGCCATTTGATCCGCATTCACGTTGTAAATGCAGCCGTTTTTGTCGCCCGCGATGCAGGCGACCACGGGCGTGTAGCGCAAACTTGTGAGGGTTTCCAGCAGCGTAGCGTCGGAATGACAAGGCTTGCCTACCTGGCCTAACTCCGGATCCAGGATCTCGGCATCCACCAGCCCGGCGGCGAGCCCGCTCAACCCTACCGGTTTCGCTCCCGCCGCCCGCAACGCTGAGACGAGGTGCGCGTTCACGGTCCCGGCGAAAATCTTCAGCACCGCATCGATGACCTCAGCCGTGGTGACCCGCAAACCGTTGACAAATCGGCTCTCGATGCCGCGCTCGGCCAAATATCGCGTCATTTGTTTGCCCCCTCCGTGAACCACCACTAACTTGTGGTGTGCGGCTGCATCCGCAATCTCGCATGCCAAACGGCCTCGGGTTTCCGGGTTATCCAGCAGCGTGCCGCCCAGCTTGATCAGAATTCGCATGATTGTCCGGTGGGCGCGCTTTAGAGCAATCCCGCTGTTTCCGGCAGTCCCAGCGCCAGATTTAGGTTCTGCACGGCCTGTCCTGCGGCGCCTTTCACCAAATTATCGATGACGCTTACCACCACGGCCCGCCGCGAATTCGGATCGAATTTCAACCCCAGATCGCAAAAATTCGTCCGCGCCGCCGAGCGGACGTCGGGTGCCTGGCCGGGAGCGTAAAGCCGCACAAAAGGCTCTTCGGCGTAGCGCTTCTGATACAGCGACAGCAGGTCGCCGCTGGAGGAGATTCCTTCCGCCGCCCGGAAATAAATCAATTCCAAAATCCCCCGCGCAATGGGGATAAGCTGCGCGGTGAAAGTGAATTCCTCTTGCCGAAGCCCGGAAATTTTCAACACTTCCGGGACGTGGCGATGATCGAAAATCGAATAAACGGAGAAGTTCTCGGCGACTTCACAGAAGCTGGTTTTAAGCGATGGCTTGCGCCCTGCGCCGCTCACGCCGCTTTTGGCGTCGCACACCACGCCAAAGTCTCGCGCCACCGCCCCCGCCTCCACCAGGGGCCGCAGCGCCAAATTCGCGGCCGTCGGGTAGCAGCCCGGATTCGCGATTAACCTCGCGCCGCCCAGCGCGGAACGGCAATACTCCGGCAAGCCGTAGGCCGCTTCTTTCATTAACTCCGGATGCGTGTGAGGCTGTTTGTACCAGCGCTCGTAATTTTCCGCGGAGCCGAGCCGGAACGCCCCGCTCAAGTCCACCACTTTCGCGCCGCTTTCAAGCAGCTCGCCCGCCAGCTCCATGGAAACTTCCGGCGGCGTGGCAAGGCAAACGGCCGCCAACCCCTCCGCCCGCGCCGCCGCCGGCGAATAGGTTACCCGCCGCGGTCCGCCATCCCCCATCGGCCGCGCCGGAGCATCCGTCTCGCGATGCTCCAATAGCACCGGTTCCAGATGGGGATGCCGGGAGAGAATTTCCACCAGCTCCGCTCCGCTGTAGCCACGGAACCCGATAACGCCCACGGGGATCTTCATATGGGGAATTTTTAATTCTATCGCTCTCTTGCCTGCGGTCCCAAGTAACGGGAAGCTCCGAGTAACGTCTCTATGCTGTGGGTTAAACTCATGAGGGGGATGAGATGCCGATCCGAGCGTTGCTTATGTTAACTGTCAGCCCCTTGGCGATCGTCGCCCAGGAAGCGACGGCGGATTCCAAGACCGACGCCAAGGCCGCCTCCAAGATCTATCTTGTCGAGCCGGGCACCAAGGTCCCGCTCAGCATGATCAACAGCGTCAGCACGAAGTCGGCGCAGCCCGGCGACCGCGTGTATCTTGAAAGCGTTTTCCCCATCCTGGTGGACGGCAAGATCGTTATACCGCCCGGCAGCTACGTGGCGGGAACCATCACCAAAATCCAACGGCCGGGAAAGGTCAAGGGCCGCGGCGAGTTTTATCTTCGCTTCGACACCTTAACGCTGCCCAATGGCGTAACCCGGGATTTTCGCGCCACCGTCTCGAATCTGGACGGGCGCGCGAGCGAAGATCTTGATCGCAAGGAAGGCTCCATCAAAAGCGAAGGCAACAAATCCGGCGACGCGCGCACCGTAGGAGAAACCACGGCGGCGGGCGCAAGTATTGGCGCCATCGCGGCGGGCGCAAGAGGCGCCGGCTTGGGCGCTGCCGCGGGCGCGGCGGCGGGAATCGCCGGCGTGCTCTTCACGCGCGGCCCCGACGCCGTGCTTGCCAGGGGAACCACCGTCGAGATGGTGCTGGATCGCGCCATTCAATACGACGAATCCGAGCTCGATTTTAGCCACGCCCCGCCCAGACCGAGCGTGGGCGAAGGCAGCGGCCCTCTGCCCAGCAAGAAGTCCCAGGGCTCGACTTTCCCGCGCCCGTTCCCGCTGTAACGTATTTCAGTTTTCCCCCGCAGCCGCGGCCGCTGCCGAATGCCCGCTGAGGACCTCCCAATACTGCGCCGCCACCCGCTCCAGCTTATGTTCGCGCTCGATATATTTCGCCGCGCGGCGGCCGATTTCCATCGCCGCTTCCCGATCCGCCGCAAGCCATCGCAAAATATCCGATAGCATTTCCTCCTCGGCCAGGCCGCGATCCACCCGTAAGCACGCATCCTCGGGAATCCGCGCGATCTCCTCCCCCTCCGTGAACGCCACCGCCTTGCCGATCCCCATCATCGAAACCGCGATGCCGGAAGTCTCGGCTGCCGTCGGAAAACGAAGATTGACGCAAATGTCGGCGGCGGCGGCCCATTTCCAAAACTCCCTCCGCCCCAAAAAGCCGGCTCGCAGAATCCGCGGATCGCCGTCGATCTCCGCCGCCAAGGCGCGCTCCAAATTCGACGAGGCGAACGCGCCCTGAATCAGCAGCCTTGCGTCCGCTCCCGCCGCCCAGACTCGCTTCATGGCGCGAACAATCGCCGGCAATCGCTTGGATTCCCGCAAGTAGCCGAACACGCCCACCAGCAGCGTTCTCCCGCCAAGCCCAAGCGCGCGGCGAAAACGTAAGGTTTCGATCGGTCCAGGCGTTGGTGGCGGAGCGAAATAGTGCGGAATTTCGAAAATCCGCGCGTCCCGGTGATGTTCGCGCACCAGCCGCGCGGCGGCGGGATTATGAACCACTATCGCCCGCGACGAACGCGCCAGCCGCTTCAGCATCGGGTAATCGAAATAGCGCGGATCGGCCGCGGACCGGGCCCGGTGATTCCACAAATCCTCCGCCAGGCCGCGATTCCATTCGCCATAATTGTGCACGAATTCCTCGATATATTCCTGGCGGCTGAGCGCGCCCAGGAAAAAATGCTGCAAGACCGCATCGTGCAGCGTCACCACGCCCGGGCGCCTCATGGCCCGGCGATAAATGTCCTGGTGCAGTCGGTTGTTGCCGATATGATACAGCGCAACGTCCGCTTTGCGCTCCCCTAGCCCCACCTCGCCGAATCGCCTTAGCGCGGCCGCCAGTTGCGCGCCGTAATCGGCCACGCCCGAGGCCGAGCGCGGCCCCGGCCCGAACCACGCGATCTTCATTCCCCCTTTCGCCGCGGACCAAACAAAGCCGTTCCCACCCGTATGTGCGTCGCGCCCTCTTCGATGGCCGCCTCGAAGTCGTGCGACATGCCCATGGACAGCTTCGCCAGTCCGTGCCCGCGTCCCAACTCGGCCAGCCGCCGGAAATAAGGCCGCGTGACCTCCGGATTCTCGTTCCACGGAGGCATCGTCATCAGCCCCGTAAGCCTCAAATTGGCGCACCTTTGGATCGCGCCGATCAGTGCGGGCAGGGCTTCCGCCGGCGCCCCGGCCTTGGTCTGCTCCTCGGAGAGCTTCACCTCGATCATCACTTCCAGCGATTTGCCGCAGGCGTCCAACCGCTTCGCCAGCTTTTCGGAGTCCACCGTCTCGATGGCCTGAAACAAATCCGCCGCCAGCCGCGCCTTGTTCGATTGCAGATGCCCGATAAAATGATATTGCGCCCCGCGCAGAGCGCCGAGCTCGGCGCTCTTGGCCTCAAATTCCTGAACGTAGTTTTCGCCAAACACGCGCAGTCCCAACTCATACGCCTCGCGCACAATGGACGCCGGAAACTTCTTGGTCACCGCCACCAGCGTGATTTCCGAGCGGTTCCGCCCGGCTCGGGCCGCCGCCGCTTGAATCCGCTCCTCGACCCTTGCCAGCCGGTCTGTCAGAAGATGGCCCGCCGCTTGCGCCATCAAAACTTCATGATCTCCGATAGCCATTCTGGCAGCGTTCGAGCGATGGATTCCGGAAGGCTGTGTCCGCCGCCGGTTACCGGAATCAACTTCGTCCGGGCTGCAACCAGCGGCAGCGCCGCTCGCATCTCCTCCAGACTGCCGAAAGGATCGCGCGAGCCGTGCACAAACAATGCGGGCGTGCGCAACGCCGGAAAATGCTCCGTCCGCGGTTTCTCCGGACGGCCCGGCGGGTGCAAGGGATACGACAAAAGCAGAAGCCCGCTCGCCCTTCCAGAATCCTCCGCCGCTACCATCGTGCACTGCCTTGCGCCGTAGGACTGCCCCCCGAGGCAAAGTCGAGCCTCGCCGGTAAGCCTTCTCAATTCCTCTGCGGCGCGCTGGATGCCGTCGCGATCTTTCTGCGAGTTGGGGCGCGGCGGACCGCTTGGCCGATTCTGGCGGAAGGGCAAGTCGCCCCGAAACGCCAGAACGCCCGCCGCCCGAAACGCTTCGGCCGCGGCGATCAGCAGCTTCCCGCCGCAATTTCCGCTGGCGCCGTGAAACAGCGCGATTGCGCCGCGCGGCGCCCCGTCCGGCTCGTGCACAAACCCGCGCACCAGCGGCCGTTCAAATCTCTTCCCAGCCGATTTCACCTTTCCCCCAAACCGTCTGGCGGCCCACGCCTGTAAATCGCGCCGCCTCCAAATACGGCGCGAATTCCGCTAGTTCTCCTTCATAGTCGGCCACGCCTATGAATCCGCCCAGCGCATGCCGCTGACCCGTCGAGCGGCTAATGCGTTCGGCCTCGACGTGCCGCAACTCGCATTTCGTCATGCGCACGCGCCCGGCCCGTTCGCCCATGCCCCGAAAATCGATCGGCAACGGTCCGCCGCCGTAAACAGCCCGCAACGCGCTCACGCGGTCCCGGATGCGGCCGAACAAAACCCCGAAAGCCGGCTGGGAAGCCCCTTTCAACTCCGTGGGAGTCAAGAATCGCACTCGCACGCCCCTCACTGGCCTGTCATAAGGCGCCAGATGCACCGCCATCCGGCCGCCCTCGATCGCGGCTGCGTCTGCGTCCACCGACGTGCGAAGCGCCCCAGCCAGCTCGATCGCCGCTCTGGCGTCCGCGAACACATTCAGTCCGATTTCGAACCGCTCGCCTCGGCCAATCCGGGCGCCTTCGAGATGCGCCACCCGCAGCACAAAGGGCCGAGGTCGGTCGCGCAAGCCGCTAGGGCCGCCGCTGGCGCGCGGCGCGAAAAGACGTTCATAGCCGGCCGGAAACTCCTCCATCAATGCCTTGCCCATGCCGCCCCGCAGCCGATTCGCGCTTTCGCCAAGCCGAAAACCCATCGGCCGCCGAGCCACAAACTGGAGCCGCAGCCGGTAGAACTCGAACGCGCACCCCCCGCTCGCGCTAGTCTTTAAGGACGTGATTTCGCTATCCGATATACAAGCTGCGCGCACGCGGATTCAGGATACCATTCGCGTCACTCCGGCGCTGTATTCCGAAAACCTGTCGCGCGAATCTGGCGCGACCCTGTTCCTGAAGCTGGAAAGCCTCAACGTCACCGGTTCCTTCAAGGAGCGCGGAGCCCTCAATCGCATTTTGCTCCTGACCCCCGGCGAGCGCGAGCGCGGCGTCGTGGCCGCCTCCGCCGGAAATCACGCCCAGGGCGTCGCGCATCATGCCGGCCGCCGGGGCATTCGCGCGGTGATCTGCATGCCCGAATTCACCCCCCTCGTGAAGGTGTCCGCCACGCGCGCCTGGGGCGCGGAAGTGATTCTTCACGGCTCCAATTTCGATGAATCGCTGGAGGAAGCCCGCCGCCAGCAACAAGCCGAAGGGCTGACCTTCATCCATAGCTTCGACGACCCGGCCGTGATCGCGGGCCAGGGAACCATCGGCCTGGAATTGTTGGAGCAGGTTCCGGATCTTCAGGCAATTGTCGTTCCCGTCGGCGGCGGCGGGCTGATCGCCGGCATCGGCTGCGCCATCAAGCAATCCCGCCCGCGCGTGAGGGTTGTCGGCGTGCAGACGGCCGCGCTGCCGTCGATGAAGGCGGCCCTGGAAGCGGGCCGTCCCGTCCTGCTCGAGCCGGCGCGCAGCATCGCCGACGGAATCGCCGTGCGCCAGGCGGGATCGCTCACTGTTGAGCTGGCCAAGCGGTACGTCGACGACTTGGTGCTGGTGGACGATGAGGAGATCGCCATGTCGATCCTTCGCCTGCTGGAGACGCAGAAAGTTCTGGCGGAGGGAGCGGGCGCGGCCGCCGTCGCCGCCCTGCTTCATCGCAAGGCCCATCTCCAGAGCAAAAAAGTCGCCGTGATTGTCGGCGGCGGAAACATCGATGTGACGCTGCTTTCCCATATCATCGAGCGGGGATTGGTGAAGGAGGGCCGCCTGGTCCGGATGCGGGTTCCGCTGCTCGACCACCCCGGGTCTTTGCAGCGCCTCACCGCGCTTTTCGCCGCGGAGCGCGCCAATATCGTTCAGGTGATTCACGACCGCGCTTATTTCGGAGCGCATCTCGGCGAAGGCATTGTGGATGTCACATTGGAAACGCGCGGCCCCGAGCACGTCGGTGAGCTGCTGGGCAAGCTGGCCGGCGCCGGATACCGCTATGACCGCGTCCTGTGACGCCCTTCACGGCTTCCCCCTCTCGTACAGCAGAGCTTGGCCATCCGCCGCCCGAATCGTCCGCGCCAAACGATAGCCCGACAAGGCCGCCTCCATTTCGCCCGTGGCGCGGTCGCCGTTGATCAAAACCACCCAAACTCTGGAATCGGGATGTTCTAGCACGGCCTGGCCAAAGTTCGGCCCCCCCAGATGGTAGCGCTCCGGCGTGAAGTAGTAAAACAGCGGCGTCGCATACCACGCCTTGCGGATGAAGATCAGATCCCGCGATTGAATTTCCGGCGAAATGGCGGCGGCCAGCCTGCCGTAATCGACCGGCCCGACGTTCATGCGCGAATAAGACAACACACTTGCCGCGCAGCCAATCCCCGCCAGCATGCCTAGGCCGACCCTCCAGATTCTGCCGCGAAGCGAAAGCAGGCCTATCGATAGCAGCAACAACATGTAGGGAGCCGTAAATAACAGGCCCCGCTGGTTCAGCAGCGGCCGGACCCGCGAGGCCGCCGCCAAAAGCGCAAACGGCAGCACGGCAAGAAGCGCCGGCAGCGCCGCCGGCCGGCCAAGGCGGCGGAGCCAGGTTCCCGCGGCCGGCAGGCGTCCCCAGAAGGAATCCGCCGCCATGGCCGCCAGAGTCAATATGGCCGGCAAAATCGTCAGAATGCGCGTCGCCTGGATTGTTTCGCGAAGCTGGCCTGGGTCCACATAGCGAGTCATGTAAAGGAAGCCCAAGATTGCCCCCGTACTCCCTGCGCCTGCTAAGATCCATCCAAGCCGCCACCGGCCGCCTGCTCCCGCGGGCAGTTTGTCGCCTGCGCCGGCGCCTTCGCCGCGCAGCGTTTCCCGCCAACCTGCCGCCAGCAGAAACGCGCCCGCCAGAAGCAGCGCCGTTCGCAACCCCCAGCCTGCGGCGTTTTCCGTCAAGGGAACCGCCGAAGCAAAGAACCCCGAATCCGTTGTGGGCAGTAAAAACGCGAAGGGAAGGTACGCCGCTAGAAATTGCATGCCGTTTCCGCTTAGCTCCGCCACCGTATTGCCGCTTTGGTAGGCCAAAAACGCGATGAAAGGCGAGCCTAGAATCAACGCCAGCAATTGCGCGCGGCAGATATCCGGCAGTGAATCCTCGCCCCAGGCCCGGAAAAAAGCCCAAAGGATGTGCGTGGCGAATAACGTCCAGAAAAATACGTGTGTCGCCACGCCCGCCAGCAAAAGCGCCACATAGCAGGCCTCCAACGCCGTTCTATGCCTTGCTCCCCCCACGATCCACAGCAGCAAAACCGTCCCTGCCAACCCCAGAAAGCAAGCCTGCGCGAACATCCGAGCAACCTGGCTCCAGAAAACGTGATAGCCGCTCGCCGCCAGCAACAACGCCGCGAGCGAGCCGGAAAGCGGCTTGCCCGTGATCGCTCCCAAAATGTAAAGCAGCGGAATGCAGGCGAACCCCAAAATCGCCGAAGGCAGCCGAATAGCCGCCAAGCTGGCGCCGGTTATCCGGGTCCACGGAAACATCGCCAGATAATATCCAGGAGGATGAGTATCGGAGGAAAACGTCCCGGTTAAAACCTTGAAAATCGTATCGCGCTCGGACGGCTCGGAGAGGCCGCGTGGCAAATGGATGCCCGGCACATAGATCTCGGGATGGGAAATGCTGCGAGTGCCTAGGCCGGAAAAGCGCAGCCCGCCTCCGATTCCCAAGCTCAATAGCAGGATTCCCAGCGGCAAAAGCCGCTTGCTGGCGGAAGTCTCCATAACGCCGTTCATGAGGACGATTCGTTAGTTTAAAGCAATACGATGTCCAAACTAGGGCTTGGCTGCCTCGATCGGAGTGGGATTTCGATCAGACCCGCTCGGCGTAAATGGTTCTGCCGTGTTCGTCGGTTTCCTCGGTTCGCACGTAGGTCTTCCCAACGTCGATCCCGAACTCGGTCTGGGCCGTGTGGATCACCTCGCGCAGTGGCGGCTCCACTGGGTAGATGGTTCTTGTCCCGTCGAAGTCCCGCAGCAGCACTTCAATCTGTCCAGCCGACGTTAATCCCACACTATTTTGACCCACGGCGGCGGCGGACCGTTTCCATCGCGGCTCCCTCGTCCCAGCCCTGTGGGGCTAAAATATGGTTTATGGAAGCTAGCACTACGGCGGGACCGTTAACGCGGTCCCTGGAAATCCCTTCCTGGAAAAGCGTCGGGGGAAATGTTCTCGCGCTGTTCGTTGCGGTTCTGTTCGTCGGAGCCGGCGTCTACAAGGCCGTGGACCCGTTTCGGGTCTCCCGGATGTTTGAAGAGTTATTGGTGCCTTCGCGTTTCAGCTTGGCGCTCGTTTTGACGCTCGCGATCGCCGAGATGTTCGGCGGGGCAATGACTTTGGTCCCCCGCTTCCGCCGTTGGGGATCGGCCCTGACCTCGCTGCTGCTCGTCATCTTCATGATCTATATCGGCAGCCGCTATTCCCAGCTTGTAGGGAAGGATTGCAGTTGCTTTCCTTGGGTCAAGCGGACCGTGGGGCCGGCGTTTTTCATTGGCGATCTTGCATTTCTCGCCGCGTCGCTACTGGCGGGCTGGTGGGCCAAGCCGGCCTCCGGCGTGCGCAGCGCCGCTGTCGCTTTGGGAGCCATCGCTGTATTCGCGGGCGTGAGCTTCGGCTCGGCCCTGGCGCATCAGAGCGGCGCCAAGGCTCCCGATTCCGTTGTGGTGGACGGCAAGCCCTTTTCGCTTCAGCACGGCCGCATCTTCCTGTTCTTCTTCGATCCTGAATGCAGCCACTGCAACGCCGCGGCGCGGCACATGTCGGCTTACCGCTGGAAAGACGTCGTCATTGTGGGCATTCCAACGCGCCAGCCCCAGTTCGCCGGCGCGTTCATGCGCGACGATCCGCCCCCCGCCGGACAGGCCCCCCGTCCCCTCAAGGGAGTCGTCTCGCTGGATCTCCAGAAACTCAAAGCCGTGTTTCCCTTCGGCGATCCGCCCTACGGCGTGGCTTTAGAGAACGGCCGCGAAATCGGCCCCGTGCAGTCTTACGACGACGACGACGCCGGAACCGAACCGGCCGCCACTTTGCGCAAATTGGGATTCATCGATTAGCCCTTCCCCCTAGCGCCCCGCCGGCGTCCCCGGATTCGCCTGCTGCCGCGCCCATTCCTTGCGAAACGCCTCTTCGCGCTCGGCCACATACGCCTTGTATCCATCCGGATCGATGAAAGGATTCCCCCCGCCCGCCTTACTCTTTTCGTACTTCGCTTGCAAGCCGAAATAGGCTCCGTGCGCGCCCAGAAACAGGTCGCATGGCAAGCTTTTGAGCACGGCGAAAGTCTTTACATAATCGTCTGCGATTTTCGGATAATTCTTGTTTCCCACCAAAATGTAGCCAGGATTCACGTTCGGGCTTCCCACGATCACCGCGTTCAGCGTCCGCCCGCCGTCCCGCACCTGCATGGTCCAAGTGGTGCAGCCTTTCGTATGCCCCGGAGTCAAATGCCCAACCAGCTTTGATCCGCCCAACTCCACCGAGTCCCCATCGTGCAAGACGCGATCCACGTGCGCGCCCGGCCGTCCCGCCGCGGTGCTCTCTTCGTCTGGAACATCCGCGTCCATCACCATCAGCCTCGCGCCGGTTTCTTTTCTCACCACTTCCGTAGCTTCGTCGTGATCCGCATGCGCGTGGCTGATGAGCAGGATCTTGGTATCGCTGTATTTGAAGCCGAGTTGCTCGATGCTCCGCTTCACCGCCGGCAGGTCTTGTTTGTAATTCGTGTTGATCAAAATGTTTCCTTGCGGCGTATGGATCAAATACGCCGCCAGATCCGCGGTTCCCACCCAGTAGAGATTGCCCGCGATCTTGAATGCGGGGAATTCGCGATGCATGTCTGAACTGCCTTGTCCTAGCAACGCGGCTGCGCTGGCCAAAAGGAGTAACGGAATTCGCGTCATGGAGCCTCCCCAACGAGATGATAGCCTCTTTCTTATGACCCGGGGGTGGAACCATCTCGCCGGAGTGCGCCGGTGGCTGGTCTCCCTCATTTTGATGGCGGCCTGCCTCGCCAAATACCAACCCTGGAGCGCCCTCCAAGCCGCGCGAGGAATCACGATTACAAGCGAGGCCCTTCGGGTCGCCCACAACCTTTCCCGGTCCGCCAAATTCGCCGATCCATTCGGAACCTTGCCCACCGGATCCACGGCGCACCTCGCGCCGGGTTTCCCGATTCTGGTAGCGGCTCTGCTTAAAGTCTTCGGCGAGGGCGCGGCCGGCTCGATCGCTCTAGCCTGGCTGCCGATTCTGGCGCTGAGTCTTCAAATCGCCCTCTTCCCCAGCCTCGCAAAAATGCTCGGCTACAGCCCCTGGACCGGCGTCATGGCCGCGATCTTCGCTCTGCTTACCAAGCCAATCACGTATGAGCAATGGGAACCGCATGAAGCCGGCCTCCTGATCTTCGTTCTTGCGGCGTTGATGTGCCGCCGGGCGAATCCCTGGCTCACGGGCGCCATGGCGGGTGTGACGATTTGCTTTCAGCCCATCATGGCTCTTGTCTACCTTGCGTGGGTTCTTCTTGGAGACAGACGGCGCATCGCTCCGCTTCTGGCTGTTCCCGCCCTCGTCTGCTCGCCTTGGGCGCTTCGCAACCAACTGCGCCTTGCAACGCCCGAGATGCGGGACAACCTTGGCATCGAGCTCTATGTTTCCTTCAACGATTGCGCCCCCTATGGATTTGAGCAGAGCCAGAAGCACGGGTGTTTCGGGCGATTTCATCCCAATCAAAATTTAGCTGAAGCCCTTGCCGTCCGCGCCATGGGCGAAGCTCCTTATAACCGCGACCGGATGCGAAAAGCCTTCGCCTGGATCGCGCATCATCCGCGCCGGGCCGGCGTGCTGATCGCGGAAAGGATCGTCGCCTTCTGGTTCCCGCCCAACGATCGCTTCCCTGAATATCTTCAAATCCGCAAACGAAGGCTATTCTTCTTTTGGGTCCTCACGCTTGCATCGTTCGCCGGAGTTTGGCTCTCGCTTCGGCGCCGCATCGCCGGCGCGCCATTCCTCGCGGCGCTGCTCGTGATTTACCCGCTTGTCTATTACGTCGTTCAATTCGATCACCGCTACCGTTACCCCATTCTTTGGGCCACCTGGCTCGCAGCCGCTTCCCTTTTCGAACGTTTTTTCGCCCACGCCGCCGCCCCACTATCACCTGATGTGATGGCCTCTATCAACGAACCCACCCTTGCGTTCCCCGGTAATCCGAGATAGTGTACGCCCCCAGGGGTGAAGATCATGCCAACCAATTACTCGTTTCGCGCCCGTGCGGCGCGCATCTTGCTGGCTTTGGGAATTGTTTCGTCGGGAAAGCTGAACGCGCAAGGCTCGACGAGCGCGACGTTGTTAGGGACGGTCACGGATTCCTCCGGCGCCGTCATTCCCAACGCCTCGATCCAAGTCAAAAATGTCGATACCGGCCGCGTGCAACAAGCCCCCGCCGATGGACAGGGCCGCTACACCATCGCGGATCTTCCGGTTGGCAATTATGAAGCGCAAGCCGCCGCGCAAGGCTTTCAAACCGTCGTCCGCCGGGGCATCACTTTAACCGTCGGCGCGCAGACCGTGGTGGACTTTTCCCTGGCGGTCGGCCAGGCGCAACAGACGGTTACCGTGGAGGCAAATGTCACGCAAGTCGACACGGTGTCCACAGCGGTGGCTTCCTATGTCGAGCAGAAACAGATTAACGATCTACCCCTGAATGGACGCAACTTCACGGATCTGGTCGCTCTGGCGCCCGGCGTTGCGGCGGGATCTCAAATCGGCAACGGCGGCGCCAACCTCCTTTATGGCGTCGAGAACAACTTTAGCGTCTCCGGCGCTCGAGCCGAAGGCCAGGCGTATCTTCTGGACAACACCGATATCCAAGGATTTTGGAACCATGGCTCCGGATCGGGCGTGATGGGCACCACGCTCGGCATCGAAGCCATCGCCGAGTTCTCCCTGCTGACCAACACCTACAGCGCGCAGTTCGGCGGCAACGGCGCGGTGGTGAATACGGCGAGCAAGTCCGGCACGAACACCTTTCACGGATCGGCGTACGAGTTCTTGCGCAATAGCGCTCTGGACGCCCGCAATTTCTTCGATGGAGCCAGCGTCCCCGCCTTCCGCCAGAACCAATTCGGCGGCAGCCTCGGCGGACCGGTCAAAAAAGACAAGTTGTTCTTCTTCATTAACGACGAAGAGCTGCGCAAGTCCCAGGGCCAGACTGTGGTTGCCCTCGTTCCCGACGCCAACGCTCATAAAGGCCTCGTGAACGGACTATCCGTGCCCATCAATCCCGCGATCGCGCCCATCCTGGCGCTCTATCCTCTTCCCACCACGACCCTGAGCGGTGGCGTTGGGTCCATCCCCGAAGTGGACAGCACGGTCGGCAATGAGAATTACCTCTTGGCCCGCATGGACTACACATTGTCCTCCAAGGACTCTCTGTTTGTGCGCTACGTGCGCGACGCCGCCGATATCGTCTATCCCTTCCTGGGATCGCCGCTGCCTCCTCGATGGCCCGAGGTCGGCAACACCGGCAATCACTTCGCCACCATCGAAGAGCGTCACCTGATCTCGCCCACGCTGGTGAATCTGTTGCGGTTCAGTTTCACCCGAACCCGCGAAACGGACGTGCAAGAGCACCCCGACCAGACCCCCGCGCTGGACTTCTTCCCTTCGCGCGGCCAGAACGGCGGAGTGAATATCACCGGCTTGTCGTCGATGGGGACCAGCATCTACGCCCCGCTCCTGGAAGTTCAAAATAAGTTCCCGATCGCCGACGACGTAATTTGGACCCGCGGCGCGCACAGCTTCCGCTTTGGCGCGTCTGTGAGCCGCGTCCAGAGCAACTTCCAACAACAAGGGTGGTGGGGCGGCTTCTATTCCTTTTCGAGCATCGCTAATTTCCTCCAGGGCATCCCGAACCTCTTTCAGGGGCCCGAACCGGGACAGACGGACTCCTATCGCGATTTTCGAGAAATCGATCTTGCCGGATATATCCACGACGAGTGGAAGGTGCTTCCCAGGCTGACGGTGAACATCGGCGTTCGCTATGATTTCGTAACCAATCCCACCACCAACGTCCATCCGCTCAACACTCTCATTAACCCGCCGTTTGGAACGTTCCAGCGCGTGCCCAACGTTTTTGCGTCCAATCCATCTCTGCACAACATTGGCCCCAGGGTCGGAATTGCCTACGATCCTTTCGGCGATCACAAGACGTCGATCCGGGCGGGATTCGGAATCTTCTACGATCCGATTGAGGCTCGAAGCTACGCCTCCGGCTACTACTTCAATCCGCCTTACGCGCTGGCGTTCGTCCCCAATCCCGCCTTCCCCAATCCTTTTCCGGGCGCGCTGCCGCCTCCGGCGCAGCTTGTGGGCGTGGATTATCACACCGTGAACACGCCCCATATGTATCAGTGGAATTTCAATATTCAGCGCCAGCTCTTTGAATCCACCACCTTGACGGTTGGCTACGTGGGCTCTCGGGGCTTGCATCTGTACGCCGCCCGCGACATTAATCCGGTGTTGCCGGTCGTAGTCAACGGCGTCCAGATCTTTGGCGTGCCCAAAGGAACTGCCGCGAATCCAGCGAACGGCATTGTCAGCAACCCGCGCGAAAATCCCGCGGGCGCCGCGTTGAGCAGCGAGGCTCCCGTCGGCGACTCGAGTTACAACTCCTTGCAGGTGGGCCTGAATCGGCGCTTCGCGCGCGGCGTGCAAAGCCAGCTTTCCTACACCTGGTCGAAATGCATGGACGACGCCTCCGGCACATACGGCCTGGAAGGCGGCATACCTTGGTCGGATCCGCTGAACGGTTCCTTTGACCGCGGGCGTTGCCTCTTTGACCGGCCTCAGGTTCTCAGGCTCAGCGGAGTTTACGCCCTGCCGTTCCAGCAGAATATTTTCGTCAAAGGATGGCAGATGAGCGGCGGCCTCACGGCGCAGAGCGGCTCGCCCTGGAACGTCACCGTCGGATTTGATCAGGCGGGAGATGTGGTGGCCGGCAGTGAACGGCCCAACCTGGTGATGCCGGCCAATCAAGTCATTGTAGGCAACGTGAATCAGTGGGCCAACCCGGCCGGATTTTCTCTGCCCGCTCCGGGTACGCTCGGCAACCTGCAAAGAGACTTTTTATGGGGTCCCGGCACGGTGGACTTCGACTACGCTGTCATGAAAGAGACGCCCATCAAGGAACAAATGCGTCTTCAGTTCCGGGCCGAGTTTTTCAATCTCTTCAACCATGCTAATTTCGCCTTGCCCAACCCGAGTGCGTTCGTGCAGGCAGCCAACGGCGGCGGCGTCCCCAATCCGACGTTTGGAAAGATCACCTCCACCACAACCTCTTCCCGGCAGATTCAATTTGCCCTAAAACTCATGTTCTGAACAAGCTGGCGCTGAATGCCGGAATCTCGGCAGACTTCCGCCTCTTTGCTGTAAACGGCCGGCCGTTTTCGTTCGTCTCAGTGGTCGATGGGCTTCAGCCGCCGGGATGTCCTCCGCGCCGCCGCTCTGGTTCCGGCTGCCCGCCTGATGGGCTGGCAGGAGCCGGAAGCCAAATACTCCACCGGCGTCAATGTCGTGAACGTCTTCGCCGCCGTTCACGACAAGCAAGGCAAAGTCGTCAAAAATCTGTTGAAAGACGACTTCACCATTGAGGAAGACGGCCGGCCGCAAACCATAAAATACTTTTCGCAACAATCCGATTTGCCCCTGACTCTCGGACTTCTCGTCGACACCAGCGGCAGCCAGCGCCGCGTGCTCGATGAAGAGCGTCGCGCCAGCTATGCCTTTTTCGACCAGGTCCTGCGGCCAGACCGCGATAAAGCTTTCCTCATTCACTTCGATGCCCAGGTAGAACTCTTGCAGGACCTGACCTCCTCGCGCGACGACCTGCGCAAAGCTTTGGACGATCTCGGATCCTCAGGCCCGCAACTCAATCGTCGCAATCAAGGCGGCGGCTATCCGCCCGGCGCGGGTCGAGGCCAGCAGCGCGGCGGCGGAGGCACCCTCCTCTATGACGCTGTCTTTTTGGCCTCCAATGAAATCATGCGCAAGGAACAGGGCCGCAAGGCCGTCATCCTGCTCTCCGACGGCGTCGACAACGGCAGCAAAACCTCGCTCGAAGGCGGCATCGAGG
>Ga0209062_1002070_pt1 | contig 29164 bp, 30 predicted proteins | sample Coa_R2_2_FD_187158 | JGI IMG/M metagenome (GOLD analysis project Ga0209062, IMG submission 187158) | Surface soil microbial communities from Centralia Pennsylvania, which are recovering from an underground coalmine fire - Coalmine... | ecosystem: Environmental > Terrestrial > Soil > Unclassified... | reverse complement strand
GTTTGGCCCGGATGGCACTCTTTACGCCGCCACCTCTGCCGGGCAGCTCGTCTCCCTCGCAGCTCGTGGCCTTAACATCCTGAACACCTACGCGACCGGAGGAGCCGCCTTCACATCCTCGCCAGTCGTTTTCCCCTATAAGGGCAGGACACTGGTGGCTGCCGCCAGCTCCGATAAAAAGATTCATCTCATCGATACGGCCTCATTCAGCGGAACGGCCAATCCCGTCTATGGCGGCCAAGGCTTTGCCCCAACCGCTCTCGCCGCCTGGCAGGATCTCGACGGTGTCCGATGGATTCTCGCCGCAGATGGCTCGCCGAGGGGAGCTATAGCCGCGTGGCGCGTTATCGACCGCAACGACGCGATGACCGTCGAACCGGGTTGGCGTTCGGCGGAGATGCTCAATCCTCAGACTCCCGCCATCATCAGCGGTGTCGTCTTTGCTCTTTCCGGCGGCAACCAATCCTCGCCTGCCGTTCTCTACGCTCTCGATGGCTTAACCGGCAGGAAGCTGTGGGAGAGCGGCCAATCTATCACATCCTTCGTGCAAACCGGCGGTGTATCCGGCGAGGCGGGGCAGGTGTATCTTGAAACCTACGATGGGACTCTGTATGCGTTCGGTTATCCGATGGAACATTAAGATGCTGGCTCTGCTAGCGCTCTTGCCGGGTGTAGTGTGGGCGCAACTGCCCGAAGGCCCTGGACGTGACGAGACCATAAAGCTGTGCTCCGGCTGCCACGAGTTGGCGCGCTCCGTCTCCTTGCGGCAGAGCCGCGATGGCTGGAAGGCCACCATCAATAAAATGATCGGCCTCGGGGCCACTGGGACTGAAGAAGAAATTTCTGCGGCCCTCGATTACTTGTCCGCTCATTACCCCGCGCAGACTCTGCCTCCGCTCAACGTAAATACCGCCAAAGCCATCGACTTCGAAACGCGCCTTTCGTTGCGCCGCTCCCAGGCCGCAGCCATAATCGAATACCGCAAGGCTCACGGGAGCTTTAAATCGATCGATGATCTTAAGAAGGTTCCCGGAATGGATCCTGAAAAAATCGAAGCCAAAAAAGATGTCCTTGTCTTCTAACGTTCGCCTCCTTACCTGCTGCGGACTTCCCCGGAATTGTCGCCTTTAGCCATTCGCGATGGCTCGACCAATTACGTCATCGACGCAGTGTGCGTAGGCTCGCTGCGGTTTAACCATTTGTCCTTGCAACCGTCGCTCGACACGGCGCAGGAGCTTACAATTCTGCGCAATTCGTTAACGCCCGCACTATAATAGCGGTCACGGCAGATGAACATGATCGCCACCAGAGAATCAATTGACCGCTCCACCATCCGGCAGGCCATCGAAACGGGCGGCGGAGTGCTACGGCTCGAGCCTTGTTGGGTACCGCGCTCCTTCATGATCCCGGGCCGGAGGCTGAAACTTCATCCCGATGACCTCTACGCCTTCGGCGGAAACCGTGGCGGTATCAACGAGCGATGGTTTTCCTCAACCACCAAAGCCTCCAATGGCCCTCTGACACGGCCCGATGAGGGACTGAGCTATGTCCGGCTGGAGGATGGCCGGCGTTTCCTGCTCAAGGATGCCGTCGACAGCGCGGGCGATCTGCTGCTTGGTATGGAGGTGATGAACCGCGATGGCGGCTGGAACCTGCTTTGCAAATTCTTCGACAATATGGGTCCTATCCCGCATCACATGCACCAAAACGACGAGTTTGCAAAGCGCGTGGGACAGAAAGGGAAGCCCGAGGCTTACTACTTTCCGCCTCAGTACAACCAGGTGGAAAACAATTTTCCGTACACGTTCATGGGGCTGGAGCCCGGCACGACAAAAGAGGACGTGCGGCGCTGCCTGGAGAGATGGAATCAAGGCGAGAACGGAATCCTGAATTACTCGCGCGCGTACCGGCTCGAAGTGGGCGCGGGGTGGCAGGTGAACCCGGGTATTCTCCATGCCCCCGGATCGCTTGTGACCTATGAGCCTCAGGTGAACAGCGATGTGTTTGCGATGTTTCAGTCTGAGGTGGAAGGGCGCATCGTCGATTGGAGTCTGCTTGTGAAGGATGTACCGCCCCAACACCATCACGATCTGGATTACCTGGTAAGCATGCTCGATTGGGAGGCCAACGTGAATCCCGAGTTCGCCAAAACCAATAAAGTTTTTCCTAAACCAGTGCGGCCTGTTGAGGAGATGGAGGCCGGCGGCTACCGAGAGGTCTGGGTTGCCTACGGGACAGGCTACTATTCGGCCAGGGAACTTACCATTTTGCCGAAGCGGAAAGTCACAATTTCCGACGCAGCCGCTTACGGCCTCATTCTCACGCAGGGATTTGGCAGATTCGGGCGGCAGACCGTCTCCACGCCGAGCATGATCCGCTTCGGAGAAATGACCGAAGACGAGCTCTTCGTAACAGCCGAAGCCGCCAAGCGTGGAGTCGAGATCGAGAATCTCAGCAGCACAGATCCGCTCGTAATGCTCAAGCACTTCGGCCCGGGAAATCCGGATGCCGAGCCGCTGCGCCGGGGCAGGTAATGCCTCACAACTATCCTGCGCTCCACAATGCCATGTGGCCGGCGTTGGTCGGTAAAGGAACCCCAGGTGCGGAGCCGGCCATCGATCTGGAAACAATGCTGAGTTTGACAGCCGTGACGGAAGTGGCTGGCGCGCGCTTTGAAGGAGTTGACCTGTTCTTATTCGCGCCTCACGTGGACATCGACTCGACTGACGACGATCTGTATCGGCTCGCCGAGTCCATTGCTTCACGCAATCTGGTGGTGGGCTCCCTGGTCGCTCCGGTGTGGCCGCCGACCGGCGGTGGTTCGGCAATGGGTTCCGAAGAAGACCGCCGCAAGTTTTTGACACAGGTTCGTAAGGCGTGCGCCATTGGCCGCAAGCTGCGCGATATCGGGATCCGGCGATACGGCGTTGTGCGCATCGATTCCGCCACCAGTCCCGCTGAATGGGCTTCAGATCCCGTCAGCAACACGAACCGTATCGCCGGGACATTCCGCCAGGCCTGTGATATCGCCGAATCGTACGGAGAAAGGCTGGCGGCGGAGGGGGAGATTTGTTGGGGCGGAATGCATAGCTGGAAGCGCATGGTGGAACTGCTGGAAAAGGTGAACCGGCCCCGGACGCTGGGCTTCCAGGCGGATATGGCGCATACACTCTTGTTCACGCTGGGCTATAACGCGCCTGAAGACCGAATTTTGCCGGAAAATTTCGACTGGTCCCAAACGGAAGCTCTGGACCGGGCAATCGGATGCATTACGCGCGCTTTGCGTCCCTGGACGAACGATTTTCACGTGGCGCAGAACGACGCGACGGTGAAAGGCTCCGGCACGCACGATAAAACCGGGCGTCATTGTCTGCCCAACGATCCAAACGGCAAAATGGACGTTGTGCGAGTTGCCGGCGCCTGGATGCGCGGCGACGACGGACGTCCCACGCGAGCTTTTGAACATATCTGCTGGGATGGCTGCATGTTTCCCAACGAAGTAATGATGCGTCCCCAGACCTGGCGGGACATTCTTGCAACGATGGTGGCGGTCCGCAACGAGCACGGCTGGGACTAGCATTCATGCCGGAAAAAAAAGTTTTGAGCGTCGGACTTGTCGGGTATGGATTCATGGGGCGGACTCACTCGAACGCGTTCCTCCAGGCGCCCCGTTTTTTCGATCTGCCGTTCCAGCCGCTTCTCGCGGCGGTAGCGGCGCGGAATCGCGAGCGGCTGGAAGCGTTTGCGCGCAATTGGGGCTATGCTTCGGCGGAAACGGATTGGCGCCGTCTGGTGGAACGCAAGGATATCGATTTGATCGATATTGCGAGTCCCAACGACACGCATACAGAGATCGCCATTGCGGCTGCTCAGGCCGGCAAGATGGTGATGTGCGAGAAGCCACTGGGCCGAAACGCGGCCGAAGGGCAGGCCATGACCGACGCGGTGGAAAAGGCGGGCGTCGCCAATATGGTGTGGTACAACTACCGCCGGGTTCCGGCTGTGACCTTGTTGAAACACCTTTTGGACGAGGGCCGTTTCGGGCGGATCTTTCATTACCGCGCGAAATTTCTCCAGGACTGGACGATCTCCCGCGAACTACCACAAGGCGGGGAAGGACTTTGGCGCTTGGATGTGGCCGTGGCCGGCAGCGGCGTCACCGGCGATTTACTGGCCCACGCGATCGATACGGCGCTGTGGCTCAATGGGCCCATCACCGAGGTAACCGCCATGACTGAAACCTTCGTCAAAGAGCGGAAGCATAACTTGACCGGCAAGGTGCAGCCGGTGGGAATCGACGATGCCAGCGCATTCCTGTGCCGCTTTGAAAACGGCGCGCTCGCGACTTTTGAGGCAACACGCTACGCGCGAGGGCATAAAGCCCTCTACACGATCGAAATCAACGGCGAACATGCCTCGGCTCTGTGGGATTTGCATGATCTGCACCGCATCCAGTACTTCGATCATCGTGATGAAGGGCGTCTGCGCGGCTGGAGGAGTATCCACATCACCGATGGCGATCACCCGTACATGAAGCACTGGTGGGTGCCGGGGCTGCAGATCGGATACGAGCACACATTCATTCACCAGGTGGCGGATTTTTTAGAAGGAGTGAATGCCGGCAAGCCGGCGCGACCTACGTTTCGGGATGGCCTGGCTACGGATCTGGTGACCGACGCGGTACTGCGATCGGCGAAAGACCGGCGTTGGGAAAAGGTCAGTCGCGTTCAGGCTGGCAGCGTGGCTTGACAGGCTCAGAATGCCCAATAGCCATCGCGGGATGCGCTATGCAGCTCCTACCTCTTTCCTCCGCGTCACGGAATCGCGAAAATCGAAATCCGGGCTAGAATGAAGCGGGATGGAGACGCTTTATGGCCGCTGGATGCTGGCCTGGGAAAATAAGCTTTGTTCGCGCGCGACCAATCGCATCGTGCGCCCGTTTGAATGGGGGTTGGAATGGACCCGCGGCTGGCCGGTCGCGGCGCGGCTCCCGCGCGACGGCCACGATCCGGAATCGTATTTGCGCCTTTTGAATCGCGAGGCGCTCGATCATAGCGACGAATTTTTCGCTTATCGAACGCCCTCCGATTTTTCGCTCGAAGCGAATCTGCTGAGATTCACCAGCGCCGTCGAAACTCCGTATCCTGAAAATAACCGCGTCCATGCTCAATGGTTCCCGGCGCGATCGAAGCCTGGCGCAAGGCGCGTCGCGGCGATTATTCTTCCTCACTGGAATGCATCGGCGACGCAGCACAACGCGCTCGGCTCCGGCCTGGCCAAATTAGGGATTTCCGCGCTGCGGCTGAGCATGCCGTATCACGACTATCGCATGCCGCCCGAGCTGCAACGCGCCGATTACGCGGTTTCCTCCAACATCGCCCGCACCATCGATGCCACCCGGCAGGCGGTGATCGATACCCGGAGCTGCGTCGACTGGCTGCTCGATCAGGGCTATGAACGCGTCGGCCTGGTGGGCACCAGCCTCGGCTCCTGTTACGCGTTTCTGGCCAGCGTCCACGATCCGCGAATTGAAGTCAACGTCTTTAATCACTGCTCGACCTACTTCGCCGATGTCGTTTGGGAGGGCTTGTCATCGCAGCATATTCGCAAATCGCTCGAAACGGCGATTACGCTCGACCGGCTGCGCGAGGCGTGGATGGTCATAAGTCCGCCAAATTACATCGATCGCTACGCGAAAATGCGCAAAAAATCGCTATTTATTTACGCGCGCTACGATACGACGTTTCCGGTGCGCTTTTCGCGCCAGGTGGTGGAAAAAGCGCGCGAATTGGGCCTGGATCATCGCGCAATCGAGCTGCTTTGCGGCCATTACACCATGGGCGAGACGCCGTTCAAGTTCATTGACGGCTTTCATATCTGTAATTTTCTGAAAAAAAACCTCTGAATTTCCGGGACCGGCGCGCGAAGGGTACCATTTTTCGCGCCGCTCTACGGTCCGAAGCGCGGTCTGCCGATCCATCCTGTTATGAGGCTCCAGCACATTACTACAGGCTTGCGCATCGGCGCCCTTCTTTCGTCTTTTCTTATATTTATCGTTACTCCCGCGCGCGCGCAGCGGGCCCGGGCGGCTTTCGATCCCACCAGTCCGGCGAATCTGCCGAACACCATGGACGTCGCGCCCAGCCGCGGCGTCGGACCGTTCGATGCGGCGCAGGCTCGCGAATGGAAGCTTGCCGCCGAGCTGTTATGCGCCCAAAGCCGGTATTCCGAGGCGGAAAAACTCTACTCCAAATTGCTTGAAGAGCGCGAGCACGCCCTCGGCCTGAACAGCCCGGAGATTGTCGAGGATCTCTACAACCTGGGACGCGTGAATTTCGCGCAAATGAAATATGGCATGGCGGTCACCTACTACGAGCGCGCGCTACAGATCGTGGAGACGGCCAAGGGCCGCCAGGACGCGGCCGTTGCCGGGCCGCTGGACCGCCTTACGAAAGTGTATCGGATGCAGGAAAAATATTCGCAAGCCGAGCAGTACGCCCGCCGCGCCGCCGCCGTGATCGAAAAGGCTAACGGACCGGAAGCGCCCGAGCTGGCGCCGGAATTGATCACGGTCGGCGAGCTGCTGGTTCTCGAAAAACAGTTCACGCCGGCGCAGGAGCAGTTCGAACGGGCCGTGAAGATCATCGAAAAGCATTCCGGCGTGGCGAGCGCGGATCTGCTGCCCGCGCTTGACGGGCTGGCCGCGGTGTTCACCGAAACGCTTCGCAATCCGGACGCGGAAACTGCGATGCGGCGCGCGCTTTCGATTCGCGAAAGCGTCTACGGCGCCTCGACTGTCGAGGTGGCCGAAACGCTCGAACGGCTGGGCCGGTTCTATTTCGAGCAGAAGAAATTCCCGGAAGCGTCCTATTGTTATGAGCGCACGCTTTTCATCCGCGAAAAAATGCACGGCGATCAGGCGCCCGACACGCAGGCGACGCTCACCGAAGTCGCCAATGTTTACGGCGCGCAAGGCCGGCAGGCGGATGCCGAGCCTCTGTTCCGGTCCATGCTTTCAGCCAAGGAAGTCGATCTGGTGACCAGCACCAATTCGCTCGCCGCGCTTCTGGCCGCGCAGAATCACAACTCGGAAGCCGAGCAACTGTACAAAACATCGATCAGCGTGCTCGACCGGCACGGCTTTGTCACTGCGCGGCGGCCGTCGATCAATCCCGCCGATCCGCCGCATCCGCTGCTGGCCGAAACGCTCGATCAATACGCGGCGCTGCTCAAGAAGATGCGCAAGCGCTCGGATGCGGCGAAGATGGAAGCGCGCGCCAGAATGCTGCACTCCTTCGCCGGCGCAAAGTCCGGGGAACCGTCCTCATCCGGCGCCGCTTCGCAGCGAAAGGGCTGGTAAGCGGCGTCCTCGCGTACTAAGGAGAAACTCCGAAACGGCCGATGGATTCACCGTATGACGAGCCTTATGATGCGCGACCCGCTTCCCCCGCCGGCCCCGGAAGCTCAGATGGCGGAGGCATCCGGGGAGTTTGAAATTGTCCTGGGAAAGCGCCAGATCGCCGGCGTGATGTTCGTTGCGAGCGTTCTGCTGGCGATTTTTTCCGCGATTTCCTACATTGCCGGAGAAGCAATGTCGCCTCGCAAAGCGGCGGCCATCGAACGCCCGGAGCCTCCCCCCGCCGTTACGCCCCCGCCCGCGCCTGTTCTGGTCGAGGCGCCGAAGGCCGCCGCGCCGCCGGCTCCGCTGTTTGCCGACCCGAAGAACGGTGAACTCTACCTGCAAATGGGCGCTGTCGATAAAGGAATGGCGACGATCTTTGTCGAGGGCCTCCGCGCACACGGATTCGAGGCCTTTGTCGCACCGGGCCCCAGCGGAAAAATATTTCGCGTCCTGATCGGCCCCCTGGCCGATCAGGACGCCTACCGCCGGACCAAAGACGCCATCGACGAGCTTGGCCTCAACGCCTTCGCCAGGAAATACGAGCAATAAACCGCGAATTTTCGCAATACCATCTCAAAACACACCCCGTCGTGATATACTCCCTCAACGATGAAGGCCCGCGGCTTTCAGGGAGGCTTGATGCGCATCTGGTTTCGTATTTTTGTAATCGCCATTGGAGCGGCCGGCTTCGCCGCTTCGGCGCCGCCTGAGGTTCCTGCTTATCAACGCTTTCTCAGTCCGGCCTCGCCGCAGGAGATCGTCGCCGCGCGAAAGGTGGACCGGGTGGCGTGGGTGGATTACGCCGAGGGTAAACGGAATGCCTACACCGCGGCCGCGCCACGCTTCGTCCCCGTGCGGCTGACCAATTTTCAGAAAGACGACGGTATCATGATGTCGGAGATTCGCATCTCCGACGACGGCAGCACGGTGGTGTTCCTTCGCGGCGAAGCTCCGAATCGCGAAGGCTGGTCGCCGAATCCCTCGGCCGATCCGAACGGGCCGGAACATGCCATCTGGGCGGCGCGCACCAACGCGCCCGGTTCGGCGTGGCGGGTGGTGGACGCGGCCAATCCCGCGCTCGCGCCCGATGGCAGCTCGATTTTATTCGTCAAGGACGGCCAGATTTTTCGTGCCAAACTCAGCGCGGTAAAGCCGGCGAGCGAGATGGATCGGGGAGAAAAGGCTTTTATTAAGGAATGGGGCGTGCAGAGCGATCCGCAATGGTCGCCCGACGGCCGTAAGATCGCCTTCGTTAGCACGCGCACCGATCACAGCTTCATCGCCGTCTACGATGTCGCGACGCGCTCGGTCAAATATCTGTCGCCGAGTGTCGATTTCGACACGACGCCGATGTGGATGTCCGATAGCAAGCACCTGATCTTCATGCGCCAGCCGGGATTGCCGTTCGGACAGCAGACGCTGCAAGTGGGCCCGGGAAGCGGCGCGGTGTATAGCGAACCGGCCGGCGGGCGCGCGGAAAACCACGTCGTCAACAACTCGCCCGGTTTCATGCGGGCGACTTTCAAGGGCGGCTACACGGTCGCATTCTATAAAGCCGATGTCACGACGGGTGAAGCGCGGGAAGTCTGGCACAACGAAGCGAACGATCCGATCGTGATCACTCCCGGCAACATTCGCCTGGCGGGCGATTTCCTGATTTTTGAGTATGTGGCCCCAGGATCGGGCCGCGGAAGAGGCGGGCGCGGCGGACGCGGAGGGCGCGGCGGCCGTGGTGGAAACGCCGCGCCGCAGCTTTCCCTGACGCCGGAACAGGAAGCCAAGGCCAAGGATGAATGGGATCGTTATTATTCGCTGAACCTGAACGACGCATCGGCGCGGCCGGTGCTGCTGACCACCACCGACGGTCTCATCGAAAATGAGACCTCCATCGCGATTTCGCGCGACGAGAAGACGTTTTACTACTGCACCAACGCCGGCGACATCGAGCGGCGGCACATCTGGGCCGTGCCGGTGGGCGGCGGCACTCCGGTTCAGATCACGACCGGGGAAGGCGTCGAGACTTATCCCACTCCGCTCGCCTCGGGCGGATATCTGGCGACGCTCAGCGCGGATTGGAACCTGCCGCAATCGCTCGGAATCTGGAAACTCGCATCAGAAGGGCCGGTTCGCGCGGCGGCGCCGCAAAAAATCGTTTTCCCAACATCGATGCCGGGCTTTCCGAAGGAGGAGCACGTCAAGCCGGAGATCGTGCTGACCAAGGCGGATGATGGGCTGGAAATCCACAATCAGCTATTCCTGCCGAAAGATCTGAAACCGGGCGAGCGGCGGCCCGCCATTGTGTTCGTACACGGCGGTCCTCCGCGGCAAATGATGCCCGCCTATCACTACATGCAGTTTTATCACTGGGCCTACGGAATCAATCAGTGGCTGGCGAGCCAGGGCTACATCGTGATGTCGATCAATTACCGTTTGGGGATCGGCTACGGGCGCTCCTTCCGCCAGGCGGCCAACGCCGGCGCGCAGGGCAATAGTGAATATAAGGATGTTCTGGCCGGCGGCAAATACTTGCAGACCCGAGCCGACGTCGACCCGAACCGGATCGGAATCTGGGGACTTTCCTATGGCGGCCTGCTCACCTCCGAAGCGCTGGCGCGCAACTCCGATATTTTTAAAGCCGGCGTCGATCTGGCGGGAGTGCATCTGGAAGGCAATTCGCTGGATCCCGCGTCGATTTCTTATCAGTCTTCGGCGGTGAGCGCCATCGATAAATGGAAATCGCCGGTGCTGCTGGTGCAGGGCGATGACGATCGCAATGTGGCATTCTTGCAAATCGTCGGGCTGGTGCAGTTGCTGCGGCAGCGTGACGTTTACTACGAGCTCATCGTTTTTCCCGACGATGTGCACGAATCGCTGCTACATAGCCGCTGGATGTACACGCTGGGGCGGATGGAAACGTTTTTACACAAATTTTTGTGGGAACGGCAGCCGGGGTCGAATAATTAAAGCGCGTTGGCGGGCGATCGACCGCGTGCGTTTCGAACTGACGTGCCCCTGAATCGCCCGAAATCGTACTCCATTTCGGACGGCAAAAGGGGCCCGTCAAGAACACGCGGCGTTTGAAGCGTCTGAGCTAAGTATTCGCCGGGTCCGATCCGTGCAGCTTAACCATTTTGTTATATAAGCCCAAAATGAGCAGTGTCGGCGCCCATTGTCCAACGAAATGAGCTTTCTTTTCGTTACCTGTAAGCATCAAAGCCAGCGATAGGCCTATCGAACCGACAGCTCCCCAAAGGAACGTATCGGAAGGCAATTTTGCTGTCTGCTGTTCAATTGTGCGCGCAATTGGTCCTTCACGCTGGCTCGCTTTAGACTGTGCTTTTGGTTCACGGTCAAGTATCTCTTGCATTTACAACTCCTTCTTTATTTGGTCTCGGGGCCGTCGCGAAAAAATAGGCACGCGTATGGCCGTTGATATCAGTACAAACAACTCTTTCCGCGCTTCACGATGACCAATCTTTGTTCAAAATGCGTGAGCAGTTGTATAAAGATCTGTGCCGTTCGGCAATGTAACCTGCGCGCGGCGCCAATCATCTCTTCAGTCGAGACAAGCAGGTCGGAAGCGGCAGGCAGCCGCCGAAAGATTTCACAACTGGAGAAAAAAAATGAATTTTAACGGAGTGCTCAGTGTGTCCGCGCTCGTGCTGGCGATGATTCCGGCCCGCGCGGCAAATGGCCCATCTTATAATCCCGCGACGGCAGTCGCGATTTCCGGCACGGTCGCCGGCGTGCGCGTGGTTCCTCCGGGACAGCCGCTCGAAGGCGTTCACATGGCGGTGAAAACGAAAACCAGAACCGTCGAAGTTTATCTCGCGCCGAAAAATTTCTTGGATTTTCTGAAGGCGAACTACGTTCCCGGCGATGAGGTCGAGATCACCGGATCGCGCGTCAAATCCGGAAATACGGACGTCCTTCTGGCCCGCGAAATCGACGACGGCCGCGATGTCATCGATCTGCGCGACCTGAACGGCGCTCCCGTCTGGGAGCATTGGGGCGTCGAAGCGGACCCGGCGAGCATCCACTAATCGTTCAGGCGGGCGCTACTTACCGCCCCGCACAAACGAAATTCCCTTGGCCTCCGGACCCGCCCAGATCACGATTGCGCCGGCGATCAGAACCGCTGCGGCCAGTCCCCCCATTGAGGCGGCGTAGCTGAAATGCTCGCCCAGCACCGCCTCGACGTAGCCGATGCTCGACGCGATCAGCACGCCGCATTGATAAGCGAGGCCTGGAAAAAATCCGCGAAGCGGACCGGGGGATAGCTCGTTGATGTGCGCGGGAATGATGCCCCAGGCGCCCTGCACCATGAACTGCATCGCGAATGCGCCGGCCACGATCAGCGGCTTGTTCGGAGCCAGCACCCACAGCGGGATCGTCAGCACGCCCAGCAGCGCCGCCGTCACCATCGACTTGCGCCGGCCGCGCCGGTCCGACATGTGCCCGAACACAAGCCCGCCTGCCAGCGCGCCCGTCATTGAAATGATGCTGATGATCGATGTCGTGCTCACGTCGAAGCCGCGGGCTCGCTGCAAGAACGTCGGATAAAGATCCTGCGTGCCGTGGGAGATGAAATTCATCATCGTCATCAGCGCAATTAAGTACAAGAACAGCGGAAAATTTTTAAAGATTGCGGCGCGATATGTCGCCCAGTCGGTGCGCGCCTCATACCAGGCCTGCGGTTCTTCGACAAAAAGGCACAACACGATGGTGAGCAGCGCCGGCGCGGCGCCCACGAAGAACATGGCGCGCCAGCCCCAGTGCGGGAACACCAGGAAATACGCGGTCGCGGCGAGAATATTGCCCACCGCGTATCCTTCCTGCAAAAGTCCGGATAATACGCCGCGCCATTTCGGCGGCGCCGACTCCATCGCGAGCGACGCCCCCACGCCCCAGTTTCCGCCCATCCCGATGCCATACAGCAATCGCAGGATGAAGAAGATTTCGTAGCTGCCGGCGAGCCCGGACAAAATCTCCATCACCGAATAAAAAAGAATATTCGCGATCAGCACCAGGCGACGTCCGAAACGATCGGCCAGCAGCCCGAAGAAAAAAGCTCCCACCGGACGCGTCGCCAGGCTGGCGGTAATGGTCAGCGCGATCGCCGGAATGGAGCGCCCGAAATCCTTGGCGATCGCCGATACGGTGAACACCAGAACGAAAAAATCAAACGCGTCGATGGTCCAGCCAAGAAATCCGGCGGCGACGGCGTTTCGCGCATTCTTGCGCTGCGCGGGGGTGGTGGCGATGCTTTCCATTTACGAACTGCCACAATAACACGAACCGCCGCGCGGAGGGCGGGCTTCAGCCTGCTATTTGGGCGATGAAGATCTCTACTGCTCCGCGGCGACCGTCCCCGCCAATCCCAATTCCGCCGCGCGCGCCTGCATCGCGCGAATGCAAAACTCGATGTGCTCGTCCAGGTCGACGCCCATTTCCGCCGCGCCGCCGAGGATATCCTCGCGGTTTACGTTGCGCGCGAATGCTTTATCCTTCAGCTTCTTGCGCACGCTTTTCACATCCACTTCATGAATACTTCGCCCGGGCTTCACGTAGGAGCACGCGGTCAAAAATCCCGCCAGCTCATCGCAGGCGAACAGCGTTTTCTCCAGAGGCGAAACGCGCGGCACGCCGCTATACTGCGCGTGTGAAAGAATCGCGCGGCGAATCTCCGGGCTGACGCCACGCTCGGCCAGAATCGGCTCGCCCTTCATCGGATGGTCGGGAGCTTCCGGATGAATTTCCCAATCGAAGTCGTGCAGCAGGGCGGTCACGGCCCATTTCTGCTCGTCCTCGCCGAATTTGCGGGCGTAAGCGGCGACGCAAGCCTCCACCGCCAGCATATGTTTACGAAGGCTTTCCGACTTGACGAATTCGCAAACAATCTCCCATGCCTGATCACGAGTCATAAAGACCAGTGTATGCTATAGTAACTTTCGTAGTCGGAAAAGCGGGCCTGTGGCGCAGTTGGGAGCGCGCTTCCATGGCATGGAAGAGGTCGAGGGTTCGAATCCCTCCAGGTCCACCACCCAAGACCCGGAAATAAAGGACTTACAGGATGAAAATCGCGGTGCGATCAAGTCCGCAGTAAGTCCGGAAAACGGCGAAAATCAGGCGCTTCAAAGTCCGAGTGAGTCCATGGATTGCCCGATTCCAGGGCATGGTCGGCGGATTCTCGGAGTAATCCTGGATCTCACCGGGCACGTGCCCAGCAAGAAGAACCTATGGCGCCCGAAGCCGGGCGGAGGCGTTCGGCTGGATAGCTCGGCCCGGTGCGCGATCAGCGCTCTGGTTACACAGGCAGCGTATTCGTGGCGGAGTTTGGGCCGAACACCACTGGAACATCCCAATCTTACGGTACGGTTCTACGTAGCGAATAAGCGTGGGGATCGGGACAACAAGCTTTCCTGCCTCCTGGATGTGCTCCAGGAGGCGGGTGTAATTCGGAACGACAACATCGCGCACTTCAACGGCACAATTACGCTGCTGCCGGCGATTGTGGCGAAGGAAGAGAAGGTGACCATCGAGATAACATGAGGCCGCTTGCTATCGATTTGTGTTGTGGAAAGGGGGGGTGGACGCGCGGGCTGCTGGAAGCCGGATTTCGCGTCATTCCCTACCAGCTGGCGCGGTTTATCGGCGAGGTGTACTCGTGCTGAGCTGCGGCGCGAAAAAATGCCTGGACGTGCTTCGTTGGTACGCAGTGCGCGGCTGGAATCCACGGCAGTATAAGATTGCTTCCCACTTGCGGGTCTGCGACCGTCAGGTACGATCCTACCTTTCGGAACTTAAGCGCGAGGGTCTCATCACAATCAAGCAAAGCGGCGATGGACGGCCTGCATCGTACGTCCTTACCGCTGTTGAAAAACCTGTGGAAAACATGTTGAAAAAAAGCGAAACTTCCGGGCTGACTTCCGGGCTGAACTTCCGGGCTGAAAATTTCCACAGGGAAGAGAAAAGCACTGGCAATCAAGAAGTTGAAGTGAAAAACTTCCGGCCTGAAGCGGTCTCAGTATTAAATCTTAGTTCTTTTAGTAAAAATAGTCGAGAAGAGTGCACGGATCAAGAAGCGACTGACCGATACACGCAAATGCAACTCGACACCCTACGCAGGCATCTGCGATCGGCTGGATTCGAGCATCTTGCCGATCGGGTAGCCGCGGAAGCGCGAGCGCAAGGCGTGAGCCTGTTTGCGATTGCGGCGCGTATCGAGCGTGCGTTTCGGTGCGCGACGCGAAAAGACAGCACCAAACCACACACGGATGGATGGATTTGGCGGGTTTCGGGATTAGCCCGAGCCGCGAGCGCACGACCCGGCATGGTGCGCGGCGATATGCCGCGACCGGTTGTGTTTCTACCGGTTGAAACAGCGGGCGGTGCGCTGGCGGAATCGCCACAAGCACCGCGCAAGCCGCCGGATATCGCCGCGAATCCGGGACGGCTCAGCAGCCAGATTGCGTTGCTGGCGCGAAGCAAGCACATGGGAGGCGCACTTCATGGGAGCAAGGGTTTTGTGCGAGCGTCCGTCGTTGGCCCGGACGGAACAGCGTACCTGGTCGAAGTCGAAAAGAGAGCGGCTGGAGGAGCACGCAGCGGCTATGCGTGAGCGAAATTTTCGGGGAAAGCACGCGTCGCGCGTCAATCGCGAGATCTGGGCGGCGATGACCGCGGAGCAGCGGCGGGCGGAAGTGAGGCGGAGAATGGGGACTAACGGGAACGGAAATGCCGGCGAAGGGTAAGAGTCGCGTGAGCCCGGAGCAGCGGCGGAAGATCGCCGCTGGGCGGGTTGCCGGTCAAACCGCGCGGGAGATTGCTTGCGAGGTGGGGTTGTCGGAGTCCGCGGTGAAAAAGCAGGTGATCGATCCCCGCACGAAGACCCTGATCCAGAGGTTCAAGGATCGCCACGAGGCTGAACTACAGGAGATTCTTAAGCTTGGGGTTGAAAGCATTAAGCGCAGGCTGAAGCACTCAGATCCGGCAGTTCAGTGCCAAGCGACGCGGGATGCTCTGCGATATAGCGAGTCTGGAGATCCGCCGCTGGCGCGATTGGACCCGGCGGAGGATCGCGGCGGAGATTTCACGCTGGAGGAGCTGTTGGTGGTTTACCGGAGGCACGAAAGTGCCGGATCGTGAATCGCTATTCGAGCAGCATCGCGAGTGGGCGGCTAAGCTGGCTCGAGACTTTGCGCGGCGGAAGCTTCCTCCGTCGTTCGATCCGGCGGACTTGGAGCAGGAGGCTCGCATCGAGTGTTGGCGGCGCGCGCAGAAGTGGGACGATTCGCTTGGCATCCCGTTTCAGGCGTACGCGTACATGTACGTCCTGAACGCGGTACGGATGGCTTGCAGGCGTCGTTTCTGGGCGGCGGCGACGATGCAGGAGATCGATCCGCAAACGCTCGATGGTCGGCTCTTTGGCGAGGATGCGATCGAGGATGGGATTCAGCGGGCGGCGGTCGAGCGCAAGATGAGCTTGCAACTGGCGGCGGTTGAGTCCGCGCTTATGCGGATGCCGGCAGTGGAGGCGTATCTACTCAAGCGGGTGTACCTTCAAGGGTCCAGCGTCGAGGAAATATCCATGGTGTGGTCGTGGAGCGTATCACGAGTAAAGCGCCGACTATCAAATGGGGTGCGGTTGTTACGTAAGGTGATGCGGGTTTCGGGATGAGGCCATCTGATCTGACACAACCACAGCGGGAGCGTCTCATCGCCGAGTTCAACGATCATCCGTCATTCTGCCGGGAATCGCTGCGGGTCCGTGATCGCATCGGTAACCTTGTTCCGTTCGAGTGCTGGCCGAGTCAGATGACACTCGCAAAGGCGATCAGTGCACAGCGACGTATGGGTAAGCCGGTGCGAGTCCGGATTCTCAAGACCCGTCGCTCCGGATTCACGCTCGGAAGTTGCTCGCACATCCTCAAGGAAATCGCGTTCTGGAGTGGCCGCAGGGCGATGATCATCGCCGACAGGTATGACCCGGCGGCGCTTGAGGCGTTCAGTTACTGCCGCACCTTCGCCGAGGGGTACAAGCCGTTTACCCGTTACGGCGCATCAATCCGGATGAAGCCGATCCGCGCGGCGGATATGGCGCTGTTTCGCGATGGAGATGCCCCCGACAGTCCGATGCTGAGCGTATATTCCGCGGACCGCGGAGAAATCCGCGGCGGCGGCCGGCACTGGGCGTTGTTCGACGAGGTGGCGTTCTGGCGCGCGCCGGCGGAAACGATCAGGGCCGCGGGAACGATGGTTCCGGATCTGCCAGAGACCGGGATCATCGAGCAATCCACGGCGAACGGCGAGGGTGACGAATGGCATAAGCGCTGCCTGATGGCGATGGACCCGGCTACGGCGGAGGGCTGGCAGTTTCTGTTCTTCGGCTGGCTGGAGGACGTAAACAACTGCCTGGCCTTCGACGATAAGGACGATGCGCTAGAGCTACAACGCACGATGGACGAAGAAGAAGAACAACTTCAGGCGATGCACGGAGCGACCCTTGAGCAGCTTCATTGGCGGCGTTGGAAGATCCGGACGTCGTTCAATGGCCGAGTCGAGGATTTCCATCAGGAATACCCGACGACGGCGGAAGAGGCATTTCTCAGCTCGGGTCGGCCCGCGCTGGATCACAAGGCTCTGATGCGTATGCCGGTTTCGAACGGCACCGCGGGCGAGCTGCAGGTAATCGAGGAGTTTCCCCGGAGGAAGATTCGGTGGGTGGCGCGCGCGCACGGCGCTCTAACAATCTGGAGAAAACCGGAACCGGGACACCAGTACGTCATCGGCGCTGATCCGTCCAAGGGAAAAGACGTGTCGGAAGAACAGCGCGGCGCGGACCCGGACTTCTCGGTAGGATTCGTGATTGACCAGCACACCGGCGAGCAAGTTGCGATGCTCAGGCAAAGATTGCGGCCGGTCCCGTTTGCCGAATATCTGGCGCTGTTGGCGGAGGTGTACAACTGGGCGTTTTTGGTTCCGGAGGCGAACGACGCTGGATTCATCGATGCGATTCTGCGGCAGAACTATCCGCTCGCGATGATCTATAACCGCCGCCGCGATCCAACTGACCGCCGCAGCGCTCAGCCGGAAGAGATCGGTTTCGAGACGACGAACGTAACCAGGCCGTGGTTGGTGTCGGCGCTCGACGATGCGGTGCGGGAGATGGCAATCACCATCCGAAGTCCGATCGCACTTCAGGAATTCCGGACCTTCGTGATCAAGCCGAACGGGAAAGCCGAACATCAAACTGGCTGTCACGACGATTGTGTAATTGCGGCGGCGCTGGCGTGTATCGGACTTCGTTATGCTCCGAAAAAGCGCATCGTGACCGTGGAGCGCGAGGTGGACCGGCGGCCGATGGTCCCGTACGGGCAGCCGCGGCGCGACGATGACGATTAGCGGCAATTCCCTTGTGTGGACCAAAGGCAGATCCAGCTAAAGCTTTCCGATCAAGAGCTTGAGCGGCTCAAAGACCACATCTGGCACCGTTTTATCGGAGCGCGATCTAACCACGACGCGCGAATTGAGCGATTTCGCCGGTATTGGCGCATGTGGCGTGGGCTCAATCCGCACACGGGCGGACGGGAAGGAAGCGATCTCGATGTTCCGATGCTCAAGTGGATTCAGTTCGGCCACTGGGCGAGATGCATGCAGGCGCTGCTTGGGGACGATGCCGAGATCGTAGCCGCGGCGAGGACTCCGGAAGCGGAAAAACTTTCTCGTAAGGTCGGGATCTACGAGACGTGGCGCGTGTTCGAGTATATGCGCGCGACGCCGGCGCTGACAACGTGGGTGTTTAACGCAGCGTTGTACGGCCGGGCGCATGCGTATTGTCCCTACGAGCAGGATTTTTATTGGGAGCGCGACGAGGACGGAAACGATGTCGAGAAGCTAGCGTACGACGGCCCGAAGCTGATCCCGTTGCGGTTCGATCAGATCATTGTTCCTGCTCAGGATAGCGTTCAATCGATCGATGACTTCGATTGGGTGATCCGGCGTGTGCGGGTTACTCCGGATCAACTGCTTGAGGGCGAGCGGCGCGGAAAATATCAGCGTATAACCGAGCGATGGAGGGAGATCTACTCGTACGCGCAACAAAGGCAGGAGCGCGATTACTGGCTTGATGACGCCGGGCTGGAGATGGATCGCGCGGAAGGCATAGACCACTCCTCGCTGATGGGGAACCGAAATTCTCTGGAGATGTGGATCTGGTATGGGAAGTGGCGACTACCCAGGGGAAAGCAGGATTCCAGGCCGGAGAACCTTATCCGGAGGATGCCGCAGCAGAGCGAAATTGTCGTGAGTTTTCTGAAGGACCCGCGCATCGTGGTAGGCGTGCAGGATCTACGCGACCTGTACCCACGTATGAAGAAGCGCGTTCCGATTCTGGATATCGGACTAGTCAAAGACGGATCGTATTGGGGGCCGGGACTCGGCGAGTTGGTCGAGGACCTACAGAACAAATCGTCCGCCAATTACAGGCTGTTTGAGCGCGCCGGAAAGTTGAGTGTCGGTCCCCTGATTTTCTATAAGGCGGCAAGCGGCTTTGATCCTGAGACATTCATCTATGAGCCAGACACAGCTGTTCCTTCTGAAGACCCGAGCGGCGTGAATATTGTCCGTCTGCAGGCGGACCTTAAGTTCTCAGAGATGAACCAGCAGGCGTTGTCGGGATTCGCGGAAAAAACCACGGGTGTATCAGATCAGACGTTGGGCCAGGCGATCGATCGGCCGAACGCTCCGCGCACGGCGACCGGGCAGATGGCGTTGATCGAACAAGGAAACGTGCGGGCGTCTCTCGATATGTATATGCTGCGCGAGGATTTGTCGGTATGGCTGGAATACAACTGGGCGCTCGATCGCGAGTATGCCCCGGAGGGGGTGTTTTTCCGGGCGACCGAGGAGGACGCGAACGGCCTGTTCGACGTCAATAGTGGCTTCGGAGCAATGAGCGCTCAGGAGCGGGAACATAATTTCGATTTTCAGTTGAAGTTTGCGACATCTGTGTGGTCGCGTGAAGCGAAAAAACAACAAGTGATGGCGCTCTACGGGCTGTCGATGCAGAATCCGCTTGTGCAGCAGAATCCGAAGGCGCTGTGGGTTCTGCTCAACAAGGCGTGGAAGGCATTCGGAGAGGACAATTTCGAAGATGTGATTCCGCAGCCTCCGGACCTGGACCAGCCGCGCGCACCCAAGGAGGAGTGGGCGGATGCGCTGATGGGAGAGGAAATCCATGTTAACCCTCTCGACGACGACAGGTTGCATATCGTGGACCATCGGCGGCGCCTTGAGCAGGAAATGCAAGAGAAGCCGGAGGATCGCGACAAGCAAGCCGAGGCGATCATGACCGCGCACATCATGGAGCACGAGCAGCAGATCCGGCAAAAGATGTTGCTACAGGCGCTAATCCAGCGCGCGCAGCAGGAGCAGCAACAGACGCAGCTCGCCGGCGGAACGCGGATGCAGCCGGTCGGACAGCCCGTGAGTCCGCAACCGTCCGCGCAACCAGAAGCACAGCCTGGAGCATCGGGACCGGCCGCGGCGGCGGCGATTGCTGGACCAGGCGGATTAGGGGGTGCGGGTGGCCCGCAACCGGCGTGAAAAACTAGACGGAATCGATCACGATCATATTTCGCAGGTGATCGACTCCCGTGGCTGGCAATTAATACGGCGGAGGATCGAGGAAACGCGGGACAGGAAAATGCGCGAGTTGGTGAATCCGCTGGACCCGGTGGATACCGCGAAGCTGCGCGGTGAGATCCGCGGCCTGGAGGTTGCGCTTTCGGTTCCCGGCATTTTACAGGGAGAGGCCAAGGAGGTTAAAGGCGAATGAGCGCGCATCCGGGATTCAAGGCGGTTCAGTCGCGGATCGCGGCGAAGGAAGGCGTTTCGAAAAAAGCAGCTGGAGCCATCCTCGCCAGTTCGACCCGCAAGGCGTCGCCGGCGGCGAAGAGAGCGAATCCTCGGCTGAAGCGCGTCAAGGCGGCGAAGCCGAAAACCATGCATCAGCAGATTGCGGACCGGATGACGGACGGTTACTGATGGCTTGGCCCAAAAAGAATGTGATGGAGAACGTCGGATCGGGGCCGATGCAATTCCCGGAAAAACCAGCCAAGATCCTTCCGCTAAAGCCTAAGAAACGCGCCGCGAAGGTCCCCAAGCCGATGCATCAGCAGATTGCCGAGCGGATGATCGGAGGTTAAAAACAAACGTGCGTAGCGCGGAAGCCAAACACAAAGCGAGCGAGGCCATGCGTCGTAGGTGGGCGCAGCGGAGGGCCGAAGGATTCGTTCTAACTCGCGGCCACGGAAGCGCTAAATGGAGGAGCCTGGACCAGCCGCGCAAACCGGAGCCTCCGGTGCGCCTACGCTTGACTCAGGATGATGTATTCGCGGGTATGGGTGCGTTTCCAGGGGAGCCATGGGCGCGATTCCGGTCATAGGTGTAAAGTGCCACTATTGCAGCAAGTTCTACCCGAAATCTGAAGTTGTGCACTTCGGAGAGGACGGCCACATGCACCGCTGCCTGAAGTGTCATGAGACCCACGTTGAAGCGCTCGACGCTTTAGCAACCCAGAAGTGCCCGGATCGTTGCGCCGAGTGCCGCGAATCGTGCGAGTCTATCCATAATCGTACGGGACAGGCGACGCTGTTCCTGCACTGGAAGGACGGAATCTATCAGTTTTTGTGCTCCAGGTGCGCGCGGCGGTATGCGGAAAAACGCAAGGATATTTTCGGACATACGCGGTTTGGGTACGAAACGAAAATCTCGTGAGCTCGCGCCGGGGCAATATATAGGCGAATGCGTTATTTCCTGTCCTTCCAGCCTGTGCTGCGCGACCGCGCGGGCGAAACAGAAGGCTCAACCAGAATCGATCCTGGCGCGCCCCATTTCCATTCGACCGACCCGGAACCAAAGCCGGAACCCAAGGCAGAAAAGAGCGACATTGAAAAGCGCCTCGATGCGCTCGAAGCGGAAAACAAGACGCTCCGCGCCAGGACTGAGGAACTGTCTCAGTCAGAGCGATATTGGGCCGAGCAGGCCCGCGGGCGTAATGTCGCGCCGCTTCCGGATGACGACGACGACACGGACGAAGGAACCCAGCCTTCGGCGCGCCCGCTGGTGACCGACGATAAACCAGAAAAACTGCTTGATGATTTGAGCGCGGAGGGCCTGAAGGCTCTCGCCAAGCGCGGCGTGATCACAGCGGACCAGCTCGAGGCTGCCCTTGAAGCGCAGGAGCGCAAGTTCAACCAACGTCTTTCTGAGGCGCAAGACGGCGTGGCTTTCGATCAGAAGCTGGGAAAAGAGTTCCCGGACCTCGTTGATCCGAAGTCGGATCTTTTCAAGCGCGCGCAGGTGCATTTCCGGCAGATGGTCGAGGTTGATCCGGCGGCCAAAAAGTCACGCTCGGCGCTGTGGGCCGCGGCGTCGATGGCAAAGAAGGAGATCGAGATGGAATCCGCGGCCGACAAAAAGAACGAACGGCAGGATCGGGAAACGCGCCGCCGAGACCGTATTGACGCGCAGCGAGGCGAGCGCGACACGGGCGGAGGCCGCGACGATGATACGCCGACGCTCACCAATACACAGCGCGAGATCATCAGCCGCCTGGGTATCACCGAGGAACAGTTCAGCAGGTATGCCGAGCAGGGTACCGGGAGGAACGGACGTGGCCGATAAGGGCGGGCGCTTTCAAAAGAAAACGATGTCGCAGGGTGTTGGTGAGTCGAAAATATTCGCTGCTCCCGAGGGTGTCTTTGTGGATGGTCTCATCGAGTTGACGGACGGCTCTAAAGTGGCAATGCTTGATTGCCATGTGGCCGGCGTTCCGCTGCGTGATATGCCGGTCGAGGTCCAACAGAAAATCCTTTTCCAGCAGACGGACGAAGGGATTAAGTGGTGGAATGAAAATGCCCACCGCTTGGAGAATCGCGAAGCGGTTGCTCCCGGAGCGTCAGGGCGTGGAATGCGGCTGCCGAGCGGTCGCGAAGCGACGGACCCGGTGGAAAAAGAAATCGTTCACTTTCGCGACGATCTGCAAAACGACGTGCCTATGGACGAAAATCACGATCCGTTGCGCGTGGCGATGGAGCGGAATCTTCCGCACGGGCATCGGGGTTTGTGGATCAGCGAGCAGAAAGCGGCCAAAGAAGGACTGCGCCGCGGCGTAATCGACTGGCAGCCGGTGCTCGTTGATGGGCAAAAGGTCAAGGTCGGTAATATGTTCCTCGCTTCGGTTCCGGCCGCCGTGGCCGAACGGGCGGACCGCTACTACGAGAAAAAGGCACATGATCGTATGATTGAGGCGAACGACAGTGTTCGCGAGCAGGCCGAGCAGATCAAGCCGGAGCGCGATATGCGGAGACGCGGCGCGGATCGCGATATTTTTGGCGGGCTCCAGGATGACGATCCAGAAGTGGCAGCCTCCCAGGTACTCGGAAAAGGGTACTGAGGCGAGTGGCAATATGCAAAGTGAAAGTTCGATAGCGTGAACCGGCAGGTTCCCTTTTGAGCTTGTCCGGGACATCCGGCGAATCAGGGCAGTTTAAAATTTTCTGAACGCTGGAGGTCTCAAGTGGCGAACGTCAACAATCCGCACGGTCTTCGGCCGATGGGCCGAACGCAAGCGGGCGGTTATCCCCAATGTGAAAAATACTCGAAGCCCGCGGCGTACGCGTTTGCCTGCTTCAAGTGGGACCCGGTTACGCTCCTGGCGACTGGCTATATCGGGGTTCCGGCCGACACCGCTCCGGCAATCACGCCCGGAGTGACCCGTTACTTGGGCGTGGCGCTCAACTGGTCGCCTGCTTCGACTGCCTCCGACCATCAGGTAATGGTCGATCCGGGCGCGCTCTATGAGGCGCAGGGCGATGGCGCGAACGGGGCGAATGTGGCCTTCGCGAATATGAACTTAAATACGAATCTTGTGATCACTACCCCCGGCGGCGGAGTGACGCGGGATAATTCCGGGGCGCAGTTCAGTGAAGGCGCGATTGCGGTGACGGCGACTCTTGACGTGCGGCTGTTGCGGCTGTACGACGAGATCAACAATGCGTTCGGCGCGAACGCTCGCTGCGAGTTGAAGTTCAACAAGCACTTGTTCAGCGCGGAAGTTGCGACGGTCTAGGGGAGGGAATCATGCTCGTACAAGGCAACATGACGGATTTCTACGGGGTGAACATGCTCCCCGCTCTGCGCGCGGTCATCGACCGCGGACTGCGGCGGTATCCGCCTCAGTTCTCGCAGATCTTCAACGTGAAGAGTTCGGATCGGTCGATCGAGCAGTTTTCGCAGGTGTCCGGTGTTGGGCGCTTCGCGGCGATCGACGAAGGCAAGTCGATCCGCACCGATCAGCCCGTGCAGGGTTTCAAGTCGACGTTTGTTCACAAGCGCTTCGGCTTGGCGGTTCCGACCACGGTGGATGTGGTCGAGGACGACAAATGGGACCTGATCAGCAACATCCACAAGGATCTTGGCTGGAGCTGCTACGAGACGCAGGAACTCGACGCGGCTTCGACGTTCAACAACGGATTCAATGCCGCGTTTCCCGGCCCGGATGGCATGCCGCTGTTCTCGACGACTCACCCGCTATTTAAGGCCGGAGGCTTGCAGTCCAACGCGATGACGGCGGCGGATCTCGACATCCTGTCGCTGGAAACGGCAATGACGGCCGGGGAACTGATGAAACGGCCGTCTGGAGAACTGATTCGTATCCAGTTCCGGCGTCTCGTGGTGCATCCGAACAATCGGTTCCTTGCTCACGCGCTGCTCCGCTCGCCCGATGATCCGACGACCGCCGATCGCTCGGTGAACCCGCTTGCCGGGGCAATCGACGGGATGCCGAAGCCGTTCGTCTGGCCGTACCTGACCGCGCCGAACGCATGGTTCTTGTGCGCCGAGCCGGCCGACACGGGCCTGATCTGGTTCTGGCGCAAGCAGCCGTACACGAAGAGTTGGACCGATGATTACACCGAAGTCGGCATTGTGGGAATGCGTTACCGCAAGAGCCATGGCTGGAACAATTATCTGGGCCTGATCGGTAATCCTGGGCAATAGGGCCGCGAGCGGAAAGGGAGGCTTCGAATGCCGCAAACTCAAGGCGCTGGAAAGTCGTTTGTCGGTGGTCCCGGTGGGGCCGAGCGGGGACCCTGGTACAGCAAAATCTTTACCGGCATCGGCGGGGTGATCAAGTACATGCTCTTGCTGGACGCCGTGGGTTTCCAGTACGAGACGGTACAGGATGGATTGGTGGCGCACGCCGGCGGCGGCCAGGCGAACGCGACTCCGATCCCGGCGCAGCAGGCGCGCTTCACTACGGTTGCGACGAACGGAGATTCCGCGCTTCTGCCGGCGACGGCCGCGATCTATAGCGCCGCGGCTGCGAACGTCCAGGCTTCCTCGGCCAGCTTTATGGTGGTAAACGCGGGCGTGGCGTCAATGAACGTGTTCCCGTCGACGGGTGAGCAGATCAACTCGCTCGGCGCAAACGCCGCGTTTGCGGTCGCTGCCGGCAAGGTCGCAGTGTTCTACTGCACGAGCATCGGGCAGTGGCACGCGATGCTGAGTGCGTAATCCATGTATCCTTTTAGTCAGCCACAGGCCACGATCGCCGGGGGGCAATCGCTGTCGGGTACGGTGCTCCTCGGGGATGGCGATTTGGTGTCGATCCAGATGCCGCAGGCGTGGACGGCGGCGGCGCTTACTTTCCAGGGCAGCGTGGATGGCGTCAGTTTCTTTGAGTTGTTCGACGGCTCGGGAAATGAGATCGAGATTCCCGCGGCGGCGGCGACGGCTGGGAATCGCATTCAGATGTCTGTTTCCGCGGCGTCGATGGGCTCGCCTGTGACATACATAGACTTCCGCGGCTGTCCGTACATCAAGGTGCGCAGCGGGACGGCGGCTGCGCCTGTGAACCAGGCTGCGTCCTGCGTGCTTACGCTGGTCGTCAGGAAGCGGCGACCGAGCTGGTAAGCCGCCCGGCAACTTCCGAGTATGAATCGATTTCTGTTGCTGCTCTGCGGAGCGGCGTTGGCGTCCGCCCAACCGACGCGTAACTACAATCCATTCAACCAGCTGTGCCTTCCGAATACAGTCGTCGCCGGGCCTTCCTCGGGAACGGTGGCGAAGTATCCGGTATGCCGCGCGCTGGTCTCCACCGATTTTTCCGCCTCGGGCCTGGTTACCGCGGTAAACGGTACAACGCAGCAGATCACCTCCTCGACCGCGAGCGGCGTGGTCACGCTATCGCTATCCAATAATCTGCTGCTGCCCTCCGGGACGGCATTCGCGGGGAGTTATGCCGATCCGTCGTTTATCACGAGCTTGTCCTGGTCGAAGATTATAGCCGCGCCCATATTTTTGCAGGCGGCGAATAACCTAAGCGATCTCGCGAGCGCTTCCATCGCCCGGGCTAATCTGGGGCTTGGGTCTTTCGCGACGCTCAACAATCCGTTAACCACGCTCGGGGATCTGTTATACGGCGGTGCGGCCGGAGCGCCCGCAAGGCTAGCCGGAAGCACGAGCACGGTAAGGACGTTTTTGATTTCGCAGGGAACAGGAACTGCGGCGGCGGCTCCGTTCCTGGGAGCCCTTCAGATCGGAGACATTCCGCCGGGATATGCCTGGGGAAATTTGAGCGGAGTTCCGTCGCTGCCGACTATCTTTGGGACGCCCACCGCGGGAAATTGCGTCACTTGGCACACCTCGACAACACTGGGGGACGCTGGCGCGGCTTGCGGCTCAGGGAGTGGCGGCATCACGCAACTGACCGGAGATGCAACCGCCGGCCCCGGTACAGGCTCGCAGGCTCTCACGCTTGCGAGCGTGAACGCCGGTCCTGGTGTATGCGGCGACTCCACGCACGTCTGCCAGGTAACAACCAATGGCAAGGGACTTGTGACCTCGCAGAGTCAGATTGCTGTCACTGGAGGAACGGTTTCGGCCGCAACCGTGGGTGCCGCGCTGGTGGTCTCCGATACCGGATCAGCCAACGCTTACGCGGGCTGCCCAACGCCGTCAGTCACCCTCGCGGACGGCGTGTCGATCAATCTGCGCCCCGCCAACACCAACACCGGATCGAGCACCTTCGCGCTGTGTGGCGGCTCCGCTCTGCCGATCGCGAACGCTAACGGGACTGCGCTTGCGGCGGGTCAGATCATTGCTGCGTCATCGGTCAATCCCTCGCAGGCGTTGCTGATCTATCATTCCGCGAGCGGAAAATACGAGTTGGCGAACCAGCCGTACCCAATCCTGCCGCCGCAGAGCCTCTTCTCGCGATTCGCGGCGCCGGTGACCAACGGCACGGGATATAGCTATATGCGCGCGATGGTGAATCCGGCCGATGGACGGCGCAATGCCTTCGCGGTGGCCGATGGCAGCGCCGGCTTGCAGGTGCTCGGAATGAACCAGTTCGCCACGAATACTTCGGCCGGCGCGACCACCCCGATCGCCGCCGCCGGAAGCAATCCGGCGATGACCCAGACCACCAGCGGCGCAACCAGCGGCAACCAGGCGTATCACTATGAGGCCGTTTCCGGATCGTTCAACACCAATATTTTTCGCCTGGGCCGCAATGTGGTGTTTGACTGGGTCGGCGCGATCGGCGCGGTCACCTCCGTGCGATTCTGGGCGGGCATTCATAACTGCGGCTCCACGATTATGGTGGTCGATACGCTGCAAGCCGGAACGTGCGCCGGCGAAGCCTTCCGCTTTTCGACGAATGTCAGCGACACCACAATACACTGCCAGATGTCGAATGGGTCGGTCGCCGACACCAGCGCCGACACCGGCATCGCGCCGGACACCAATCCCCACCGCTTCACGATCATCAACGATGACACGGCGAGCGCGCTGCATTGGTACATCGATTCCGTCGAGGTCTGCTCCGGTTTCTCCACCGTCAATCTCGTTACCGGCAATGTAGGCGCGTGGATCAGTGTAACCACACTCGCCGCGCAGAACAATTCCATTTCGACGGCTTCACTCTTTCTCGGGGCTGATAAATGAAGCGCCTGATCACGCTAGTCGCGTTCGCCGTGCTGGCTCTCGGCAACGGCAACACGCCGTACCCGGTTGTCGCTTGGGGTTCGTCGTCGCTCACCGCTGGCTATGGTGGATTTTGGGGCCCCGCCACCGTGTTCTCCGGCTACGACACGTATTACTCGCTTCAGCTTCACTATGCGGTGGACATCACTTGCGACCACACGACTAACACCTGTACCACCGGTTCCGGAGGATATACACCGACGGGCACTGAAACTTTGACTTTGTGGAATGTCGGAACGCTGCAAGGTGTGGGCATTGTCAGCTCAGGCACGATGCCAGCGTCAACGCAGTGCGCCTCTGGCTCTAGTATGTGCTCGGTGTATGGCGGAGGCGTGGCGTATTATCACCTCTGCAACATCGTTGGCAACAGCTTCACTCTCGCCCAAGGATCTACGTGCGCGGCGACGCAGCAGACCTTCACCTCGAACGGCACCGGGCAGCTCTCGATGATCATGGATCAACCGACTACGGCGTATCTGTCGAGCGTGAGCGGATACCCGGCGGGAACCGCAGTCGCATATTGGCAGGCGTTGAACGGCGGGATTGTGGGACCGGCAGCCACATCTTCTGGCACTCCGTTTTTTCAATACGCAAACGACGTGATTTACGTTCAGTTGAGCGTTCCGGCGACGGCTTCGGGCGCGTTCACACTCTCTTTCACGGTGTCCACGGTGCGAACCGGCGGCGGCGCGAGCAGCACGTTCACTTTTCCGATCAACGTCGTGCAAATATCTCCGGTCGCGACCAATCAGGATCCGGCCAGCTATCCAGCGATTCCCGGCTTGGCTACCTGGCGGAGTTGCATGACCGGTACCGGATGCAATGGTTCGCCGACGGGCGGCGGCGCGTATTGGAGGGCGCACAGCTTCCCAATGGGAGGATGTGACGGCACGCGCTGTTATTACGACGGCATCCGCTCCGACACCAATATCGCGGCGTACACGGGCGATTCATCCTGGATCACCGACGCGCAGTCGATTGCGCGTTTCTATAGCATCGGAACGTCGGGTGTGGTGAATACCAACGGCACGACGGTGACGTTGGTTTCCGGCGATCAATTCGCCAACACCAGCAGCGGCCAGATTACTATCAATAGCGTGAATTACACGATCGCATCGTGGACCGACGCGACGCATCTGACGCTTACAAGCTCGGCCGGAACGCAGACGGGAGTCGCGTATAGTTTTCCGTTTTTATCGACGCTTGGTTTGTCCGGATCGCAGTCCGGATACACAGTTTTTCCCGATGGCTTGGCGATGGCCGCGGTGGCTACCGGAGATTCGCGCAACATGACTGCATTAGCCTCCTTCGCGGTTTCGCTGCCGGGCCAGCCGTATGGCGGCGGCGGTTATGTGAAAGGCGGCGGCCTGGTCGATCCAACTTACGTGCGCGAGACCGCTTACGCGCTCAAGGTTTATAACGTGCTCGAGCTGGCCGGATATCCGCGCGTGTACTGGACCGGCGGGGCATTTCCGCAGTTCGGTCCTGCGGCTTCGGGAACGTCGGTCGATCTGGCCGAGCGCACCACCACGATGCTCCTGGAGATTCTGAGCGAGGATGTGGACGGAATCAACGCGCGGCTCTTCGCCAAGCAGCCCTTCATGGACGGCCTGGCGATGGAGGCGCTGATTCAGCGCTGGCAGATCACGCACGATCCGCGAATTCCGTACGTGGTGAAGCGCGAGATCGATGATCTCAAGGCAAACTGGT
>Ga0209062_1002067_pt1 | contig 29202 bp, 25 predicted proteins | sample Coa_R2_2_FD_187158 | JGI IMG/M metagenome (GOLD analysis project Ga0209062, IMG submission 187158) | Surface soil microbial communities from Centralia Pennsylvania, which are recovering from an underground coalmine fire - Coalmine... | ecosystem: Environmental > Terrestrial > Soil > Unclassified... | reverse complement strand
CTTCAATTTCCCGATCTCGGGTGAACCCGAGATCGGATGGCAGCCGGTCAAGGGTCTCGACCGCCTAAGCGGCGATTGGCGCGCGATTAAACGCGCGCCAATCGCCCTTGACCGGCTGCCGCCGCCCTCAAAGACTGCATCCAAGCGATCAAGGCCCTCGCCAAGGCTGCGCGCCCTTAAGGCTTCTGCACCCGCTCAGGATTCAAAAGAGGCTATTATTAAAAATCGTTATGTTCTATATCAGACTTAATAGTAGTATTTCCTGCTTATGCGATGAAAACAGATAAATAAAATGATAGGCAGGAAGATTATCGAGAATGAGACAGATGGTTATGTATGATAGCCGACGCAATCTAAGCAATTTGTTGAATAACGACCGCTTGCGAACAACAAGCGCTTTGACAGGTATTTTGTTGGTGCTAGGAAAGAATCCGACGGGGGCGACGTGCGCGGGACCGATCGCGATAGAGCCGGCGAAGCGTTGCCCGACCAGTCGAGCACGTCCAAGCCGGATGCCAGCGCGGTTGGTCCGACGTCGAGCTTTTTCGGCTGGCGGGGCGGCGCTGGGGCGATGATCTTGCCGGCGGTCGAACTTTTCAAGGTGAAGGACATCACAGCGATGCCCCGCAGCCTGTCGCGTGCAAAGGCCGGAAGTGCGATCCACGAGCACCAATATCCAAGCCCTGACGGCCGGCCGGTGCGGCTCTCGCCGCGTGAGGTCTATCGCGGCCCTGAAGGGATCTGGATCGGCCCGCCGCGCGTTGCGCATGAAGCAAGCGAGCAGGGCGTGGAGCAAACTGCGGGGCGCGGTGCAGCGTCTTCAACAGCGGATGCGTTTCAACTTGGAAAGCACGCAAGATGAAAAAAAATGCCGAGGATTTGTCGGGTTATAACCTTCGCCTTTACATCGCCGGACAGACGCCGAAATCAATTGCGGCGCTCTCGAACCTGCGCGGGCTCTGCGAGAAATACTTGTCGGGGCGGTACAGGCTCGATGTGGTCGATGTCATGGCGGACCCAGCCTTGGCGCAGCGCGACGAGATCATCGCCATACCGACCCTGGTGCGCTGCGTGCCAGAGCCCATCAAGCGCATTATCGGCGACCTCGGAAACAGCGACCGCGTGCTGACGCGGCTCGGTATCGATGTCAGCGCCAAGGTGTAGCGGCCGTTTGCATTCACGGCGGGGTAAACGTGAAGGGTATCGCCAAAAAAATACAGGCGTCGGAGGTCGAGACGCTGCGCTTGCGCCTGACTGAGGCCGAGGAGGCGTTGCAGGCGATCGCCAAGGGCTCCGTCGACGCGCTGGTCGTCGGAGGTCCGAGGGGACCAGTGGTTTCGACGCTCGCCGGCGCGCAGGAGCCCTATCGCCTGGTGGTCGAGCGGATGCACGAGGGCGCGCTGACCCTCGGCGAGGACCGGCGGATTCTTTACAGCAACCGCCATTTTGCTCATCTCCTCGGCTATCCGGTCGCGCACCTCGTCGGCAAACCGGTGGCGAATTTCGTTGCGCCTGAAGATGCAGCGCGCCTCGCAGATCTGCTTGACCACGGCGCGAAACAGCCGGCCAGCCGCGAACTGAAGTTCCGGCGCCGGGACGGCAGCGCGACGCCCGCGCTGGTCGGGGTCGGCTCCCTTACTCTCGACCAAACTCCGGCGCTGCTTTTGATCATTACCGATCTCACGGCCCAGAAGCATTCCGAAGAACTCGCGGCTGCGGAGCGGTTCGCGCGCTCCATTCTCGAGCAGGCGACCGAGGCGGTCGTCGTCTGCAATGCTGACGGACGCATCACCAAGGCGAGCTTCGCCGCGGAGCGACTGCTGGACAAGCCTCTGGAGGGGAAGTTGCTGGCGGATGCCGTTCCGATGGAAGTGGAGCTGCCCGCGGAGGCGCACCATTCCGGAGTCCGGATGTCGTCGCGCGAGGTGCTGGAGCTCGTGCTGGAGCGACACTCGCTTCGTGGCGCGGAGGCACAAATTTGTCTGCCGAGGCTGCATGAGAAACATTTCCTGCTTAGCGCCGGTCCGCTTAGCGATGAGCCTGGCGGCTGCATCGGCTGCATATTCACGCTGACCGAGATCACCGACCGCAAGCGCGCCGAGACGCAGCAGACGATGCTCGTTGCGGAACTCAACCACCGCGTAAAGAACATCCTTGCGATCGTGCAGTCGGTGGCCTGGCAGACGCTTTCCGCCAACCATTCACCGTCGGAGTTCAAGCGGGCATTCGATGGCCGCTTGCGCGCTCTTTCGCTGGCGCACGATATCCTGACCCAGGGCCGCTGGGGCCATGTCGATTTCGAGCAGCTCGTGGAGCGCAGCCTCGCGCCATATCACGGCGGGGACCACGGGATGCGGGCGCAATGGTCCGGCTCGCGCTTGTCGCTCCCCCCAAACATGGTGGTTCCGCTGAGCATGGTGCTGCACGAGCTATCCACCAATGCGGCCAAGTACGGGGCTTTTTCGGTCGAACACGGCCGCGTCAACATCGCCTGGCGGAGCGATGGCGTAAACGTGCTCTTCACCTGGACCGAAACAAATGGCCCGCCGGTTAAGGGAGAGATCAAAGCGGGTTTCGGGAGTAAACTGATTTCACGCGTCGTATCTTACGATCTTCTTGGCACAGCCGATCTCGATTTCGATCGCGAAGGATTTCGCTGCGCTCTGACTTTCCCCGTTCCGAAGCTTCGGACGGATGCGTTGCGGCCGCTGTCCGCCGCGCCGTCCCCGGTCCATTAGCGCGCGGATTGCGGACCGAATCGCTCGCGTGGGCAAGGCGAATCGCTGGCCGCGCGGAAACGCCCGGTCGTCTCGGCGCCCGGCTTTCTTCGCTGCGACGCGTTTGCCTGCCTTGCGCAAGCGACCCGAATTCGACGCAAACGCGGCGAAGGGCCTGCTCATCGAACGGCTTGGCGATCCTGGGCAGATTGCGGAATGGCTCCGGAAACAGCGTGGGATCATCGTAGCCGGAGGACAGCACGCAGGGAACGCCGAAGCTCATCACCTCGGCAAGCACATCGAAGACCTTGCGGCCGCGCAGATTGACGTCGAGAAAAATGCCGTCAGGGCGGTATTTCTTAACCGCGTCGACGATGTTGCCGACATCCGACACGAGGCCGACAACATCGCAGCCGAAGTGACGAAGAATCAATTCAAGATTGAGGGCAATGAGGCTCTCATCCTCAACAACGAGAACCCTCAAATGCGACAACAACGCCTCGGGAGCCACCGCACTACCGGAAACCTCTGCGTAACAATTCGGCGAGTTCACAACAGCTCCTCCAACGTCAGAGATTGCCTCGGGACCGACGGGAATATGTCTGAAAACTCCCTCCCGACCCTCCCCGCAAGCGGGGCGGGGCAGTGAGGGGGCGATTTTGCGGCAGCCAAACCAAGCTAGCACTCCGTCGATGGACCTGCCCGCTCTTCGCGGGCGTTTTGCACAGAAACCCCTCTCCTCCTTGCCATCCCGCGCTGCGGCGGAGCATTGGGAGGGGATCGTGCGAGCGGGCCAACGCCCTCCCATGGCCGGCTCGCATAAGCCTTAGACCGGCACAACCCGCTTGCAGCCCCGGTCGGCTCGCTCCGGGACGCAGGCCTCAATGGCTGATTCGCGCCAAAAAAAAGCATGAATTTCGCAGCCTCATGCGATGACTTCTCGAGCGCCTGGTTGTCAGCCGCCCGATGCCTTCCGCCTGTTAGGCCCCACATGGTCGTTGCGGCTGGCGTTTGCGGCCACCGGATATCGTCGGGATCGGCAGCCACAAACTGCCTGTCGCTCAGGCCGCGGTTTGTCTTCGCGCGCTTCCCGCACTCCCTGGGGTCTCTGGCGCAGGCGCGCAAGTAACCGAGCGCCCAGCGCGAAGGAATATCGGCATTGGCGGTTAATGAAAGGTCGGCGGCGCAGTGAGGGCCGCGCGCCCGCGGACCGTCGTGAGAGGCAAGGCTCAATCCGAGGAATGCTATTTTCATTGCGGCACAGGCTGCACTGCCAACGCCGCATCTGGAAGCGCCCTCGGGATTGTTCCTCCGCCGATCTGTTTGCCGATCTGTTTTACGATCCGACAGCGGATTCCGGTCTTATGGAAAAGTCGCAGCCCGGGCAAAGCCCACAGGTCCGGGCTTCGACCGGCCCGATGACAGGCTCCGCATGCCCGCCCTGCAAGTGATTCCGGTCGACCAGGAACCGCTATAAGGAGCGCCCGGCCGCACTGCGCCCGCAGCAGGAGCCTGTCCAGCATCCGGACCCTGTGATAGTTTTTCACCAGCAAGCCGGTAAGATGTGAGCCAATGGATCCAACGCCGCCTCCCGTTAACACGCGCATTGGCATGACCGTTCCCGGGACAATGAGTTCAGGTTAACGCTGGATGCCGGCGTTCGCGCATTGACCATTCCGCCCGCCCTCACACGTTTTGAGGCGGAGATAGGATAGGTGAAAATGCATGTACCCGCAGTCCAACCACGCGGCCTCACCGCAACGCTGGGGCGGCGGCGCCTGCGGCGCTCGTTGCCTTGCGGCAGTTCGTCTAAGTGATTCTGGCTTTCACAACGCAGTGCAAAAAGATTTGTTCCCTCGCTGCGCGTGTTCGAGTTGCGCCACAGGCGAATTGAAAATGATTGGAAGATGCGCCGGAGAAAACCTGCGCTCTTTCAGATTTGATGCCGCGAAAACCGGAATGCGGTTGACAACTGATTGCCCGCTTTAATCCGCTCGCGCAATGTCAGGTTCGCAAGGCTCGCTCAGGCGCTGGCCTTCAGCCGTGACACGTGGCCCCAACTCACCGTGGGGGGCGAGCTGGGGCCCGCGCGAGCCGCCCCCGACACTTACGCTGGGAACGGCCCGACGCTCGCTGGAAACCGAATCTGAGCGAGTTCCGTTCCTTGCCCGGGAACATCGCGACAGTCAGCCGCGGGCGAACCGCGATTGGAACGGCCGTCATCATTTGTTTCAAGCGCGATCTTCTGCCCTCTCACTCCGATGTTTCTCTTCGGGGTCTGCTTCGCTTCGAGGCCGCGCGCTGACGCTGACGTGAACGAGCAGGAACTGCTCTGAGCAGCGAGCGTTGACACCGCGCCCGGCAAACGAGCCCGGCAACACGCGCGCATCATTCCAATTCAGGGAGAGCCTCGATGGTACTGCGTCGGACAGTTCTGGTTGCTCTTGCGGCCGCGGCCGCCACTTCGTCGTTCGCGCAGACCCAGCAGGCTCGGCCACCGGGCAGCGCCGCTGCCCTCGACGATGACTACATCCGCCAGACCCTGGCGGCAGGCGCCTTGTCGCTCGCGGTAAGCCGGATTGCGGAAGGGAAGCTTCAGACGGACGATCTCAGGGAGTTCGCACAATTGGAAGCGGCGGAGCAGGAGACGCTGGCAGATGTCCTGAAATCGCTGCAGAACCCCGCTCTCGCAGACGGAACCATGAAGCCGCCGGGTGAAGCCGAAGCCGAACAACTTCTCGACAAAAATGGCCGGGAGCAGCTGGAAAAAATGCGCGCCGCGCCGGCCGGCGCCGAATTCGATCGCGAGTATCTGGCCGCCCAGACCAATGGACACCTGGAATTGCTGCGGATCCAGGAAACCTATCTTGCTTCCGGGAGAAATAATCCCAATTTCATCAACACGGCCAAGCTCGCGCGCGCCTTGATTCGAGAGCACCTGCAGCTTCTCGCCGATCTCGAAAGCGAAATCGAGTCCGGAGAAGCAACGACCGGAGCAGCGCCACGGCGCGATAACTAGGCGAGTGTAGAATTGCGTTTCGGCGAGATCAAATCACGTCCCTCGTCGTCATGGCCGGGCAACCCCGGCCATGACGCGGGGGGCAGGAGCGGAATCCCCTTTAAGATCGTTTGTCTGCGGCGTCAAAGACCGGCCCGACAAAATGAAGATGGGCTTTCGATCTTGCGCTGTGCCTTAAGGCTTCGCCGCTGGAGCGTTTCTGCGGGCCGCGGATGTCCGCGAGCGTCCGCGGCCTGCCGCCTCGATGAGGCCGATCGATGTCCAGCAGAGGTTCTGCGGCTGGGCGCTTACGCGGATTTCGCATGTCGGCCACTGTCCGCCACTTGGGCGTCCGATGACCTTCATCGGTCGGCAAAGGCTCAGCCGCCGGGTGTTTGTCCGCACTTCTGCTGTCCGCAGTCCGCCTCGCGGTCCGGGGAAGCTCATCGCCATTCGGAGAAGTTTCCCCGGCCGGACGGCTTTCAGCACTCCCGGCGTCGGCGAGCATCCGCCACCTTCCGTGCCGATGCCGCCGATCCCACATGAGGACCCGTGCGATGTGCAGCCTCGAGTGGCTGAGCAGCCCTGCGGTTCTCAAACGCTCCACACCGCGATGGCGGGAGCGCACGCATTCGAACTGCGCCTCGGAAACGCCGGCTTCGGCCGCCGACGCCGGAAAGATCTGCTTCTCAATGCCGGCTGCGCCTGACGGCAGATCGGCATGTTGGATCTCGGCCCTCTTGTCCCGCAATTCTGCGGCGGCTTCATGCCAAGCCCCGACCGGCTGGACGTGGGCGGGATCGATTCGGCGCATCGGGCGGCGGATTCCGAACCGCTCGCCATGCTGATCCAGCCATTTCCACACCGCGTTGTTGGACTCCTCGCTGCCGTCCGTCGCTTCAAGATCGGCAGCGCAGCCGTGGCCATAGCCGCCGGTTGCTATGCTCCCGCCGTGGAACGAGTAGCCGCGATGCGCCTTGAAACCGGCAGCAAGACCTTGTCGATAGTCGTCGCGAAATGCGCTCAGAATGGTCCAGTCAATCCCGGCCGCGTCCATGGCATGTCCGAGATCAAAGAGAAGTTCCCTGAAGTCCGGGTCCATGCCGCCGATGACATATTCGTCAATTCGGAGGCCTAAACGCGCGGCCGCCGCCGCATCTTTCCAGGTGAAATCGCCGCTGCCGTCGCGCTTCGTCTCCGACCGCTGATAGACGCTCCAGAGATATCGATCGACCTCGTTGAGGGGCCGCCCTTCATGACGAAGCTGCGCATCGCGGCGAGTGGGCGGCTCAGGATTCGCAGCAGGCGGCGCCGGGTTCACGGACTCCTGAGGCGGATTCCCGGAGGCCGGGGACTGGTCTTTGAGAGGAGGCAGCGACATGAGCTGTCTCTCGACCTGAACGCCAGACGATGTCCCGGCAGCCGGACCCGCCTGGATTGCAGCAGGCTCGGTGGGATTCCCCGGTTCCTGGGGTGCGCGGGACTGGTCCTTGGCGGATGGCAGCGCTACGGGCTGAGCTGGATTCGCGGATTCGGCGGGCTGCGCCTTGGCGTCTGGCGCCGACACGGGCTGCTTTTCGGCCTGAGGACCAGCAGATTTCTCCCTGGCTCCATTCCGCCCGATGAGGGCATGCCACCAGCCGCCGATCAACGACGTCGTGGAAGACGAGTTGAACTCCAGCGCGCGCACCTCTCCCCCAATCATCGACAGGGGATCGGCGAGAGCAAACACCGCTCCGAGAAGAACGATGCGCAACGCCGCAGAGCCGACTCCGCGGCTCAGGGGCCGTCCTTTCTTCGTCAGCCGAGTGGTGATCGGACGCTTGCAGTCGGGCGTGGGCGCAAAACCAAAGCTCGACGCTGCTGTGAACTCCCCCTCTTTCCCTTGGATTCCGTCTTTGCACAGGTCTCCGGGATTCTTCCGCGACTTTTCTATGTCCAAAACTGAGCCCTTACGCTACACGCTCTATACTGTGGTTGAATCGTCCATTTTTCTGTCTATCTCAAGTCATCGTGTTCCATCCACCCGCTTGAGCAAGTAGAGCAAAGTCATATCCTAGTAATTGGTCCAGCACAAGAGGATAGAGAGACTGGAACTGCACAACCTAAGTTAACGGTTATTCATGTTCGTGGCGACGGCGCCGCAAAGGAAAACAGCTCCATCATCGGAACATTTGACCACAACATTGTGCTGCCTCCAGCGCTTGAAGGCCCAGCGTCGCGCGCGACAGCGAAGCCGCTGCCGTTTACCAACTTGCGAACCAAGGCTTGCTGGGCCGCCCGCGCCCGAACAAATATGCCGCCAGGATGCGGGCACGTGCAGGAGGCCGGAGATGCATCATGTTGAGGCGACTAGGGGCTCTCGGATTGCTCGCGCTGCTGACCCTGGCAAATTTATCGAGTAGAGGTGAAGCGGCAGGATGGGCCCCCTTCGCGGCCCTCATGTTAGGGGGGCATCTGGCGGGAGCTTTCGACGGGGGCCCGCGGCATGGCGGGGGTTTTTATCGTCCGCAGTTTGATCCGAGACGTTATGGCGGCTTCTACCGCGATGGTTACTATCGCGATGGTGGCTTCTACCGCGGCCGCAGCTTCTACGGCGACGGCTTCTACCGTGATGCGGGCTTTTACCGCGCTCCCTATTCCCCTGGGTATTACGGCGTCGTCGATGGCGGGTGCGGACGGGATGGCTACGATAACTACGGCGGGTACGCCGGCTACGACTATGACGGCTATGGCTGGTAAGCGACAAAATCGCGACGCCATCCGGGCATATACTGAGGGGCACTTCCGTTCGGCGTTTTGACGCGGGGCTCTGGCCCCGACTGCCGGAAGCCGCTAACGCTCCCGCACGCGGCGGGAACTGCTACACGCCCCACCGCGCGCCCCGGCGCCCTTCATCGCCCCCGATTATCACCCGAAGGGCGTCGGGGTTTACTTCGCTGCGTTTTGGCAGCCGGCCAAGTTCCGGCTGATTGTGGATCGCCAGCATGATGCGATGTGGTGAAAGATTGACGACCTCGGCAATCGTCTGACGCGGGTTGGACGAAGTTGAAGGTCAACGATCACTAGGCGGGCGTGTCGAGCCGCGAGGCGTTCAATGTCTGTTCCACGCCATCGAAAAGGGCAGCGGTTTTTGTCCCGATTCGAGACATTTATCCCGCTTTTGTTCGCTATTTCGGCGATTCGGGTAATTGCCGGTAGAGATATAAGTATTTGATTTATTGCTGAATTTCTGGTCGGAGCGGCGAGATTTGAACTCGCGACCCCCAGTCCCCCAGACTGGTGCGCTAACCGGGCTGCGCTACGCTCCGAATGGTGGGGACTATAGTGGTTGGGTATCGGCGGTGCAACCGATGCGCACCGATGCGCAGCGGGGCCGATGCTGTGGCATTCTGCCGGAGCCTGCATCCGGCGTTTTGAGCAGCGTCGAGACGTGGCAAATTGAAGCCGCCATCAGCAATATGGGCAACGCGCAGCGATCCATCGCCACGGCGGTCTTGACCGGCTCGGCGCTCTTGTTCACCACGAAGAAGGACAAGGAGAGTTGTCAGGTCCATGACGGTGCAATGGCAGCCCAGCGCCGATGTGGCGCTGCCTCAGGCGAGAGCAGGAACGTACAAACCGGCGTCCGCAACCCGCACGGTCGGGGTATGGCTCATGTGCGTGGCCGCGCTGGTGTTTGCCATGGTGCTGGTCGGGGGGGCGACCCGACTCACCGAGTCCGGGCTTTCGATTGTCGAATGGAAGCCCGTGACGGGCGTCATTCCGCCGCTCGGAGAGGCCGATTGGCAGGCGGAGTTCGCGAAATACAAGGCAATTCCGCAATATGAGCGGCTCAACCGCGGCATGAGCCTTGACGAGTTCAAGACCATCTACTGGTGGGAGTGGTCCCATCGACTGCTCGGGCGGGTGATCGGCGCGCTATTCCTGCTGCCGTTTCTATGGTTCTTGTGGCGCCGATCGTTCGACCGCCGGACCGGATTTGCGCTGGCGGGCATCTTTGCGCTCGGCGCTGTGCAAGGCGCGGTGGGCTGGTGGATGGTGGCCTCCGGGCTCGCCGAGCGGGTGAGCGTGTCGCAGTACCGACTCGCATTCCACCTGACGCTGGCCTGTATGATTTACGTTGCGCTCCTGTGGGCAGCCGATCGCTTATTGTTTGCGGGCGCCGCGCAGCCAGCCGCGCGCGTGGTCCCGCGGCGCCTGCGCTGGAGCGCCGGCGCGCTTCTTGCGCTCGCGCTCCTGCAAATCTACCTCGGCGCCCTGGTGGCCGGATTGCGGGCCGGGCTGATCTTCAACACCTGGCCATTGATCGACGGCAGCTTCATTCCATCAGCCGTGGACCTCTTCTTCGCTCACCCGCTGTGGCGGAATTTTTTCGAGAACACGCTGACGGTGCAGTTCGACCACCGCATGGTGGCCTACGCATTGTGCGCGCTTGCACTCGTTCATGCGGTCGATGCCAATCTTTACGGGCGCGACAAACAGCTCGCGACGGGCGCAGGCTTCGTGCTGGTCGCGGTGCTGGCGCAAGCCAGCATCGGCATTGTGACGCTGATCCACGCCGCGCCGATCGAACTTGCGCTCTCTCACCAGGCCGTGGCGCTGGTGGTCCTCGCCGCCGCAACGCTCCACGCGGCTCGCACATTCGCCGGCAGCGCGGGCGTCTCGCCCGCTCTGTCCGCAGCCGTAGCCGGGGCGGAGCGTCAGCGCAATCCGGGGACAGCATCGCCGCGTTGAAAATACGAGGCCGGATTTCGCGGAGTTTATCATCGGGCCGGCCCACCGGCCGGCCCGATGGCAAGCGCCGGCCGGAGCCAGCGGCCAGATCGGGGCTATGTCATGCGATCGGTTGACATCCGTGCGCTCGTTGTTGCAAGCAACCCTCGTTCAAGGAGATTCTCGTGAGCGACATCTTCGGCGGCATCCTGGGGACCGCACTGAGGGGATTGGCCGGGCAGGGCGGGACCGGGGCGCTCTCCGATATTCTCTCGCAAGTGCTCGCCAGGACCGATCTCGGAAGCATCGGCGGATTGCTCCAGCAACTGCAGCAATCGGGCCTCGGCGCCGAGGTCGCGTCATGGCTCGGAAACGGGGCGAACCTGCCGATCTCGGTCGATCAGCTCAAAAATGCGCTGGGCGATCAGCGCCTGCGCCAGCTCGCAACGCAGCTCGGCCTGCCGGTAGACCAATTGCTCGACCAGTTATCGCAGCATCTGCCAGGCGCCATCGATCACATGAGTCCGCACGGCACGCTGGAAGAGCAGCTTGGGCCTGGGTGAAGCGGCAGGATCAGATTGAACGCACGCGCAGGGTGGACAAAGCCGAGCGCGCCCACACGCCCTCGCAAGTCAAGCGCCGGTTGGGCATGGCGCTCCTGAGCTTGTCGAAGGGGCGCCTTTGCCTGCCCTGCCCGCATCCTATGTCGCCGCCAGCGCCTGCTCCAGATCCGCGATGATGTCCTCCGGCTCCTCGATGCCGATCGACAGACGCACCACGTCAGGGCCCGCGCCCGCCTGCGCCTTCTGCGCGTCGGACAATTGCCGATGCGTCGTCGATGCCGGATGGATGATGAGCGAGCGGGTGTCGCCGATATTGGCGAGGTGGGAAAACAGCCTCACGTTCGATACCAGTTTGACGCCGGCGTCGTAGCCGCCCTTGAGTCCGAAAGTGAACACTGCGCCAGCGCCTTTGGGAACGTATTTCTTCGCGAGGCTGTGGTAGCGGTCGCCCGGCAGGCCCGGATAGCTGACCCACGCCACCTTGTCATGGCCTGCGAGCCACGCCGCGACGGCGGCCGCATTGTCGCAATGGCGCTGCATGCGCAGCGGCAGGGTCTCGATTCCAGTGAGGATCAGGAACGCGTTGAACGGCGACAGGGCAGGGCCAAGGTCGCGCAAGCTCAGCATCCGGCACGCCATCGCGAACGCGAAGGTGCCGAAGGTCTCGTGCATGGCGACGCCATGATATTCAGGACGCGGCTCGGACAGCATCGGATAGCGGCCTTCGCGCGACCAGTTGAAGGTGCCGGCATCGACGATCAGGCCGCCCATCGAATTGCCGTGACCGCCGAGAAACTTGGTGAGCGAATGCACAACGACATCGGCGCCATACTCGATCGGCCTGCACAGATAGGGCGTCGCCAGCGTGTTGTCGACGATGAACGGCACGCGGGCGCGGCGCGCCACGTTGGCGACCCCTTCGATGTCGGTGATGATCCCACCGGGATTGGCGATCGATTCGACGAAGATCGCCTTGGTTTTCGGCGTGATCGCACGCTCGAAGCTGTCGATGTCGTCAGGGTCCGCCCACGCCACGCGCCAGCCGAAGTTGCGGAACGCATGGTTGAATTGGTTGATCGAGCCGCCATAGAGCTTCTTCGACGCGACAAGCTCATCGCCTGGCGTCATCAATGTGTGCATCACCACCGCCTGGGCCGCGTGACCCGACGCAACGGCGAGCCCGGCGGTGCCGCCCTCGAGCGCGGCGACGCGCTCCTCCAGGACCGCATTGGTCGGGTTGCCGATGCGGGTATAGATGTTGCCGAATGTCTGCAGGGCGAACAGCGAGGCCGCATGATCTGCGTCTTCGAACACGAATGACGTGGTCTGATAAATCGGGGTCGCGCGCGCGCCCGTCGTCGGATCAGGCTGGCTTCCCGCATGGACCGCAAGCGTGGCGAAACCGGGCGTGCGTTCGGTCATGGCCGTTCCTTCAAGGTGCAGGGCGGGAAGGTGCAGGGCGGGAAAAGGCGCGGGCGGCGCCGCCTCTCACGAGAGCAATGCCAAGCCCCTTTGCTGACCCTATGGACACCCCACCCTACACCTCACTGCGCCGGCTCGCCCGCTCCGCGGCGTCCGTGGCGCCGCCCGCCATGGTAACCCGGTCAAGCGACAGGCGTTGCACGCCGCGACGCGGCGGCTTGGCGCGCTTCGCGCTGAGCGTACGCGAATTGACGCCCATCCAGGAAATCTCCGCCGAAAGCCGGCCGTATTCGATCTTGGGGCAGCGGTTCATCACGACCTTCAGACCGTTCGCTTCGGCAAGTTCGGCCGCCTCGTCATTGCGGATGCCAAGCTGCATCCAGATGACGCGCGGGCGCGGCTGCATCTGCAACGCCTCGACCACGATCGGAAGTACATGCCGGGAGGCGCGGAACACGTCGACCATGTCGACCGGCTCCGGTATGTCGGTGAGGGCGGCGTAAGCCATGCGGCCAAGCAAATGCGCACCCGCCAGTCCGGGATTAACGGGAATCATGTGGTAACCGCGCTCCAGGAGGTATTTGAAGACGAAATAGCTGGGGCGGCTGATATTGGCCGATACGCCGGCCACCGCGATCGTCTTCACGGTGTTGAGAATGCTGCGAATGTACGTGTCGTCGTAGCGGTCGTGGTTCATTCGATCATTGTAGCGCGGGGCAGGTGGAGAAGCGACGGCGCCCGGATTGACAAAATGCAGGGTAGACGACGGCGCGGGGCGCGCGCGGGCCCGTTTCATGACGGCCGCCCCACCACTCGGGAAAATTACGGCCGCCCGGGCATGAGCACGGAATGCCTCATCTCTTGGGAGTCAGCCCTGCCCGCCTTTGCCCACTTACAGTCGCTCGCGCGGGGCCTCAGTCGTCACTTCCTCTGCCGCGATTGGGCGCTCGACGGGGTGGGCGATGGCGGAATCGACGCGCTGATGATTCTCCTGCACGCCGGACTGAGCTGGTTCACCTTGCGAACCAGACATGCATAGACGGCGTCGCGGTCCGGGATTTCATCGATACACAGGCTCTGGGCGTCGGGCGTGCAGGCCAGCCGCTCCTCCGCTGTCTCCGCCGGTGCGCGCAACGTGGTGGCCGAGGCCAGAATGGCGACTGCGAGCACGACGCGGTAAAGCATAGGTTCCTCCTTGCGTGTGAACTTTGCCCCTCTCTGCGTCGCCGCTTCAGGGCGACCCCTGTGGCCGCCTTATCCGCAATCAGTCGCCAGTATCAGACCTCGGTGGACGTGCGTTCGTTCTGATGACTGGCTTCTGACCTCTAATTCCCGGGAGGGCGGCCACAAGGGCCGCCCCTACGGAGGGAAGCGCAGAGTAGGACCAGGATCTCAGCGCCCGCGAGAAGTTCCCTCGCGGCCACTGACACGGCGGTCGTCACTCGACCGGTTTTGAATTGATTCGTGACCCCCCGCCTCTCTCAATCATCCCATTGCGGCGGCCGCTTGGCAAGAAAAGCCGCAATGCCTTCCTTGGCGTCCGCGTCGAACAGGCTTTCGACCATGACCCGTGACGTGTGCTCATAGGCCTCCGCCAGGCCCATCGCGCGTTGCCTGTGGAACGCCTGCTTGCCGATGCGAATTGCGTGCGCCGACTTGGACGCGATGCGCCGCGCGAGGCGCATGGCTTCGGCCTTTTCCTCTCCGGCCGGCGCCACACGGTTGATAAGTCCGATACGGCAGGCATCGGCGGCCGAGATGGCGTCGCCGGTGAGGAGCATTTCCATGGCATGCTTCGCCGCGACGTTGCGCGACAGCGCCACCGCAGGCGTCGAGCAGAACAGGCCGATATTCACGCCCGGGGTCGCAAAGGTGGCGTCCGCGGCTGCAACTGCAAGATCGCAGCTCGCGACGAGCTGGCAGCCGGCGGCCCATGCCGCGCCCTGCACGCAGGCGATCACCGGCTGCGGCAGCTCGATAATGGACGTCATCATGGTGCTGCACAGCCGCCAAATCCGGGTGAAGAAGCTCCGGCCGCCATCGGGATCGGTGCGGCGCGCGGTGAGTTCGCGCAGATCATGTCCGGAGCAGAACGCAGGGCCTTCAGCCGAAATGACGACGGCGCGCACAGAGGCATCGCGGCCGAGCGAGGCGAATGCGGCGATCAATTCGGTGAGCAGTTGTTCCGAAAGGCTATTGCGGGATGCCGGGCGGTTGAGAATAAGGCACGCCACCGTATCCTCGGTCTCGCGGCGGAGGACCGGTTCGTTAACGATTGCCCTGGCAGTCGCAGTGCTCAAGTCTCGCCCTTGTTCATCCCGCCGTTCATTTGCCGCCCGCTGTCAGCGGCTCTTTGCGGGGCGACCCTGGGGCCGCCCCTGCAATCTCCCCGAGATGCGCCGGAAGCTAGCACGGGGCCGACCGTAAATCTTCCGAGTAATTGACATAGCTGATGTAATTCCGTGAGCTTCCAACGCAATGTCCCTTGACTGCGAGATGCAATGAAAAGGCCCGAAAGCCGCCGCGAGCCGGCGCTCACGCAGGGCGAACTGGAGAGTTTCCTGCGCGCGGAGTTTCCGCAGGTGTTCAATGCGCGCAGCGGTCTCTTCATCGAGGACATTTGGCGCGGCGGGGCGCAGATTCGCCAAGCCTACCGGGATGACTTCGTTCGCCCGGGCGGCGCCATATCGGGGCCCACCATGATGGCGCTCGCCGACTTCGCCATGTATGTGGCCGTGCTCAGCGCGATCGGGCGGGTGGCGCTCGCCGTCACGACCAATCTCAGCATCAATTTCCTGCGCAAGCCAGGCGCCGCCGACCTCCTGGCAGAGGCGAGATTGATGAAGCTCGGCAAACGGTTAGCAGTCGGGGAGGTCGAAATCCGGTCAGCTTGCAGCGCGGAACTGGCCGCCCATGCGACATCTACGTATTCCATTCCGCGCCAGCGAGATCCATAGAGGCATTATAGTACCAATACCATAACCGGATGATTTTCTGGAAAAATTGGCTGCGGCTGGTTGACCCCGGCCGGCGGCTCCGCTAGAGAGACCTTCGAACCGCCACACGGGAAAATCCTTATGCGCACGTTTTCGGCCAAGCCCGCCGATGTCGTCAAGAAATGGGTCGTGATCGACGGCACCGGCCTCGTTGTCGGCCGTCTCGCGAGCCTCATCGCGATGAGGCTGCGCGGCAAGCACAAGGCAACCTACACGCCTCACGTAGACTGCGGCGATAACGTCATTGTCATCAATGCCGAGAAGGTGGTGCTCACCGGCCGCAAGCTGGACAAGAAGATCTACCACCACCACACCGGTTTCACGGGCGGCATCAAGGAGCGATCCGCGAAGTTCTTCCTTCATGGGCGATTTCCGGAGCGCATCGTGGAAAAGGCGGTCGAGCGCATGCTGCCGCGCGGTCCGCTCGGCCGGCGCCAGCTTGGCAACCTTCGCGTTTATAAGGGCCCCGAGCATCCCCATGCGGCGCAGACGCCTGAACCCCTGGATATCGCAGCAATGAACCGCAAGAACGCGAGGAGCGCCTGATCATGGCCGAGACGATGCAATCGCTCGATCAATTGTCGGCGCTCAGGCCGGCGGCCCCGGAAGCCCCCAGATACGTCCAGAAGCTGGATCATCTCGGTCGCGCCTATGCGACCGGCAAGCGCAAGAACGCCGTCGCCCGCGTCTGGATCAAGCGCGGCACCGGCAAGATCACGGTCAACAACCGCGCGATCGAAACGTTCTTCGCCCGGCCGGTCTTGCGCATGATGATCTCGCAGCCGCTGGTGATATCCAATCGCAGCGGCCAATACGACGTCATCTGCCGGGTGTCGGGCGGCGGATTATCCGGCCAGGCCGGCGCGGTGCGCCACGGCCTCTCCAAGGCCCTCACGAACTTCGAGCCGGAGTTGCGCACCGTGCTCAAGCGCGGCGGCTTCCTCACCCGCGACAGCCGCGTGGTCGAGCGCAAGAAATACGGCAAGGCCAAGGCGCGGCGATCGTTCCAGTTCTCGAAGCGGTGAGACGGCGTCCCCGGCGCATCGCCGATATCGCGTGGCGGCGCGAGGGCGGCAAGAAGGAAACCTTGCGCGGATTGTTGCGCTGTTAAGCCCTGCCCTGAGTCCCACTCTGCGGCGCAGCGGCCCATCGCCCGTCATCGAACTGACGCCCGAGGAAGAGGCTTCGTTGCCGAATCGCTTGCGCAGGCTGAGCGCCGGGAGTTCGCGACGGATGAGGAAGTGCGGGCCGTCCGGGCGAAGTACGGGTGAAGTACGGGCTTTGAAACTCCGGTATGCGCGAATTATGCTGTGAGGCAGGGGACTTCCGCCTTCTGCCCTCATCCCGCCCCATTTCGCCTGCTTTGACCTGCTTGAATAACCCTCGTCAGAGCAGGCCATGTCCTATTCGTCTCTCGCCATCCGCGATCGAACCGACTGGCCGTTGCAGCCAATGGCCGAGCCCGCCGCCGCGCGACGTATCCTTTGCGTGTTTCCCCGCTACGAACCGTCGCTCGGTTCGTTCCACTACGCCTATGACCTCACCGGCGGTCTGCGCGCCTTCATGCCGCCGCAGGGGTTGCTGGTGATCGCGGCGTCGGCGCCGCCCGGCTGGCAGGTGAGATTCATCGACGAGAACGTAGACCCGGCCGCGCCTGCCGACTTTGCCTGGGCCGACGCCGTGTTCGTCAGCGGCATGCATGTCCAGCGCCGCCGCATCATCGACATCTGCCGCCGCGCCCATGCGGCCGGAAAGCCGGCCGTGCTGGGCGGCCCCTCGGTCTCGGCGAACCCGGGACTTTACCCGGAATTCGACTACATCCACATCGGCGAAATCGGCGACGCCACAACGGAACTGTTCGCCATGCTGGGCCGCGACCCAACGCGTCCGCGCGCACAGGTCAGGCTTGAGACGCGCGAGCGCCTGCCGCTCGATCAGTTTCCGATCCCGGCTTACGAGCTGGCGCGCCTGGAATATTATTTCCTCGGCTCGATCCAGTTTTCGTCAGGCTGCCCTTTCACCTGCGAGTTCTGCGATATTCCGGGCCTCTACGGCCGCGTGCCGCGCATGAAGCGGCCGGAGCAGATCATCGCCGAACTCGACAAGATGCGCGCTTGCGGGCTTTCCACCTCGGTCTATTTCGTCGACGACAACTTCATCGCCAACCGCCGCGCGGTGCGCCAGTTGATCCCCCATCTCATCGCCTGGCAGGAGCGGCATTCGTTCCCGTTTCCATTCGCGTTCGAGGCGACCCTCAATATCGCCAAGTATGACGACCTTCTGGCCGATCTGCGCGATGCGAATTTCACCAGCATTTTTTGCGGCATCGAGACGCCCGAGCTCGAAGCCTTGCGGCAGATGTCGAAGAAACAGAACATGACGATGCCGATCCTTAACGCCGTCGATCGGCTGAACGCCTACGGCATGGAAGTCATCGCCGGCATGATCGTCGGCCTGGACACCGACAGTCCCGATACTGCGGAGCGAATAACGGCTTTCATCGAACAGTCTAATATCCCGATGCTGACCATCAATTTGCTGCAGGCGCTGCCGCGCACCCCGCTATGGGAGCGTCTCGAACGCGAGCATCGGCTCAGCGACGATCCCGAACGTGAATCCAACGTCGTTTTCAAGCTGCCCTATGAGCAGACGGTCGCGGCCTGGCGCGCGTGCCTGGAATATGCCTACGATCCGGCGCGGCTGTTCCGCCGCTACGATTACCAGGTCCGCCGCACCTACCCGCACCGCCGCAAGCTGCCGCCGCGGCCCGGCCAGCTCACGCTGAAGAATCTGAAACGCGGCCTCGCCATGCTGTTCAAAGTGTGCTGGAAGCTCGGGGTGCTCGCCGACTATCGTCGGGCTTTCTGGCGCTACGCCTGGCCGCGCCTGAAGGAAGGCCGCATCGAGCAGGTCATCGCCACCGGGATCATCGCCAAGCATTTGATCACGTTTGCGCGCAAGGCCTGCGCCGGCGAACTCAACGCGTCCCATTATTCGAGCAAGGTGCGGTAGCGGCCGCTGCTGCGACGCGTCCGTTGGGCTGCGCATCCGGCGCATTTATCCCCGCTTCTGCAAAGGCTGAACGATTGGCATTGTCGATTTTGCCCGGCTGTTCGATGTACTTGACCCTCGCCGCCGTCAATCGTGCTATGCAAAACTACCCCGCAGAACTGCGAATCGCCCTATGCCTCAAGGGACACTGTTCACAGAAGACTTCGTTGGCGAAGGCATCGCCGCAACGGACGCATGGCGCGAAGTCACGCCTGAAACAATGGCGGCATTCCGCAAGGACTTACAGCTCATTTTCGGAGCGGTCGCGAATCCCGCGCGCCTCAACGAGGCGCAAACGGAAAAACGGGTCATTCAGCCAATTCTGCACGCTCTTGGGTGGGAAGGCTGCTACTCGGTTCAAGAGCGCGCGGAAGTGAAGGGGAACTTCAACGTTCCTGACTATCTTTTATTCAGCAGCTCATCAGCATTCGCGCAGGCAGACCGAGAGGCAAAATCGGCGCGGCGCTATCCTTATGCGATCGCGGTCGCTGACGCCAAAGCCTGGAGCGTGGGATTAGACCGGCGCGGCGCCGGCGCCGCTGACGATGAGACGCCTTCGGGTCAGATCATCCGTTACCTTTCGCGGGCCGAGGTGCAATCGGACGGCAATGTGCGATGGGGCATCCTCACCAACGGACGGCTTTGGCGACTCTACTTCCAGGGGGCGAAGTCGCGGCTTGAAGAATATTTCGAAATCGATCTTGCCTGGATTTTGGGCCTGAAAGGAACCCAAGGCGACCTGCAAGCCCCGCCGCGGCCGCCGCATTTCGGCAGTCATGAAGCGTGGTCCGCCCATTTGCTGCAAGTGATGTGGCTGATGTTCCGGCGCGAGTCGTTCATCGCCGGGCCGGATGGACGCACCTTCCATCAATTGGCGCTTGATGAGGGCCGCAACTGGGAAAGCCGCGTTCGCGAGAGTCTGGTCGATGTCGTGTTCGGCCAGGTGTTTCCGGAGCTGTTGCGCGCGCTCGCGCGCGCCGACGCCAGGCGGCCGGCTGCGCCCGACCGCGCGTACCTCGATAGAGTTCGCGACGCGGCGCTGACGCTGCTTTATCGCCTTCTTTTTGCGCTTTACGCGGAAGACCGCGACCTGTTGCCGAAGCGTGATCCACGGTATGGCGGGCTGTCGCGGCTGCGCGACGAAATCGCTGAGCGCATCGACGCCGGAACCGTTCTCAGCCGCAAACGGAAAACCTTCGCCCACGATTGCGCCGAACTCTTTCGCACCATCGACGAAGGCGACGAGGATATGGGCGTGCCGCCGTACAATGGCGGCCTTTTCACCGATCAAACCGACGCCACTGCATTGCTCGACCGGGCGCTGCTGCCGGACGCGGACTTTGCGCCGCTGTTGGATCGGCTCGCCCGCACCGAAAAGGACGGCCGCCGCGTCCGCATCAATTTCCGCGACCTCTCGGTCCGGCAATTGGGCTCCATCTACGAACGGCTGCTGGAATACGAGCCTGTCCATGACAAGGACGCGCCCGACGGCATTGCCATTCGCCTTAATCCTTTTGCCCGCAAGGGGTCGGGCAGCTTTTACACGCCCGATGAATTGGTGACGCTGATCATCGAGCGCACGGTTGGTCCCCTGGTGCGTGAAAAAATCGACGCCTTCCGGGAAAGCGCCGCGGCTCTCGCCCATGACCGCCGCAGCAGGGACGTGCGCCTGGCGGAACTCCGCGAGGTCGATCCGGCGGAGCAGATTCTGAAACTCAAGATTGTCGACCCGGCCATGGGCTCGGGACATTTCCTGGTGGCGCTCGTCGACTATCTCGCCGAACAGATCACCACCGCTATGGGAGAGGCGCGCGAGGCGGTGACTTGGGCGGACTACGTCTCTCCGCTCATGGGGCGGCTCGCCGCCATCTGGGCGAAAATTCGCAGCGAGGCCGACGCGCACCGCTGGAGCATTCGCGATGAGCAGCTTGCGGACAAGAATTTGCTCAAGCGCTTCGTCCTCAAGCGTTGCATCTATGGCGTTGACAAGAACCCGATGGCGGTGGAACTCGCCAAGGTCTCGCTCTGGCTGCACACGTTCACGGCCGGCGCGCCGCTGTCGTTCCTCGACCATCACCTCAAATGCGGCGACTCGCTCTACGGCGAGTGGGTGCGCAGGGCGCTCGACGAGATTTCCGCTCGCGGGACGCTTTTGATCAGCAATGAGGTGCGCAAGGCCGAAGGGGCGATCGCCGGCATGGACGCGGTGGAGTCGCTCAGCGACGCGGAAATCGCCGAAGTGAAAGCGAGCGCCGCCGCATTTCACGATGTCGAGGCGCGCACGCTGCCGCTCAAGCGCTTTCTCGACTTCTGGCACGCCGTGAAATGGCTGGACCTGTCGGAAGAGGAGGGCAAGGCGCTGGGGGCCGCAATGGACGGCGCGTTCGGTCACCCGCTCGCCGTCCTCGCCGGCTTGCAGGCGCCGGCGCGCCCTGCCGGGCTGACCGAAGAGGCTCTGCGCCTGTTCGATGAAGGCGGGCAAGTGCAATTGGCCATGAACGGGCTCGGCGGCGCGGGGACCGCGCGAGACTTCCGGCTTATCGGCGATGTTATCAAGCGCGCCCACGCGCTCGCAGCCGAGCAGCACTTCCTGCATTGGCAAATCGCCTTTCCGGGCGTGTGGAGGAACTGGACGAGCGCCGAGGCCGAGGGCGGCTTCGATGCGGTGATCGGCAACCCCCCGTGGGACCGGATGAAGATGCAGGAGGTCGAGTGGTTCGCGGCGCGCGCGCCGGAAGTCGCGCACCAGGCGCGCGCTGCCGACCGCAAGGCGCTGATCGCCAGGATGAAAGCCGCCGGCCATCCGCTAATTCCCCAGTACGAGCCCGCCTTGGCGCTGGCGGAAAAGGCAATGGAATTGGCCCGGCACAGCGGCGAATATCCTTTATTGTCGCGAGGCGATATCAATATTTATTCGTTATTCGTTGAACGTGCCCAGGCACTTATCAAGTCGGAAGGCATCGCCGGATTGTTGGTGCCGTCAGGCATTGCGTCTGACCTCGGTGCCTCCGCGTTTTTTCGCAAGGTTGCCACGTCAGGCCGCGTGCAATGCCTGTTCGATTTCGAGAACAGGCGCGGTGAAGACAGGCCGCTGTTCTTTCCCGATATCGATAGTCGTTTCAAGTTCAGCGTGTTCGTTTGCAGTGGCTTGAAGCGCACAGCCGAAGCAACCGATTGCGCGTTCTTCCTCCGCGATCCTCCTAACGGAGCTCCAAATGATTGTCGTTTCACGCTGACTGCTGCCGACTTCGCGTTGGTCAATCCAAATACCGGAACAGCGCCGATCTTTCGCACTCGGCGCGATGCGGCTCTCACGACGGCTATTTACCGTAGACTTCCTGTTCTGGTGGATCGTTCGAATGGCACGGAAAGGAAGGCATGGCCGATCCGTTACACAACAATGTTCCACATGACCAACGACAGCCACCTTTTCTGGACGCAGCACCGGCTGGAAGAGGAGGGCGCTTACCCATCGGGGTTGGGCCGATGGCGCAAGGCTAACCATGAATGGCTGCCCTTGTATGAAGGAAAAATGGTTCAGGCATTTGACCACCGTGCCGCCGATGTTGTCGTGAATGTCGAGAATCTCCATCGACCTGCGCAGCCTGCTCCACTTAATGAGGAGGATCACGCAGATCCGGGTCGGCTAGCCGCGCCGCAATACTGGATACAAAGCGAGAAAGTTCAAGAATTTCAAATTCCCAGCGTCCTTATCGGTTTTAAGGACGTCACGTCTCCCACCAATGAGCGAGGCATGATCGCCGCTTATTTGCCATGCGCCGGCTTTGGCAATACGATTCCGATCCTCTACGGGGGTGGGGACACCGATCCAAAGGAAACAGCACTTTGGCTTGGGTGCCTCAATTCTTTCGTTTTCGATTTTTGCGCCCGTTCAAAGATTCAGGGCCAGCATTTGAATTGGTTCATCGTGGAGCAACTGCCGGTTCTCATGACTGATCATTATGGACGCCGCTTCGGCCGGCGCACGGCCGCCGATATCGTCAAGGATCACGTTCTGCGCCTCTCCTACACGGCCCACGACATGGCGGCTCTTGCACGCGACATGGGCTACGTCAACGAAGACGGCACGGCGAAGCCGCCGATCATATGGAACGAAACCGAGCGGCGGCACCTGCGCGCGCAGCTCGATGCGCTCTATTTCATCCTCTACGGCGTGACCGACGAAGACGACATCCGCTATATTCTTTCGACGTTTCCGATCGTCGAACGCAAGGATCGCGAAGCCTTCGACGGTGTCTATCTCACGCGCGAACTGATCCTCTGGTATAAGCGGGCTCTGGAGTCAGGCGACCCTGATATCGTCGCGCCGGAAGCCGAGCTGATCCGGCTCGCGAAAACACGCGAAACCTAACAGCCGCGTGGCCATTTAGGATAGCCCCAGCAATAACTGCTTTACTTCACTGGTTCATCTTGCGCAGAAAAACAACCTAAAGTTGACAAAACTTAGATGCGGCATATAATAATGGGTCAGTTATCATGGTTATCAGGAGATAAGTAAGAGCGCCGGAATAGCCTCAGATTTTCGAAATTCCCTGTTATTTTCCCTGTTCTCAGGGAATTTTGGACCGCCGGTCTTCGGAGGATTGGCGGTGAGAGTGATGGCTCAGCCATAAGGAGATAGCAGCCATAAGGAGATGGCGGCGTCATGCCGATAACTGCTTCATGTTCGCCGGTTTGGCGCTGTCGAGAAAAGATTCACTTAATGTTGCTGCTGTCCTAAAGGACACTCCGAACAATAACCGCTACGATTATGGCGGGCGTGGCCTGATCGTGTAGTTCCATTCAGGATGGAACTGATCGCCAGTGATGTCGAGGCATTTCATTGCGGCTTTGCTGATCTTGATGCCCTTCTGGTAGTTGCGCGTGTCGAGCGCGCTTTCGACGTTGAGCCCGGTTTTGGTCGTGGCCGCGCCGATCAACTCGACCACCGCAAGCCGATCGGTGAGCGGCCGGCCGCGCCAGTTCTGCGTGATGTGGCAGAACAGCCGGTGCTCGATCTTGTTCCACTTTGATGTGCCCGGCGGATAGTGGTGGACGTGGATCACGAGGCCGGTCTCGTCGGCCAATTTTTGCAGTTCGACCTTCCAGAGCCGTACACGGGCGCCATTGGAGCCGCCGCAGTCGGCCGTGATCGTCAGCTCCCGCGCGTGCGGATAGCGCTGTCGTCCCATGCGCTCGCGCCAGCAGCGGATCGACTGCACGGCAAATTCGGCAGTGTCGCTGGTGATCCCGACGCTGACGAAGCCGGCTTGGCGGTCATGTCGTACACCCCATACGGTACGACCTTGCCGAGCTTCGTGTCCTCGAAGTCGTGCATGGAGAAGCTGGCGGCAACTCTAACCGCGATGGGGCATCCGATCAGTGCCGATACGGTGCGGACGGAGTTGGTCAAGCTCGGATTTTCGCGCCAGTTCAACCGCAAGGCGGATGAAGGCTCCAAGCATCCCAATCGCAACGCCCAGTTCGAATATATCAATGCCAAAGTTGTTGCGGCGCAGGCCCAACAACAGCCTGTCATCTCTGTCGACACCAAGAAGAAGGAGTTGATCGGCAACTTCAAGAACGGTGGAACCGATTATCGTGCCAAGGGCAACCCACAACGCGTAAACGTGCTTGCCCAGATCAAGGGCCGCATGGGATCGCCCAGCGTCGCAGGCGCGACCAGGCTCCTGAGCGCAGGCACGAGCCCCGGATCATTGTCGCAAAGCCCACGACGCCCGCCGCCGGCACGGCGAACCCGCCCCTTCGGCAGCGGTTGCGCATCGAGATCCTTCTTGCCGCGATTGATCGTCGAACGAGCGAGCCCCGTGATCTGCGAGACCAGCGCCAGACCGCCTCGACCGGCGGTCCGCACCTCGGCCGCCGCAAACAGGCGCCGCCCGCGCTCGTCAAGCCGCGAACCAACCGTGTCCCATCGCAGGCGAATCGCGGCCTCGTCGATCATGCGACCGACCTACCCCTATTCGCCGATAACCGGAATCCTCAAAACCTGAGTCAATCCGACGCACAATCGCCAAAGCGCGATTCAGTTATTGTTCGGAATGTCCTAAGCTAGAGCTCATGCTCTTGCGGTCATCCTCATTACGCTTCAGCTTCCCTAAGGCTTGCGCCGGCCGCGAGGGCGCCTTGCCGTGCTGCATCTGCAAAGCTGCGAAACAACCGCTGCGCCAGCTTTCCAACTTGGTGCCGATTTGATATTTCTCACAGGCCGGGGAAACACCCACAGTCCCAATGCCAGGCAAACCGCCGGTCACATAACCCTTCAAGTCAGGTGCCGCTTGGGACCTTTTCACAGGGAGAGAGCCAAATGAGCGCTAGATTGGGGATGCTCCTGTTAGCGTCCAGCGCCTTGATCGCGCCCGCAGCGGCGCAGCAAGGCCAACCGAATCCCAACCAGGCCGCCGCCAAGGCGATTTTGCAAGCCGCTGACGCCGCGATCGGCGCCAGCAAAGTGCATTCATACGTGGCTTCGTCGACGGGTTGGCGGGGATATCCGGGTCAGCAGTTCGCTCAGGGCGACCTGCCGCGGACGGATCTGAAGAGCAACGTCGAGAGCGTTGACTTCGACAGCAAGTCGGCGAAGACGGACTATGTCCGCGTTCAGGGCAACAATATCGCGCGCGGCGGCGGCGCCGGCTTCCCGGTCCAGGGCGAGCAGCATTTTACGGAGTTCGTCAACGGCGAAATCGGCTGGAACCTTAACGCGCAAGGGCAGCCCGTGCGGATTTTGGCGACTGACGCCGGCGACCGCCAGCTCGCCATCTGGTCGAACCCGATCGGTTTCATCAAGGCCGGCTTGGCGGCGCCCAACGCGGCGGCCACGGACCGTTATTTCGGCCGGACCAACCGCACAGTCAAAGTCGTCGCCTTCTCCGTCAAGGTCTGCGACGGCCCGCAGCCGCAGTGCACGCGCCGCCTGACCGGCGAGTTCAATAACGACAACATGCTCGAGCGGGTAATTACCTGGGTTCCCGATCCGGTGCTCGGCGACAAGATGGTCGAATACCGCTGGAGCGATTATCGCGACGTCGGCAATGGCGTAAAATACCCGTTCCGCCTCCACGCCCATATGGGCGATCATCCGCTGATCCCGGGCGGCCACAACTACCTCGATCTGCGGACGCAGGACGTCAAAATCAACGTCGCCGATGCCGCGCAGGCAGTTCCGGATGCCGTGCGCAATGCTCCGGTTCCCACGCATACGAACGTAGTCTCGACCCAGCTTGCCCCTGGCGTCTACCTCGTCGCCGGCGGGTCCCATAACAGCGTCGCAGTTGAGTTCAAGGACTTCGTGACGGTCATCGAGGGGCCGCTGAGCAACCAGCGCACCAACGCAGTGGTCGCCGAAGTCCACAAGCTCTTCCCCAACAAGCCGATCCGCTACCTCGTCAACACCCATAATCACTTTGATCATCTGGGCGGCGTACGCGGCTATGTGGCGGAAGGCGCGACGGTCATCACTGACGACCGCAACAGAAACTTCTACCAGCGGGTCGTGTTTGCTCCGCAGCCGCGGACGCTACAGCCCGATCGGCTGTCGCAGCGGCCCTTTGCGCCGACCGGTCCCGGAAACCTGGCTCTGCAGACGTTCACGGACCAGTACACGATCAGCGACGGCAATCAGATCATCGAGCTCTATCACGTCGAGGGTCTCAACCACAGCGACAACATGCTGATCGCCTATCTCCCGAAGGACAAGATCGTGGTCAATGCGGATCTTTACGGCCCGCCGCCCGCGGGAGGCAACTTGGCCAACGTGAGCAACAACGCCGTCGTGTTGTACCGCAACCTCAAGCGGCTGAAGCTCGATGTGGCGACGCATGTGCCGATCCATGGCATTCCGGGCTCGAATGCCGATTTCGAGCGAATCGTTGGGCCGGTCGCGGCGCGGACCCCGCAGCAGGGTGACGGGGGCTGAGGCCCTGACAGGCCCAATTGATCGATGAAACTGCGTTCGGGCGAGCACGGTCTCGCCCGAATTTGCATATCCATCCCCGGCTGGTCCGTCGAAGACAAATTCTCGGGAGGATTCCATGCGCCGGCTGACAGCATGCCTGTTCGTTGCAAGCCTGTTCCTCGCCGCCACGCACGCGTTGCCGTCGCGAGCCCAGACGCCGGGGCCCACGGTGTTCGAGGGCGCGTACGTCATCGTCGGTGACGGCAGCGCCATTGAGGACGCCGCCTTCGTAGTCGAAAACAACCGCTTCACATCGGTCGGCCGGCGCGGCGAGGTCGCAGCGCCGTCTGGCGCGAGCCGCGTCGATCTCTCCGGCAAAACCGTGATTCCTGGCATCGTCGATGCGCACGGTCATCCGGGCTTCCTCGATGCCGTCACCGGCCAGCTGTCCAAGGCGAACTTCACCCGCGAGAACTACATCGACCACCTGCAGCGTTATGCCTATCACGGCGTTGCCGCGACGATCAGCACCGGCACCGATATGGGCGAGCTGGCCTACAAGTTGCGCGCCGAGGCGATCCCCAACGCTGCGCTCATCCGCACCGTCGGCCGCGGCCTTGCCTATCCGGGATCGGGCCCGTTCGATCCTTCGCGCAACGACGTACCCTACGCCGTGACCAGCGCGGCGGAAGCCCGCAAGGCCGTGCAGGACCTGGCGCCGCACAGGCCCGACTTCGTCAAGATCTGGGTCGACAGCAGGAACGGCCGCCAGAAGAAGCTCACGCCGGAGATGTTCACCGCCGCAGCCGAGGAGGCGCGAAACCTGGGGTTGCCCTCGATCGCCCACGTATACGAGCTCGAGGACGCGAAGGGCCTGGTGCGCGCCGGCGTCGAAGGCTTCATGCACAGCATCCGCGACCAGGAAGTGGACGACGAGTTCATCCGGCTCGCCAAGGAGCACGACATCTGGATCACACCGAACCTTGGCGGCATCAACCGGCCCTCACTCATACGCGAGAACGGCACGCCGGCATGGTTCGATGAGCCGCTGGTGCGCGAGACGATCGCCCCTGCGCTCATTCGCGAGCGCGCGCAGACGTATGAGAGGCGCAAGCGTGAAGGGGCTCCGCCGCGGCCGCTATTCGACGCCATCAACACCAGGAAGCTGCATGCGGCCGGCGTGCGGCAAGTCCTGGGCAGCGACGCCGCTGGCGACGGCAACCGCTGGCTCGGGCTCCAGACGCTGCTCGAATTCGACAATATGGTGGCCGCGGGCTTCACCCCGATGGAGGCGATCGTCGCCGCAACGCGAGATTCCGCGAGAGTGCTGCGGCTCGACCAGCTCGGCATGGTTGCCCCGGGCAAGAGCGCTGATTTCGTCGTGCTGGATGCCAACCCGCTCGACGACATCGCCAATGTCCGCAAGATCAACCGGGTTTACCTGCGCGGCGAAGAAGTCGACCGCGCCGGATTGCGGGCCAAATGGCAGGCTCAGTGGCGCGAGAAGGGGATGCTGTGAGGCCTTGGGCCATCCTCGTCACAGATGCGAACGGCATCTGCGGCTTGCCGCAGCCAAAGGAAAGCCGGGATGTGAATCACCTCGAAGTCAGGGAAGGAGACAGGAATCCCATGCGTCAGAAATTGCTGGCGTTCGCAGCGCTGTTGGCGCTGGCTGGCGGCGGTTCAACCGCGCGCGGCGCAGATACCCAAGAACTTGAGCATGTACTCGAGCAATGGGCCGTTGCATGGTCTTCAAACGACGTCGAGAGGCTTCTGCCCCTGTTTACGGACAACGTCGATTATGAGGACGTCCCCTTCGCGGCAGCCAGCCACGGGAGAGACGCTCTTCGCGATATTGCGGCTGGGACCTTTGCGGCTTTCGCCGACATGAAGTTCGAGTTGAAGTCGCGCTTCGTCGCGGCCGACGGCAAATCTGGAACGATCGAATGGGTTTGGCGGGGACGACAAACGCAGGACTTCCCCGGCATGCCAGCGACCAACAAGCCTTTCGAGGTTCGCGGCACGACCGTCGTCGAGTTTACCGATGGAAAGATCAGCCGCAACTCCGACTATTGGGACTTGGCGACCTACCTGAAGCAGGTCGGCCTCAGCAAATGAACCGGTCGATGCAGCGGCGTGATCTCATCGCGGTGCTGGGCGGAGCTGCGGTGTGGGTGGCAGCCGCCATCTCTTTTTCTGCTGCTCAGGTCATCAGTTTTCAACCGCTCCCCCTTAAGCAATTCCTCGAGGAGAATGGTTGGGTGTCTTTGCCGCTGCCGGACAAAAGGATGGGGCCTGGCAGCGTCATAAAGGTGACGAAGAAGGACGGGGCCGTCATCATGCGGTGGCTCGGCGATTTGCGCCGATGCGGGATCGCCGACCGGGAGTTTCGATATGTGCGCGGAAAGTATTCGGCAATCGGTATCGGGGAGAGTTTCGCAGCAAAGGCTTCTATCGTGGCGGGCTTTATCGCCAAGCTTGAGGGCACGGCTGATTTCGAAAAAGCTGGCGGCGCGATTCTGCAAATAGAGGATTCGGGCGGCGATGCGGTCGATTTCGACGCGCTGGCGAATTGGCTGGCAAAGTCTGGGGCTGCGCGACAGATGCCCCAAGTGTGCAACAATTTCTTGGCTCAAGAGGATATTTTATGCCTCTTTTGAATCCTGAGTGGGTGCAGAAGCCTTAAGGGCGCGCAGCCTTGGCGAGGGCCTTGATCGCTTGGATGCAGTCTTGCGGGCGGCGGCAGCCGGTCAAGGGCGATTGGCGCGCGTTTAATCGCGCGCCAATCGCCGCTTAGGCGGTCGAGACCCTTGACCGGCTG
>Ga0209062_1002064_pt1 | contig 29278 bp, 17 predicted proteins | sample Coa_R2_2_FD_187158 | JGI IMG/M metagenome (GOLD analysis project Ga0209062, IMG submission 187158) | Surface soil microbial communities from Centralia Pennsylvania, which are recovering from an underground coalmine fire - Coalmine... | ecosystem: Environmental > Terrestrial > Soil > Unclassified... | reverse complement strand
CGACGGTCCAACTCGCCAGCGTTGTGGGAAATCCAGTGCGCTCGCCTTTGATATCGACCAGGTAATCGATCGGCCGGATGGTCACGAAGTTCTTCCTGGAAAGTTTGATGGCCGTATAGTTCACCACGCCGACCGCCGGAGCGTTGCCTTGAATCGGCGCGCCGGGGCCGGTCAGTTCGAACCATGACCTCGGCGGCCCGAAGTTCACGGTTCCGCCCACCAGAGCGTTGCTCTGGTAAATGTAATAGACCTCGGTGGACGTCACGAACGTGCCTCGCTGGTTGAAGCGGTGCGTCCAGGTCAGATTGGATTGTTGCAGATTGTCGTGGAATCCTTTGAATTGGGCATTGTTGATGGAGTCGATCCCGCCGTAGAGGGAATCGTTGTTGCTCTTCGAGACCCAACGCAGCATGAGCAGGGCGCTCGGATGCGACGCCTTGTTCCACGGGGCGACGTCCGTGCCGGCGTGGATGCCGAACAGAACGGTAAATGAACGGTTCAGCTTGACCGCCGCATTGATTCCCGTTTGCGTATAGCAATCATAGGTGAACATCAGCGAGTGGGTGAACAGGTAGTTATCGGGCGCCAACTGCGCTTCGATATCCGGCGGCGAAATATAGCGCCCGAACTTCAGCATCATTCCCTGCGCCACGTGTGGAAAGTAGACGAGCCCGTAGACTTCCACCGGATCGACGCCGTACAGCCGGTTGTGTTCCAGCAGTTGATCGCTGAACCAGCCTTGCGACGTCGTCCAACGGTAGTCGATGCCATACAAGACGGTGAACCGGTAGCCCCAGTCGATGTGTTCGGTCTGCACGGAGTCGGGAACGCGTTCGGACCGGAGCACCGCCTGATCCAGTTCCACGGTATTTGGGACGATGGCGTAGGATTCGGGTATGTTTGAGTTGCTTAAATTACTGGCGTCGCCGCCCGGGTTGATCCAGCCGTAAATTTTGATTCTGTGTTTCTTGAGCGCAGGAAAAGCACGCCATAGCGCACCGGTCAAAGGCCATACGGGATCGGTATCCGGCACGCCGATCAGGGGGCTGGGCCCGAGGTATTCCGAGCTGGGAAAGATCGGGTCCAGCGGAGCCGGAAGCGCGCGCCGGGGCGGCTCCGGCTGCGGCGAATCCTGCGGCGCGGCGGGCAGGCTCAGGGCCCAGCCGATCGCACCAAGCAGCCTGACGATCGACCTGCTCATGCGGCATTCTCCGGCCGGTATGTAAGCCCATGGTCACACGCACCGTCGATTCGAGCCGAAGAAAACCCGCGGCGAGCGTTCGATCGCCAACAGTCCGCGCGCTAAAATGAGGTTTCCGGACACCGATATGGAATTTCTCGCTACCAGCCTGCTGGAACTCGTGACGCAGACAGCCACCAATCTCCCGCCCGATGTGCGCCAGGCGATGTCGCTTGCCGCCGCGACCGAAACCCCGGGCACGCAGTCCTCACAAGCGCTCGATATCATCCTCTCGAATGTCGATATGGCGGTAGAAGACGAAGGTCCCATTTGCCAGGACACCGGCATGCCAACGTTCTTCGTCCACACGCCGGTCGGCGTCAACCAGATCCAGGTCCGTAAGGCGATCGTGGAAGCGGTCGCCGAGGCCACCCGCCGCGGCAAGCTGCGGCCCAACTCGGTCGATTCCATCACGGGCAAGAACAGCGGCAACAATCTCGGCGCCGAAACTCCGGTCATTCATTTCGAGCAGTGGGAAGAGGACGAGATTGAGGTGCGCCTGATCCTCAAGGGCGGCGGCTGCGAGAACAAGAATATCCAGTATTCCCTGCCCTGCAACCTCGATCACCTGGGCCGCGCCGACCGCAACCTGGAAGGCGTCCGCAAATGCCTCCTTCACGCCGTGTGGCAGGCGCAGGGCCAGGGATGCGCGCCCGGCGCGCTGGGCGTCTGCATCGGCAGCGACCGCGCCCACGGCTACGATCTCGCCAAGCGCCAGCTTCTCCGCACGCTCGACGACGTCAACCCCGACCCGACGCTGGCGAAGCTCGAATCCGAAGTCATGGACGAGGCCAACCGCCTCGGCATCGGGGCCATGGGGTTCGGCGGCAAAACGTCGCTGATTGGGTGCAAAATTACCGCCGCAAACCGTCTTCCCGCCAGCTTTTTCGTGTCTGTGGCGTACGAATGCTGGGCCTTCCGGCGGCTCGGTGTGCGGCTGGATGCATCGAGCGGCGCGATTACGCAATGGCTATACCGCGACCCGTCGCGTCCCATCGAGAGGATGGCGCGCGGCGAGGGCTTCCCGCTGACGGGCCGTGAAGTCGTGCTCACGCCGCCGCTCACCGAAGCGCAGATGCGCGCGCTCAAGGTCGGCGACGTGGTGCTGATCAACGGCGAGATGTTCACCGGCCGCGACAATGTGCACGCCTATCTGATGAAGAATGCGCCTCCCGTTGACCTGAACGGCGCGGCGCTCTACCACTGCGGCCCGGTGATGCTCGAGCAGGGCGGCAAGTGGACCGTCAAGGCCGCGGGCCCGACGACGAGCATCCGCGAAGAGCCCTATCAGGCCGACGTGATCCGCAAGTACGGCGTGCGCGCCGTGATCGGCAAGGGCGGCATGGGGGCAAAGACGCTGGCCGCGCTCAAGGAGTGCGGCGCGGTTTACCTGAACGGAATCGGCGGCGCGGCGCAATACTACGCGCGCACGGTGGAAGAGGTGCTCGGGGTGAGCCTGATGGAGTTCGGCATCCCCGAAGCCATGTGGCGCCTGCGCGTGCGCAACTTCGCCGCGATCGTGACGATGGACGCGCATGGCAACAGTCTGCACGCGGACGTCGAGCACGCGACCGCCGAAGCGCTGGCGGCATTGCAGAACGCATGACGGCCTTGATACACTAGGGTTTCCCCGGCCAGGTAGCTCAGCTGGTAGAGCGCAGCCCTGAAAAGGCTGGCGTCGGCGGTTCGATTCCGTCCCTGGCCACCATTTAAAATCAATAAGTTACAGCCGATCTAAACCGATGGCCCACAATATGCTTGTGTTCGCGTATAGCGCGTAAGCCATCCAAAAACGACGGGATGCCAGGGAGCCGAGCCGAAAACAGGCTGGCGTCGCTCGTTCATTGTCGTAATCTCCTGAATTATGGAGAGGTTGTCTGCCTGCATGACAGGCCTTTCGGGTCCGCGAATGGTGCGCGAACATTGCGGGGCGGCTGCAATAGTCTGAGTCGAATCGCTAAGAGCTGAACCTCGCGACCGCCAGCCCGTGAGAGTGCTTCGCCCTGCCGTTGCCGAAGAGTGCCAGCTGGCCATCGAAGCCGTTTTCCAGGAGGTCTTCCTTAATCTGTCGCGGTGCGCGAAGGTAGATCGCCCCCATGACGGTCAACCCCGTCGAGGTATCTCGCGCGGAATGATCGAGAGGCTACCAGCGGCAGGCCCGCTCGACTAAGACCGGCTGGAAGAACTGGCTGCATACCGACAGGCCCAAGACCGGGCCGAAGGTAGTTGCTGAATTTGTGGAATCCGGAGGCTTGCCGCTACAGCCGCCGGCCGAAACATCGCGCCCTCATCGCCACCTCGCCCAAATCCTCTTGCAAATTCCCGCCCTGTAGTGGATAATCTCCAAAACACACCGTTGGCTGTGTTGGGCCAAGTGCCAGGTGCTGTCCCCGTTTCAGACACTGATTCCGCGCTTCGAAGTCGCGAGGCTATACGAGGAGGGCTCAGTGATGGGGACAACACGCCGATTCATCGCCTGCATTTGCTTAAGCGCCTGTGTATCTCCGATGCGGGCGCAGTCCACATTCGGCTCGTTCGTGGGGACCGTGGCCGATCCCGGAGGCGCAGCAGTGCCGGATGCGATCGTGACCGCGGTAAATCGCGACACCAAGGCGCGACGATCCACGATGACCGACAGCACCGGAAGCTACACGCTGGTCAACCTGGAGGCTGGAGTCTACGACGTCTCGGTCGAGGCCAAGGGGTTTGCCCGTTCCGTGTTCGCGAGCCTCACACTCGAATCCCGCCAGGCAATGCGCGTGAATGCGTCGCTGACGGTGGCCAGCCAGTCGGAAACGGTAAACGTGGAAGCGGCCGTCGATTCGGTGATGACCACCGACACTTCCGCAATCGCAAATGCGAAGCAAGGCCGGGAATTGAACGACCTGCCGGTGGCGATCGCCTCGCGGGGCTCGGGGTCTACGAGTCCCATATCGACGCTCACGACGCAGGCCGGCGTGCAGACGGATTCCAGCGGGAACCTCTCCGTTGCAGGCGCCAAGCCCAGCATGCTTTCGGTTTCGCTTGATGGTATCAGCACGGTAAGTCCGCGGAGCAGCGCCCCCATCGCGGAATTGTTCCCGACCTTCGGCGCCATCGAGGAGATCCGCGTCAGCGAAATCAACAATGCGGCGGAATTTGGCGGGATTAGCGACATTACGACCACATCGCGCGGCGGCTCGAACGTATTTCACGGGGGCCTGTTCGATAACTTCCAGAACACAGCCCTGAACGCGCGCAATACGTTCAGCGCGACCGTGCCCAAGCTCGACATGAACGATTTCGGGGTGTTCGCCGGCGGGCCGGTATGGTTTCCGCGCGTGTATTCCGGCCGCGATATGACGTTCTTCTTCGCCAGCTATGAGGGGTTGCGCCTGGCGAAGGAGAATGTGCTGCTCGAGAGCGTCCCCTCCGCCGCCCTGCGCGCGGGCGATCTCTCCGCGTACAAGAGCTTCAAGGATCCCCTCTCGGGTAGCCCTTTCCCCAACAACGTGATTCCGGCTTCGCGGATTTCCCCTATTTCGGCGAAAGCCCTGGATCTCTTCTATCCCCAGCCAAACGCGGGCGCTCCGGGTGCGGTCGCGAATAACTATGCGCTCAACTTTCCGACGCCCATCAGCAGCAATCAGGGGGATATCCGGCTGGACCAGAACATCGGCGCCCGGCAAACCGCGTTTCTGCGCTTCAGCTACAAGAAGCGCGATGTCTGGAACGCACCGACGGGAAGCGTGAACGCAGGCGCCACGATCGCGCCGGAGATCGACGCGGGCTTCACCGCCGCCCACAACTTCGTCATCACACCGCGCGTGGTGAACGAATTCCGCGGCGGCTTCAACGGCACGCAATCCTCCAGCAGCAACAAGACTTCGGCGGTACAAACCTTGACGCAGCTCGGCTTTACCGGAATTCCCGATCCTCCGCCCGGCAGTGGCGGCCCGAGTTTCAGCATCACCGGATTTCAGAGCGCCTCATTCGGCTCGTCATCGATTTCCAAGGGCAACACACTCCAGTTCATCGACAACCTCACCTGGATCCACGGACGCCACACCCTGAAATTCGGCGGTGACTATCGGTACATGACAGCGTATTTTTCGAACGTCTTCGCCAGCAGCCGCGCCGGGTCGTACTCCTTCAATAACTCCGTGACCGCGCCGATCATCGGCAACGCGTATGCGTCATTCCTGCTGGGTATTCCGGACTCGAGCAGCCTGGCCACGGTGAAGAATCCCGATACGTTCTCCTACGGGAGTTCGTATGCATTTTATGCGCAGGATGATTGGAAGCCGACGCCGCGGCTGACGATCAACTATGGGCTGCGCTGGGAATACCACCCGGTGTTCAACGACCACTTCAACAACCTGGCCGATTTTCTGACAGACTATTACTCTGTGGTGAACGGTGTCACCGTACACGGCGCCGTCGTGGTTCCCGATGCAGGTATGAAGTGGATCAACCCTGATTTCGCGGCTTCCATCGCGCCGACCCCGATTCTCTCGGCGAGCCAGGCGAAGATTCCGCAGAGCCTGCACTATTCCGCGAGGACCAGCTTCGCGCCGCGGCTCGGATTCGCCTGGCGGCCATTCGGCAACGATAAGACGGTGATCCGCGGCGGAGTGGGCCGGTACATCGAGACGCTCCTCAGCGCGCTCATCACGGCCGGATGGGCGGTGGAGGCCAGCGAGGTCGGGTCCTTCTCCAACTCCATCGTGAACGGTCAGCCTGTCTATTCGTTTCCTTACCCTTTCCCATCCAATCTTTCGCAGCCCGGAGTCGCCACGTTTGAATATGCGAGCGATCCGCATTACAAAGATCCGTACGTGACGCAGTGGAACTTCACCATCGAGCGCAGTCTCGGCCACAGCACCGCATTACGCGTGACTTACGACGGCAGCCACGGTACCGATCTGGGCTACAGCATCAACGCAAACCAGGTGCCGGCGAACACCGTAGGGTTCAAAGCGGCAGCAGCATCCGCCCCGTTCCCCATCTGGGCACACATCACCGACTATCTGAATGGCGCCCGCAGCAACTACAATGCGCTCACGATTGCCGCCAACAAGCGATACTCGCGCGGACTTCAGTTCCAAAGCTCGTACTCGTGGACCAAGAACCTGTCGAACGGAGCCGGATACGCGCCGAGCGGATTCACCGGAGAGGCCGGCGGCCGCGTGACCGATCCGCAGAACATCAACCTCGATTACGGGAACGTAGCATTTACGCGACGGCACCGGTTCCTTTCCACCTTTCTCTACGATTTGCCATTCGGCAAGGGCCGATCCTTTCTCGGCGGCGCCAACGGACTGGTGGACCGGATTGTGGGCGGCTGGCAGGCGGCCGGCGTGTTTCTGTTCCAGACCGGGCCATTCCTCACAGTCACGGCATCGAGCGCCGATCCGATGGGAACCAACTTTCCGAATCTCGAAGGCGCCGGACGCGCAGATATCGCTCCGGGTGTAAACTGGCAGCCACAGCGCCAAACCGTGAACAACTGGATCAATGCCGCGGCATTTGCGATTCCCGCGAACAACATCGGACGGGCGGGCAACTCGTCTATCGGTTCTGTGGTTGGGCCGGGAACCCAGGCGGTTTCCGTTTCGCTTTTCAAGACGGTGCGGATCCGCGAGGCCACGGCGGTGCAACTCGGCGTCGCCACTTCGAACGCCTTCAATCACCCGAACTACGGAGCGCCCTCGCTGAACCTGGCGAGCTCGTCCACATTCGGCAAGATCACCAGTCTGCAATCGCAGGAAAACGGGGGACCGCGCAACGTGCAGATCACGGCGCGGATCACGTTCTAACATGCCGAGATTACGATACGCACGATTCCTTGCGGCCGCCGCCCTGCTTGCGGCCGCCGCGCATTCCGGACTTGCGCAGGGACGCCGCGGAGGCGGATCGGGCGCTGCGCCGGCAGCCACCGAGAAACCGGAAGAGGGCATTCCGGTGACGGATCCCCTGGTCCTTTCGCGGTGTGGCGCCTGCCATCAGAAGGACGAGAAGGGCAACCTGTCGCGCATTTCGTGGGAGCGCACGACGCCGGAGGGATGGGAAGAAGCGATCAAGCGCATGGTCCGGCTCAACGGATTGACTCTCGATCCCCTGGAAGCGCGCTCGATTCTCAAATACCTGGCCACTTACCACGGGCTCTCGCCGGAAGAGGCGAAGCCCCTGATGTACATTGCGGAGCACCGCATCCAGGACGAGGTCATTCCCAACGAGACGATCCGCGGGACCTGCAACAACTGCCACGCGCTGGGGAAGGCGCTCTCGTGGCGGCGCTCGAAAGAAGACTGGAAGTTGCTGGCGAACATGCATGTGGCGTTCTTCCCGCAGGCGGACGCCGCGTTCCGGCGCATGGGCCCTCCGGGAGGCGGGTTCGGAGCGGCGACTCCAGGCGCGGCAACCCCGGAACAGGCAAGCGGCGCACCGGGGCGGCAACCGATCGACGAAACGCTCGACTTTCTCGGCAAAGACTACGCTCTGCATAGCCCGGAGTGGGCCAACTGGCGCGCCCGGCTTCGCCCGCCGCGACTGGCAGGCCGATGGCTGGTATCGGCGTGGCTTCCCGGCAAGGGCCGGTATGTCGGCGAGATGACGATCGAGCCGGGGACGGGCGAGAGCGAGTTCAAGACCAGCACGTTGCTGACCTCGGTCAAAGATGGCTCCAAGCTTTCGCGCAGCGGAACCAGCCTCGTCTATTCGGGGTATGCCTGGCGGGGGCGCTCGCGTTCCGCCGCGATGCCGGCCAATGCGCGCCCTGACGATCCGAATCAGGAGGTCCGCGAGGTGATGTGGGTGTCGCCCGATCAATCCTATGCGGACGGGCGTTGGTTCTGGGGCGCCTACCAGGAGTTCGGATTTGACGTTCACCTGCAGCGCGCGACCGGCGCCCCGCTCCTCCTCACAACCGACCGTCCGGCGCTCAAGACCGGCTCCAAGGGGACGCGGCTGCGCATCCTCGGAGAAGCTCTCCCGGCGAAGCTCGAGGCGGCGGATCTGGATCTGGGCTCCGGCGTTTCCGTAAAGGCCCTCGTAACGCACACGGCAACCGAGATCGTCGCGGAAGTGGACGTCGCGGCGGACGCGGTGCCGGGCAAGCGCGACGTTGCCATCCCGGGCGCCACGCTGCAAAGCGCGTTGGCGGTCTACGATCGCGTGGACTATATTAAGGTGGTGCCCGAGACCTCGCTGGCGCGGTTGGGCGGCGACGTCCATCCCAAGGGCTACCAGCAACTGGAAGCGATCGCATACCAGCGCGGCGCGGACGGGAAGCCCCACACTGCGGATGATGTCGAGCTCGGGCCGATCGAGGTGAGTTGGTCGGTGGAAGAGTTCTACTCCGTTTATGGCGACGACGATAAGGAGTTCGTCGGGACGCTCGATTCCAACGGTCTCTTCACGCCATCGCTCGATGGCCCCAATCCCCAGCGCAAATTCAAGCGGAACAATTACGGAGATGTCTGGGTGGTCGCAACCGCAAAGAACGAGACGAACCAGGATGGGACGCCGATGGCCGGAAAGTCGTACCTCGTCGTCACGGTGCCCGCTTACTTGCAGTGGGACCAGCCGGAGGTGGGCAAGTGACGCCCACGGCGACGCGCGTTTTCCGGCGAGGCGAGCTGCATGAATTCGACGCGGCCGGTCACCGGTTCGTCTATATCGTCCCCGCCGGCGCTATTTTCGAGGTGGATGATGCCGCGCAATTCGTCCTGGGGAAACTGGCCGGCGACCCGCTTTCGCTAGAAGGGCTGATCGACAATCTCGGCGCGATCGGAATCGCTACCGGGGATGCGGCCGGACTAGTCAGCGAGTTGGCGCAGGCGCACGCCATCGTTGCCGACGATGCCGCCGTCGAGTCCCCCGAGAATCCGCCAGCCGGATTCCCCCTGCAGAGCCTGGTACTGAACCTGACCAACCAGTGCAACCTCTCGTGCGCCTACTGCTACGAATATGGCGCCGACCGGGTGGCGACGCCCGAGGGCAAGCCGAAGTACATGGACTTCGAGACGGCGCGGGCTGCGGTCGATATGCTCTTCGCGGAATCGGCCGGCCGCCGCGGCGTGCACATCACGTTTTTCGGCGGCGAAACGCTGATGAACTTCCCGTTGCTCGAGCGCGTCGTGCGCTATGCGACGGATCAGGCGTCCGCACTCGGCCGAAGCATCGACTTCAGCCTCACGACCAACGCCACGCTGCTGACCCCGGCGATCATCGAATTCCTCTCGCAGAACCGGATCGGTGTCACGGTCAGTATGGACGGACCGCCGGACCTCCACAACGCGCTGCGGGTCTTCGCCAACGGGCGCGGAAGTTACGACATCGTGGCGTCGAAGGTGCGGGAGCTGCTGGCGAACCACCGGACGCGGCCCATTGCCGCGCGCGTGACGCTGACGAGCGGAGTTACGGACGTTGCACGAATCTACCGCCATCTGAAGCACGACCTCGGGTTCCACGAGGTCGGGTTCGCCCCGGTCACGACGTCGCCCGATCGGCTGTACGCGATCGGCGAAACCGGCATGGGCGACGTGTTTTCGCAATTCCGCGGGCTTGCCGGCGAATACCTGGAATTCGCCCTGCGCGGCGAATTGCACGGGTTCTCGAACGTCAGCGACACCCTGGCGGAGCTCTACCAGGGCGTCAACAAGTCTCACCCGTGCGGCGCGGGCCTGGGACTGGTTGGCGTGGGACCGTCGGGTGACATTGCGCCCTGCCACCGGTTCGTCGATTCCGATTCGCACGCCCTCGGCAACATTGCGGGCGGCATCGATCGCGGCAAACAGCAGGCGTTTTTGGATCGCGGCCACATCCAGACCAAACACGAATGCCACTCCTGTTTTGCCCGGCCGTTGTGCGCCGGCGGATGCCATCACGAAGCGTACGTCCGGTACGGCGATACCGGGCACCCGAATTTGCACTACTGCGACTGGATCCGGGAGTGGACGGACTTGTGCCTGCGGATTTACGGCACGATCTCCGCGCAAAATCCCGGCTTTCTCGAACACTTTGCGGAAAGGAAAGGACTATGAAGCATCTGCGAGCGGCAAACCGAAAGGCGCGGCGAATCGATGAGTACGTGACTTCGCTTACCGAAGACGTCGTCGCCATGCAGCAACAGAATCCCGGGCCGGCCGCGCAGCGGCCGCACATTCCGATGGGCTGCGCCCTTGCGTTCTCTCCCGGATGGGAGGTGGATTCCGCCGGCGGCACCGCGGGCCTTTGCCAGCCCGTGGAACGCGATATCTACGATTGCTACGTGACCTGCTTCTGGCCCGCCCAGGTGCCCGACCATCTCAACAACTACCCGAACTGGGCGGCGAAATGCGCCGCGGCCACCAAGGACTGGCGCAACCTGGACCTGGTGTTTCCGTAGAGCCCTTGGCAGGGCGGCACGCGGCCTCCGGCCGACCGGCCTGCTTCACAGGCAAGGCAACACGATCACACGGTGTTACTTAGGAGGCGTTCCGGAACTCTATCATGAAATCGCTCCTCTTGCTTGCGTTATCGTCCGGCACGCTTTGTGCCGGGACACTGATTCTTGGCGCCTACCCTGATTCCCTCATTGTGTTCGACGAGGGCAAGGGCCAGATTGTCGACCGGATTCACCTGGAAACCGGCCTGCCGACGAGCCTCCGGCTGTCGCAGGACAAAAAGAAGCTTTACGTCGTCACCAACGATCACGCCGGTATCGAAGTGATCGACATGGCTTCTCACAAGGTGCTGAACCACTTCGTTCTGGATAACGGCACCAAGCGATATCGCTTCAACGGCGCGGCGCCCGATCCCGAGGACAAGGTGCTCTACGCGATCACCACCGAGATCACGAAGCAGATCGATCGCTATGAAATCGGCAAGCAGAAGTACACGGTGATCGATCTCGAACAGCAGAAGATCGCGCGCACGGTGGACCTGGCCCCGGAAGATGAGCGGGCATCCGGCGGAGGGCGCGGCGGCGGCTTTCAGGTCTCGCCCGACGGAAAGTACCTCTACCAGTTCCGCGACGCGGTCGTCGTTTTGAGCACCGCGGATTTCAAAGTGGTCGACCGACTTCCGCTTTCGAAGCCGGGATTGCCGGGGATCGACACGATTTCCTTCGGAACGCAGCTGGAGTCGATCGCCGAGCCGGGGGAATACGTTTCGGTGTTCAATTCCGTCGACCCGGTGGTTCATGCGCGCGTCTTTGGAATCGGCCGGTTCGATTTGAATACCCGGAAAATGGACTTTTCGCCGATCGGCCCCGCTCCGCAGGGGATGGCCGGGCTGCACGTGGCGCCAGACAAAAAATCCGCCTTCACGATCATCACCAATGGCACGCACGGCAACCGCCGGTGCGAGATGTGGGCGTTCGATCTCTCGAACAATCACCTCGCCAAGACTCTGGAGGCGCCCTGCCGCAACCGGTTCAGCTTCGGCATGAGCTCCGACGGCAAGAAGCTGTATATCTACGGCGCAGGGTACGAGATCGAGGTTTACGACGCGGCAACCCTGAAGTATGAACGCACCTGGGATTTGAACAACGACGTAACCATGGCCGGTATGATTGTTCTCCCATAAGGCTCCTCCCGTGGCAGACGTCTCCATCCCGTTCGCCGGATACCGGCGGGCACTCCGGTTCGCCGCGCCCTATTGGCCGCGTCTGCTGCTGGTTCTCTTCACCGGCGTAGCGGCAACGGCGTTCGGCCTGGCGCAGCCCTATATCTCGAAGCTGCTCATCGACGACGCCCTGCTCAAGCGCGATTTTCACAAGTTGCTGCTGGTCAGCGGGATCATGCTGGCGGCGACGCTTCTGAATTTCGCGCTCAATATTCTTTCCAGCTACCAGTACGTCAAGGCTTCGGCGGCGATCCTGTTCGATATCCGTCTCGCGCTGTATCGCCATCTGCAGACGCTTTCGCCGCGCTTCTGGGCTTCGTCGCGCATGGGAGACGTGGTCTCCCGGATCAACAACGACGTTGCCGAAGTGCAACGGGTTTCTGCGGACAGCCTCCTCAGCATCATTTCCAATCTGGTGTTTCTGGGCGGCAGCGCCGTCATCATGTCGAGCATGAACGCAAGGCTCTTCCTGTTGAGCGCCTCGATTTTGCCTGTCTGCATCTGGGCGCTACGGCGGTTTCAGGCGCAGCTTGCCGCGCGGATCCGCGCGGTCCGGGAATCGAGCGCCGAGATCGGCAGCTTCCTGCTCGAGACGCTGCTCGGCGTCCGCTTGGTCGTCGCGAGCGGAGCGCAGACGCGCGAGGCCAAACGGTTCCGGACCCGCAACGACAGGTTTGTGGATGCGCTGCTCGAAATGCAGATCGCGAACTTTCTTGCGGGCGCCGTTCCAGGCGTGCTGCTGACGGCTTGTACGGCGGCGCTGTTTCTGTACGGCGGAAAGCTGGTGGTGGACGGCCGCCTCTCCACCGGCTCGCTGGTTGCCCTGATGGCGTATCACGCGCGCCTGCTCGCGCCGGTGCAGAACCTGATGAGCCTCTACAGCAACGTCGTTTCGGGCGGCGTCTCGCTCGGCCGGCTCTGGGAACTGTTCGACACGCCGGCGAGTGTTGTGGAGAGCCCCACCGCGAAACCGCTGGGGACCGTCGCAGGGGAAATTGTTGCCGAAAGCCTCACATTTTCGTACGGCGGCACTCCCGTGCTGAATGGTCTTTCCTTCCGCGTACCGGCGGGAACCATCTGCGCCATTCTGGGCCCCAGCGGCGCCGGCAAGTCGACACTCGCCGACCTGCTGGTTCGATTTCAGGACCCAACCTCCGGATGCGTCCGCCTCGACGGCCGCGACCTCCGCGAGCTCCGGCTCGCGGAGCTGCGGCGCAACATTGCGATCGTCGATCAATCCCCCTATCTGTTCCAAGCCACGGTGCGGGAAAACATCCTTTACGGCCGTCCCGATGCGGATGACGCGGAAGTATTCGCCGCGGCGCGCGACGCGGCGATTCACGACCGCATCCTTCGCCTGCCGCTGGGCTACGATACGCCGATCGGCGAACGCGGACAGACGCTCTCCGCGGGCGAGCGACAGCGGATGGCTCTGGCGCGGGCCTTACTGATGAACCCGAAGGTTCTGGTGCTGGACGAGCCCACCTCGGCGCTCGATGAAGCCAACGAGTACGCCATCGCGGAGACGCTCGCATCGGCACTGAGCGGCCGCACGGTCATCCTGATCACGCACCGGACCTCTCTGGCCCGCATTGCCCACCAGACCATCGTCCTCGGCCAACTGGAGGCGGTGGCAGTATGAAGATCGCCATCGTCGATAGCGGGATTACCCCGGAACATCCGCACGTGGGTTCCGTGGCGGGCGGTATTTCGTTTACGAGCCAGACCGACCTGCTGGACCGGCTCGGCCACGGCACGGCTGTAGCCGGAGCCATCCGGCAGTGGGCGCCCGATGCGGAGCTGTTCGCGGTCAAAGTGTTCGATCGCCGCCTGACCGCTTCCGTCGACACCCTCGTACGCGCTCTCGAATGGTGCCGCGAGCAGGCGATGGATCTCGTGAATCTCAGTCTCGGAACGGCCAACGCGACTCACCGTGAACGCTTACGCGGCGTGGTCAGTCCGCACCCGCTGGTGGTCAGCCCGGCGGACCTGTTTCCCGGCTCCTTCCCGGACGTCGCCGGTGTGGACGCGGACCCGGAGTGTCCACGTAACGAGTTTCGTTTCCGGGGAGGCAAGTTCCACGCGTCCCCGTACCCGCGTCCGATCCCTGGTGTGCCGGTGGAATACAACTTGAAGGGAGCCAGCTTTGCGGTGGCCAATCTGACGGGGTTGGCCGCGGCTTTGGGACTCAGAACGCGCGAAGCCCTCGCGGAAAGGGCGGCCGCGTGAGGCGCCGGACGTTCCTGGGGCTGGCGGCAGCGGCGCCGTGCGTGACCATGGCGGGGCCCGTTGCGGGCGAGGGCGCTCCCGCCGACATCACCCTGCGGGTTTCGGAAATTCAGGCCGAGCTCGCCCCGGGCCGCCCGGTGCAGACGCTTGCCTACAACGGACAGATCCCGGGACCGCTGCTGCGCATGCAGGAAGGCCGGATGGTCACGGTCGAGGTGATCAACGAGACGGCCCGGCCCGAGCTGGTGCACTGGCATGGGTTTCACATCCCTCCCGAAGCGGACGGCGCTCACGAAGAAGGCACGCCGATGGTGCAGGCGCGCGATCGCAGGAGGTATACCTTTATCCCGGCGCCATCCGGGACGCGCTGGTACCACACCCACGCCATGGCTGGGCACAATCTGACGATCGGCACGTACTCCGGCCAGTTTGGAATGGCTGTCGTCGAGCCGCGCGCGGGTCCCGGCCGATACGATCTCGATGTCCCCATCCTCCTGCACGAATGGGAGCCGTTCTTCGCAGCTGAGATGGATATCGGCTATCGTCTCTTTTCGATCAATGGGAAGCTGCTCGGCGCCGGCGAGCCGATTCGCGTTCGCCGCGGGCAGCACGTCCTGTTCCGCATCCTGAATGCGAGTGCGACGATGACGCACCGGCTGGCTCTGCCGCGCCATCGCTTTCACGTGATCGCGCTCGACGGTAATCCCGTCCCTGCGCCGCGTTCCGTGCCGGTGCTGGAACTCGCGCCGGGTGAGCGGATCGATGCGATCGTCGAGATGTCCGGGCCGGGCGTGTGGATCCTGGGTGAAATCGACCGGAAACAGCGGCTGGCGGGGGCCGGAATCGTCGTCGAATATGCGGGCGTCAAAGGTCGCGCCCAGTGGATCGAGCCGGAGAATGCGGCCTGGGATCTGGCGCGGTTCGCATCCAAAGACGGCGCCGTCTTGGCCGACGTCCGCATTCCGCTGGCGATCGAACCCGGCAAGAAGGGCAATCTCTGGGCCATCAACGGGAAATCGTTTCCTGAGACCGATCCGATCATGCTGCGCAACGGAGCGCGCCATCGTCTCGTCTTCGAGAACCGGGGACAGATGGACCATCCCGTTCACGTCCACCGCCACAACTTCGAGATTACGCGGTATGCGGAGACGCCCATGCGTGGCGTGGTGAAGGATGTCGTGGTCGTGCCCGCCGGGCGCGCCGTCGAAGTGGATCTTGTGGCCGCGAACCCGGGACCTTCCCTCCTGCACTGCAACCAGCAGTTCCACATGGATTTCGGGTTCATGGCGGTGATGAGATACGCATGATCGACGTGTCGATCGAGGGAGGCGGAGTGGCGGCGGCGTGCTGCGCTTTCCTGTTGCGGCGGGCTGGACTCAGCGTCGGCGTCAGTCCCGCAGTTCGCGCGCCTCTCCCGGCGATTCTACTGGGAGAGCAGGCCCAGCAGCTCATTTGCGATCTCTTCGAGCGGCCCGCCCTATTTCGGGACTTCCCGCGGATTCGGAGGCGCATCGTAGCCTGGGGTGCCGGCGCTCAGCCGGTCACGCTGCCGCACTCCGCCGTCGTCGTTGCAGAGGCCCAGTTGCTCCGTTGCCTCGATTCCGCCCCGGTCGATTCCGGCGAAGATGCGGCACGCTGGACGATTTCCACGTCTCGCCGCGGCGACTACAGGCAGTTCGGCACGCGAACCGCGGCGGCGGCCGAGGTCCGGCTGCGCGAGGACGCCGAACCGGAAGCATGCTGGATCGAAGCAGTAGATCGCGGCTGGCTATTCCTGATCGCGGCGGCGCCCGGCAGCGGATGGGTCCTGGCGGTAGGAGACGCGCCGGACAGTCTTCTGTCCGGCAGCCGGCTGGTGGCGTCCAGAGCTGTGGGGATTGGCAATTGGACCGGGTCATTTCCGGCCGCACCGCGGATTGCCGCGCCGCTCTGCGGACCCGGCTGGCTGGCCTGCGGGTCCGCGGCCATGGCGTTCGATCCGCTTTGCGGCGACGGAACGGCGCACTCCGTGCGGGAGGCGATTCTTGCTTCCGCGATTGTCCGGGCCGCCGCGGCTGGAGAAGATGCCGCTTCCCTCCTGGCCCACTACCGGTCGCGCCTGACGGCCGCATTTCAACGGCACCTGGGAGTTTGTCTGAGCTATTACCGGAGCGGCGGCGCGGGACCTTGGTGGCAGTGCGAGGCGGACGCGCTCGATCAGGGAATGGAGTGGTGCCACGGCGAGCTGCGGGAAAGCGGCGGGTTCCGTTACCGTCTCGAAGGCTTGACGATTCGCCGGCACGACGCGGCCGACGGGAAGCCGGAACCGGCTTGAATGATCCAGTTCCGGCACCGGTAACCGCTAACCTTTATCTTCGTCGATGGCAGCCAAAGGCGGAACCGGAGTCCCAGGCTGAAGCGGCGGCTTGCGAGCGTGCCATTCGGTGGCGCGCTCATAGGCGCTCGCCAGCGCCAGCACCCGCCCTTCCGAGAATCGGGGGCCGGCGATCATTAGCCCGACCGGCAGGCCGGCGGAGGTGAACCCGCACGGCACCGAGATCGCGGGAATGCCATAAATATTGAACTGCCCGGTGTTCTCCAGCTCCGGGTTTCGCGGCTTATCGCTCTCCTCCCGTTTAATGGCCGCGTCGATCTTTCGCGGGGTCCTGCGGCGGGTCGGCAAGACCACCGCGTCGACGGCAGCGAAGGAATCATCGATGGTGCGCCGCAGCAGTTCGAGCTTCCACCGTCCGCGAATGTACTCCGCGGCTTTGGCGTTGCCGCCGTTCTGCAAGGCGCGGCGCGTGGGAATCTGATAGCGTCCTGCGCCGTGCAGATACAACTCCTCGTGGTAGGCGTAAGACTCGCCGCCCAGGCTGATGTCGCGGGTCGAGGGCAGAGTTACGTCCTTCACTCCGGCCGTCATCTTCGCCAGCACGCCGATGGCTTCTTCCACGGCCTTGGCGACATCCGCGTCCAGGAGATCGAAAAAAGGAGCCCGCGGAATCCCCAGCCGCAACCCGGCAACCGGCTGCTTCATGGCGGTCCGGTAATCCTCGCGGGGGTGCTCCACCGAGGCGATATCCAACCTGTCGTATCCTGCCAGCGCGTTCAAGAGGATGGCTGCGTCTTCCACCGTCCTGACGATCGGGCCGCAATGGTCGAGCGAAAGCGTCAGCGGAATGATTCCGCGAATCGATACCAGTCCGTAGGTCGGTTTCAACCCGACGACGCCGCAAAACGATGACGGCGTGCGGATCGAGCCGCCGGTGTCGGTACCCAGCGCGCCAAAGCACAGATCCGCCGCCACTGCCGCAGCCGAGCCGCCCGATGAACCGCCCGGGTTGCGGTCCAGCGCCCAGGGATTCCGCACTGGTCCGTAGTAGCTCGTGGCCGAGGTGCCGCCCATGGCGAACTCGTGCAGGTTCGCCTTGCCGATGAGGACGGCGCCGGCGGTCCTGAGGCGGCGCGTGACCTCGGCGTCGGTATCGGGGACCCGGTCATCGAAGACGGCGCTGGCGGCGGTAGTGCGAACTCCCGCTGTATCGATGTTGTCTTTGAGCGCGATGGGAATGCCGTGCAAGGGACTCCGCAGCCTGCCGGCGGCCTGCTCCGCGTCGAGCTCGCGGGCCTGCGCCAGCGCCTGTTCCCGCATCACCGTGATGAAGCAGTTGAGCTTGGAACTGTACGTTCCAATGCGCGCCAGGCAAGCCTCGGTGAGCTGTGTAGGCGTCACGGAGCGCGCACGAATGCGGGCAGATGCTTCCGCCAGGCTCAGGCCTGCCAGGTCCTCCGAAGATTGAGCGCGAAGTGCGAGCGCGCCCACCATAGAAAGCGAAAAGCCGCGGCGAGTAATTCCGGACATGGAATCCATACTACATCGAGACCCCAGGTGATGCGAGATTTGGAACGCGTGCGCGGATGACCTAACGGCTTTCCGCGAATGAATGATCAAATGGATGCGATCAGGATTTTTGATTTGCCACAGCTTCAACGAACGCCATATTATCCTCTCAATACGGTTTCGCGACTTTTCGGTAATTCAGTTCTATGAAGCTTCCTTTGCGCCCGGTTTTGCCGGCTTTGTCGATCGCGGGGATTCTCCCCCTCTTTGCAGTCGCGGACCCGCCGTTCGCGGCATTCGGCTGGCAGGCGGCCTCCGGAATGCCGGCCCCGGTCGATCCCTCCTACCTCGAGTTGCTGCACTGGCGGATGGTGGGGCCTTCACGGGGCGGCCGGGTGTTGGCCGTTGCCGGCGACCCCATCCACAAGCAGGTGTTCTATTTCGGATCGACGGGCGGCGGCATCTGGAAGACCGAGGATGGCGGGATCAGTTGGCGGAACGTGTCGGATGGCTTTGTCAAGACCGGGTCGGTCGGTGCGATCGCCATCGCGCCGTTTAATCCCGACATTGTGTACGCCGGCAGGGGCGAAGCCTGCGTTCGCGGCGACGCGTCTTACGGAGATGGCGTCTACAAGTCGACGGGGAAGAACTGGACCAAGGTGACGCCTCCGGACCTGCCGGAGTTCGCGCTCATCAGCATCATCGAGCCTTCCGCGCATGATCCGGCGAAGGCATACGTCGCGGCGACGCGATACAAACTGCAGGACAACCGCCCGTATCTGTACAAAACCACTGATTACGGTAAATCGTGGAGCCGGATCACCACGGGAATTCCGGATCAGGATTTTACGAGAGTGATTCGCGAAGACCCCGGCCGCCCGGGCTTGCTCTATGCGGGCACCGAGACGGGAGCCTACGTATCTTTCGACGACGGGGCCCACTGGCAAGCCCTGAAACTGGGATTGCCGGTCGTGCCGGTGCACGACCTGATGGTGAAAGACGGCGACCTGGTCGCGGCGACACACGGCCGCGGCTTCTGGATTCTGGACCATGCCGCCCTCTTACGGCAATTCACGGCTGAATCGTTATCGGAGCCCGTCCACCTGTTCGCGCCGGACACGACGGTCCGCTTCCGAGGGAACGCCGGAGGAACGGCGGGATTCGGCAACGAGGTTTCGGGAACGGGCGAGAACCCTCCGGCCGGAGTCAGCATACCTTTTTACCTGAAGGACGCGCCCGCTGGGCCGGTCACGCTGAAGATCCTGCGCGAGCGGGCCGGAACGCTGGAGCCGGTGCGTACGTTCGCCATGGACACCAGTGGCGGCGCCGCACCGCCGGCCGCGGGCCGGGCAGGTGGCGGCCGCCGTGGAGGCGCCCGAACCAGGGCGACGGCCGTGAAAGGGCCGAATACTTTCGTCTGGGATTTCCGCTACGCGCCGCCGGCCGTCCTTCCGGACGCAGTTTTCCAGGGCCAGGCCGTCGGTGCCTTGGCAGCTCCCGGGTCCTATCGGGTGGAACTGACCGTCGCCGGCCGCACGTATGCGCAGCCCTTCCGCCTCGTGAAAGACCCGCGCGTCCCCTACACCGATGCCGAACTTGATGAGCAGTTTCAGTTCATGAGGCGGGTGAGCGACAAGCTCGAACAGACGATGGGGACGGTGCGCCGGATCCGCGAAGTGCGGAAGCGCGCAGAAGATCTAGTAGCCAAAGCCAGACAGCAAGGTAAGGACGCGGCGAAACTGGATGCAGCCCTCAAGGCCCTCAATGACAAACTATATCCGATCGAGGAGCGGCTGGTGCAGTTCCGGGCGCGCGCCGGCGAAGATCTGATCAACTATCCAACTGGAATCGACAGCAAATTGGCGCGTCTCCTGGACTTTGCGTCGATGGCGGATGCCCCGCCCACAGAAGGGGAGAAGGAACTTTACGGCCGGCTGTCCGAAGGGGTGGCTGAGCGCGTCCGCCTGCTCGACCAGGTGGAGAAGAATGAGTATGCTTCGGTGGTAAATGCAGCGGGTGGCAATTGACCTCGAATTCGTGAAGTATTGAGCTAAAGAACTGGATCTGAATCTCCGCCGCTTTGGATCGGACTCTATCTTGGAAAAGGAGATTGATATGTTCTCCAAGGCAGCTATTTTCGGATTTGCTCTCGTCTCTTCCCTGGCTTATGCCCAAGGAAACCGCGGCAGCATCAACGGAACGGTCACGGACACTTCCGGCGCGGTCCTCGCCGGGGTGAAAGTAACGGCAACGAGCCCCGCGCTATTGGGTCAGGAGACCCAAGTCACGAGCGAGCAGGGATTGTACCGCTTCCTCTCCCTGCCGGTCGGAACCTACAAGCTGGCTTACGAACTGCCCGGGTTTGGGACCGTGGTTCGCGAGCAGATCGTGGTGCAAGTCGGATTCAACGACGAGATCAACGTGAGCCTTGCGCCCGCGGCACAGCAGCAGACGGTGACCGTCAGCAGCGAGAGTCCGCTGGTAGACACCGAGAATTCGAATGTGCAGCAGAATGTGAGCCACGAGCAGCTCAAGAATCTGGCCACTTCCCGCGACATCTGGTCGGTCATGGGAGTCACGCCGGGGATGAACATCAAGAGCAATCTCGACGTTGGAGGCACCGCGGCGGGGACGCAGCCGACCTATACCTCGTACGGCTACGGCGCCGGCCCATTGGGCTACGACCAGGTCAGGACCCAACTCGATGGCGTCAACACCACCGAAGGCCGAAACGGCGCCGGCTTCTACTGGGATTACGGATCTCTCGAGGAGTTTCAGGTCACAACGGCGGCCAACGATGCGTCCATGCCGGTGCCCGGAACCTTTATCAACGCGGTACTCAAGCAGGGTGGAAACGGCGTCCACGGATCGGTCCACTTCGATTATGAGAACCAGAGCCTCCAGGGTACGAACATCAGCCAGACGCAGTTGAAGGAGGGTGCCGGATCGGGCACGCGCATCATCCGCTACATGGACCCCAACGGCGATATCGGCGGTCCATTTATCAAGGACCGGCTCTGGTATTACCTGTCCCTGCGTGAACAGCGGCTGGGCAACACGGTGGCCGGATTCCCGGTGGGAAGTTCCAAGCCCGGCGACTACTACACGTACCTGCAAAACATCACGTACAAGGTATCCGGGCAGATCTCGAAGAATCACCGCCTCTCTCAGTTCATCCAGTGGGGACGCAAGAACCAGCCTTCCCGGAATGCAGCCAACAACTATTACCAGGATGCCGTCTATAACCAGAACAGCTTCTCGTGGGCCGCGAGTCTCCAATACGACGGCATCATCACGCCGCGATTTTTTGTCACCGGACGCGTGGCAACCTTCGGGTACAACTGGATGAACACGGCGTACAAGGGCGCCGACGGCAAGATCGATAATCGCCAGTACGAAGTCATGTCGACGGATTCGAGCGGCGGCTATCCCCCCTACCGTTACAACCGCCGCCGCTGGCAGTACGAACCGACCGGAAGCTATTTCCTCGATCACTTCCTCGGCGCCGCCCATCAGTTGCGGTTTGGCTTCATCTGGGAGCATGAGTATTACGGCAACGAGCAATACGGGCCGCTGGGCCAGGTCTATCTCTGGTACAACAGCCCGACCGGCGCGGCGGACTTCACAACTCCTTACCGCGTCTCGATCGAGAACGGGCCGACCGTGGGCAAGGACTACATGAACCACGGGGGATCGTTCATTCAAGATCAGATCCGCATCAAGCGCCGCGTCACGCTGAATCTCGGCGCACGCTGGGATTACTACCGGTCCTACGAGCCGCAGGAACAAGTCCGCCCCGATGCCATTTTCCGCGCCTTCTATTACGCGGGCCAAGCCCTCCCCAATGGATACTCGATCCCCGCGAGTTACCCGAATTATGTGATTCCGGCACGCCAGGTTGTACGCTACCCTTTCGACGTTGCGCCGCGGGTCGGGATCGCCTGGGACCTCACGGGCAAAGGGAGGACGGTCTTGAAACTGAACTGGGGCAGATTTTACAGCAATCCCGCTCCGGATTTCGGAAGCAACAATCTGAACGGCCTACAATACATCGGAGGCGCCGGCGCCGGCGTTCCGACCAGTGGGACTGCCTTCACGTTCAACTGGATCAACCCGACCAACGCCCCGTTCAACATCAATCAACTTGGCTCGTATGTCTCCGGGTCCTCGCCCGCCAGCGTGACCGTGGCGCCTCATATAAAGGACCCCGTCATGGACGACACCAGCGTTTTTCTGGATCACCAGGTAACCAACAGCCTCTCCGTGCGCGCAGGCGTAGTCTTCCGCTACATGCACCACGACTGGCAAAAGGTCGATCTGGCCCGGACGGCCGATCTCTATACGCAGCCGGTGTCGGTGGTCGATCCCGGTCCCGATGGGGTGAAGGGCACGGCGGATGACCGGACGATTACGCTCTACGATATCCCCTCGTCGGTGACGCTGCCGGTCAGCCGGTACCAGATGCAGACACCGGACGGCAACAACGAGCAGTACATGAACTACGAAATTACCGTAAACAAGCGGATGTCGAGCCGGTGGATGATGGTCGGCAGCTTCTACTGGACCGGCCAGCATTACCTCCAAAATGGTGTCCCGACCAATCCGCTGATGGCTTACAACAATTACGTCAAGGACAGCTACTGGACCTCGCACTTCAGCGGGACCTATCAGGCGCCTTGGGGAATCCTGATCTCCCCGATCCTCCGCATGCAGCAGGGCCAGCCGACGGATCGCACGTACACGGTGACGTCGCTTCATCAGGGCAGCTATGCCGTGATCGTCGATCCGTTTGGCTCGTACCGCTTCGACAATCTTTTCGTGTTCGACACCCGCCTGGAGAAGCAGTTCCACATCAAAGACCGGTACATTCTCAGCGGAATGTTCGATGCGTATAACATCTTCAATTCGAATGGCGTGATCAGCTACACCGTCGCCACCGGGACGAAGACGGTGACGACGCCGGCCGGCACGGTCTACGCGGGCGTGCCCACGTTTGGCGCTCCCTCGGTGATCCTCGGGCCGCGCGTCTTCCGGCTGGGCGTCAGACTGCAGTTCTAGATGCCGAGTTTACAGAGCGGCGTTCAGTTCAGCTTCCTCAGCCAGATATTTCTGACCGACACTTTTGTGGTGGCTTCAATTTCGATGCCGAACAAGCCGGGCCGATTGTTGATCGATTCGGGATCGTCGTCCACCATCACCGCCATGAGTTGGCCGTTTACGATGTGGATGAGGGTCCCGCCGCGGGCGATGACGGTGTACTCGTTCCAGTCGTATGGTTTGCGAATTGCTGGCACTATACGCCGCCGCACCACCTCGGCCGCACGGGCCTCAATCTCGCCCGACTCGATCCACCGGTTCGACAGCGCGATCAGCCCCGGCCAGTCCGTCTCGAAGGGCATCTCGATTTCGATGCTCGCCACGCCATAATCGAAGTAGCGCGGGCCGGCCCCCTGCGCGCTCCCCCGTAGCCATCTGGATCGGCTCCGCCACCTCGATGACGGGTGGCCGCTCGAACCGAACGTAGCTGGGCGCCGGCAGCCGAAACCCCGGCGAACGCTCCGGCGGCTGAACACACAGAAGCCGGCGTAGTTCCTCGAGGTCGAATTCCTCTGCTATGTCGAAGAGTAGCAGCGCGTGTACCGATCCGCTGCAGGCAGACATCATACCAGTCTAGCCACGTTCGTCTTTGAGCGTGCGGCAATGGCGGAACTAAACAGATATAATCGTCTCAACCCGGACGGGACCGTCGCACATTCGTAACGGGAGGTGCATGTGTTGTATCCGCGTTTGTTTGCTGCCTATGCCCTGTTGATCTTCAGCGGATTCGTGGCCGCTCAGGATTTCCGCGCGACCTTGACGGGTCGCGTCCTGGACGCCAGCGGCTCGCCCGTCCCTAATGCGAAGGTCCGCGTCAGTCACGCCGCCACTGGCGAAGCGCGCGATGTCTCCGCGGATGCGCACGGCGACTACGTCGTCCCGCTCTTGAATCCGGGAGAATACTCAGTGCGCGTCGAGGCGGAGGGTTTCAAAGCGGCGGTGCGCGAAGGGGTGGAACTTACCGTCGGACAAACCGCTACGCTCGAGCTCAAACTCGAGCTCGGATCCATTAAAACGTCAGTCATTGTCACCGCCGAGGCTCCGCTGGTCGAGGATGCGAACAGTAACCGCGGCGGCCTGATCGACGAGCAGAGCGTGCGGGAATATCCGCTCAATTCTCGGAATCCGTTCATGCTCGCCATGCTCGCTCCCGGCGTCAATTTCGATGGCGAGTTGACCTATCAGCGTCCGTTCGATAACGGCGCTATCGCCAATTGGAGCGTCAACGGCGGCAGCCAGAAGGTCGAGTTTCTGATCGACGGCTCGCCCAACAACTCGCAGGCCGGCAGCAACAACATCGCATTCGTTCCGCCCGTCGATGCCGTCCAGCAGTTCAAGATCCAGACCAGCGCTTACGACGCTCAGTACGGACGTGGCGCCGGCACCATCAATGTCGCTCTGAAGAGCGGCGGCAACAAGCTCCACGGCACGGCGTATGAGTTTGCGCGACGCAGCGCCTGGGACGCGAATTCTTTCCAGAACAAGGCGCGTTGCGTTAGCTTCACCTCTACCGGTCAATGCGTGGGGGAGCCGAAAGACGGACATTATCTCGATCAATACGGTTTCCAATTCGACGGCCCGATCTATTTACCCGATCTTTACGACGGCCGCAACAAAACATTCTTTCTCTTGACGTATGAGCGGTACCGGGAAGGATCGCCGCAGCCGCTCGTGTTGAGCGTGCCCGAGCCCGAAATGCGACACGGTGATTTCAGCAAGCTCGTGGACGCCAGCGGCCGGCCTATCACGATTTACGACCCGAACACCGGCCGGCAGGTCGGATCGCAGTGGGTTCGCGATCCCTTCCCCGGCAACATCATTCCCACAGACCGAATCAGCCCTACCGCGTCCCAGCTCATCAAGTATTTTCCCCTGCCCAACACCTCTACTCCAGGCGTGAATTACTCGACGTCGGACTACTTCATTTCCGGCGGCGATGCCTCGGCACGCGACCGCTTCTACAACCTGGTGAGCAAGATCGATCAAAACATCGATGACCGGAACCGCCTCTTCGTGCGCTACGGGCAGAACGATCGCTATGAAATGCGGACCTATAACGGCATTTTCGACAAGCCAGGAGCGGACGGCCAACTCCCGCTCCGCCGAGCCAATTGGACTGGCGGCGTTGGTTGGACCGCTACGCTCGGCGGCGCCACCATCCTCGACGTCCGCGCCTCCATGTCCCGTTTCATTGACCCATCCACGGCCGACGCCAACAAGAATTTCGACCTTGTGGGCGCAGGCTTCTCGCCCTCGCTCGTTTCGCAGCTTCCCTACGGAGAATGGTTCCCCCGCATCGACATCAGCGGGTTTCAGGCTCTGGGCAGAAATCCCAACTTCGGCGCGACCGCCACCAACACTCTCACCTTTCAGCCATCCATCATCCATTCCCGCGGCGGTGGCCAGACCCTCAAGGCTGGCGTCGACCTTCGCTGGACGCAATACTCCACGCAGAATTCCGGCCAGATCATGACCTTCAGCGCGGGTGATACGTTTACCCGCGCGGACTATCAGCGTAGCGACGGCGTCAGCGGTTCCGGCCTCGCCACATGGCTCCTCGGCATGCCGACTTCTGGGGCGGTCAACATCAACATGTATCCGATCTACATGTTTCCCTACTATTCACCGTGGGCTCAATACGACTGGAAGCTGCGCGGGAATCTTACGCTGAATCTCGGCCTGCGCTGGGACGCCAACCTGCCGCCTGTGGAGCGCTATAACCGGATGAACCGCGGCTTCGATCCCACCGTCATTAGCCCCGCCGATGCCCTGATCGACCACTCGAAGTTCCCCTATTTGAACTACCCGCTGCGCGGCGGCCTTCTGTTCGCCGGTACGAACGGTCTCTCGCGGCGCGCTGCCGATCCCTACTGGAACACCATACAACCCCGCTTTGGTCTCGCCTGGTCGCCCGCGGCCAAAGTCGTCGTGCGCGGCGGTTGGGGCCGATACTACATCAACCCCAATAACGACTACCTCCAGAACGTCGGCTACAACGCCAGCACCTCGCTCAACGCCTCACCCGATTCGAACCGGACCGCTTTCCCGGACTTATTGGTAAACCCATTTCCGGTGATCAATCAACCCATCGGCGACACCCGCGGGCTGATGACCTTCGTGGGCAATTCCTTCAACTTCATCAATACGCGTTTCGAGATCCCTCACGTCGACCAGTTCTCGCTCGAATTACAGCGGCCAGTCGGCGCGCAGGGCGTCGTCTCCGTCGCCTATGTCGGCAGCCGGGGCAACCGCCTCCAAAGCAGCAAGACATTCAATGACGATGCCGATTCCACCATCCGCGATCAGTGCAACTATCTCCTGGGCGCTACCAGCCAGACCTACTGCACCCAGGGCCTGGCGAATCCGTTCCGCAACGTTCCGGGTTTCGAAGGCACATCCTTCTTTACCAACTCAACGCGCTCGCGTTATGACCTCGCCCGCGTCTTTCCTCAGTTCAACACCTCCCTCACCGAGTACATGCGCAACGACGGGCTGAGCTGGTATAACGCGCTCCAAACCAGCTACAGCCTGCGGACCCGCCACGGTATCACCCTGAATACGAACTACACGTTTTCTAAAACCATGGAGCGCAATGGCTTTCTAGACAATCTGGCTGGCGTGATGCAGCAGGGATTATCCGCGAACGACCGCCCGCACAAATTCGTCTTCAGCACGATCGGCCAACTGCCGATTGGGAGCGGAAAACGTTGGTTCAATGGTTCCCATGGCGTTTTCAGCCAACTGGCCAGTGGCTGGGAGAGCACGGTCATCTTTCAGATCTTCTCCGGGAAACCGTGGACGCTTCCCGGAAACGTGCTCTATCTGCGAAACGCCGGCAATCCGAACTTCACTTGGAATGCTCCCAAGGTGCAGGCAATCCAGCCGTGCGTGCTCAACTGGGACAACACCAACAAGATCTCGTGGGAGACTTACAGCCTGGCTTACGGCTGCACGCAGCCCAACTGGATCATCGTGCCCAGTTACAACCCGCGCTACACGCCCTACTACGACGGCGACGTACGCCTGCAAACAGTGCGCCTGATGGATGCGTCGCTGAACAAGATGACCCGCATCAACGAGCGTTACAGCGTGCAGTTCCGCATGGAGTGCTTCAACGTGATGAATTCATTCTTCATCAACACTCTGCAGTTCAACAACGACCCCACTAACGCTAACTTCGGCTCCATCATCAAGGCCACTGTGAGCGCGCCGCAGTCGAACTACCCACGCCAGATCCAGCTCGGCGTGAAGTTCCTCTGGTGACGATAAGGAGACCGCATGCCCGAATCCTCTAGTACGCCCAACAGCCCTCACTGCCGATGCCGCAACGCCATGCCCCCGCGGGCACCGGTAATCTTGCCCTCCTCCACCGCGACCTTCCCGTTCACGAGCACATAATCGAATCCCTCGGAGTACTGGTGCGGCTTTTCGTAGGTGGCCTTATCTTCCACGCGGGCGGGATCGAAGATCACCAGGTCCGCCGCCATGCCCTCCCGCACCAGGCCGCGGTCGCGCAGGCTGAAGGTGCGCGCCGGCAGCGAGGTCATGCGGCGAATCGCATCCTCCAATTTCAGCACGCCGCGGGTGCGCACATATTCCGCCAGCACGCGCGCATTGGTCCCGTAAGCGCGCGGATGCGGGTGTCCCTCGCCCATCTGCACGATGCCGCCGTCGCTCGCGATCGCGGTAAACGGCCAGCGCATGATGTGCTCGATATCGGCCTCGCCCATCACGCGATACGTCATGGCCGCGCCACCCGCGTTCATCATGTCGAGGATCGTATCGATCTGGTTGTCGACGCCCGGCCCGCGCCCCATCATTTTATTGATCTCGGGAATCGTCTTGCCTTCGTAAGACGGATTCGCAGCGAACCGCGCCACCGTCGCGAAACCGTAATCCGGCGTGCCGATCTCCGCCAGAATCTGCTTCATCCCCTCCACGATCTTCCGGCGCGTCGCGGGGTCCGCCAGCCGTTCCTTGAGCTTGCCGTCCGCCAGCGCCCAGGACGGCAGGCGGAGCGAAAGACTGCTGCTGGAGCGGTCGTAGGGATATTGGTCGGCGACCACATCCACGCCCTCGCGGCGGAATTTCTCGATCAGCGCCAGCGATTGATCGCTCGCGCCCCACACCGTCGGCCGGTCGATCTTCAGATGCGAAATCTCGACTGGCATCCCGGCCTGCTTGCCCACGTTCACCGCCTCCGTGATGGCCTCGATTTCGTGGATGCCCTCATTGCGCATGTGGCTGGCATAAACACCGCCGTACGCCGCGGCGGATTTCGCGAGCGCCACGATCTCATCCGTGTTCGCGTAGGTTCCTGGCGTGTATTCGAGGCCGGTCGAGAATCCCACGGCGCCATCGCGCATGGCGCGGTCCACCAGCGCTTGCATCCTGCGGAGCTCCTCCGGCGTCGCCTGGCGATTGGCCATGCCCATGATCTCCCGCCGCACGCTGTTGTGGCCCACGAGCGTCGCGACATTCAGCCCCAGCCCGAGCCGATCGAGCTGGTCGAACCATGCCGCAAGGTTCAGCTCGGAGCTTCCGCAATTCCCGGTGATGACGGTGCTCACGCCGTCGAGCAGGAAATTCTCGCCGCCCGGGTGGCGCTCCACGCTGCCTTCGATGTGGGTGTGGACGTCGATGAATCCGGGCGCCAGAATGCGCTCGCGCGCGTCGATCACCCGCGCCGCGGAGCGACTGCCCAACCGGCCGACTGCCGCGATGTGCCCGTCCTTGATCGCAACGTCGGCACGAAACCAGGCATTGCCGCTGCCATCGATCACGCGGGCGTTGCGGATCAGAACGTCATCATCGGCCGCCGCGGCCAAGAACGGGAGCAAACCAAGCGCCAGCCATCGGACCATTTCGCCATTTTAAACCGCGGGCAGGCACGCGGAAGCGGGCAGCCGTTCACGCCTTCCAGAGCGTGCCGCGGCCGAGAATTCCGGCCGGATCGAGCCGGCGCTTGACGGCACGCATGGCGTCGATCTGCTCCGGCGTGTACTGCAGTTCGAGCAGGTGCGCCTTGCGCTTGCCCAGCCCGTGCTCAGCGGAGACCGTGCCGCCCATGGCGACGGCCTCGCGCGCGAGCGCGGTCAGCACATCCACGGCGTGCTGCGGATCGGCCGGATCGCTGAACAGATTGACATGGACGTGCGCATCGCCGATATGTCCGAAAATCACGTACCGGCCCGGAAATTCGCGCTCCAGCACGCTCCGGTAGGCGGCCAGCATGTCGCGGTTGCGCTCGCGCGGAACGGCGTAATCGGTGTTCATCTTGAGCGCGCCCGCGCGGCGCA
>Ga0209062_1002062_pt1 | contig 29330 bp, 19 predicted proteins | sample Coa_R2_2_FD_187158 | JGI IMG/M metagenome (GOLD analysis project Ga0209062, IMG submission 187158) | Surface soil microbial communities from Centralia Pennsylvania, which are recovering from an underground coalmine fire - Coalmine... | ecosystem: Environmental > Terrestrial > Soil > Unclassified... | reverse complement strand
TCCCGCGGCCCATCTCGCGGCCCTGGTTCACTCCCAAACGGCACCGCTGATGCGCTGCGTGCCGGCGGTGGACGAGGTCGTCGTCCTGCCGGTCGGTCAGGACTACGACGGAGCAGGCCGGCTTCTGCGCACGCTTCGCCACCTGCGCTCGGAGCGCTTTGACGTGGCCGTGGATTTCACCTCGCCGGCCTATAAGTGGGTCAGCCTGGCGTGCGGCATAGGGCTGCGGACCTATATGAAGTTCGACCGGCTGTGGTGGCTGATTCCCGCCCGACACCATTGGTGGCGCTCCACGCACGCCACGCGGCACTACTATGACTGCGCCCGCGAGCTGGATCTGCCGCCCTGGAGATGCGTGGATCAACGGCCACGCCTATCCTTACCCGCCGAGGCCCGGTCGGCCGCGCGGGCTTTCCTGCGCGGGCAGTACGCTGCGCAAGAGGGGCGGCCCTTGATCGGCATGCATGCCGGAGGGGCGTGGCTGGGCGGGCTGAAATGCTGGCCGCCCGAGCGCTTCGCCGCCCTTGCCGATCGCCTGCACGAGCGGTGGAACGCGCGCATCGTGCTCCTGGGCGACGACGCCGAGACACCGCTGGCCGCGAGGATCGCGGCCGCGATGCGCCATCGCCCTCTCCTCGCGACCGGCTCCCTTCCATTGCTCACCAGTCTGGGCCTGATCGCGGCGTGCGACCTGTTCGTCGGCAACGATTCGGGGCTGCTGCACGCCGCCGCTGCCCTGGGCGTCCCCTACGTCGGCATCTTCGGCCCGACCAATCCGGCCAACTTCCACCCCATCGGCTTGCACCCCCAGCAGGGGAGGCTCGTCGTGCCGCCGGTGGCCTGCCGCTCGCCCGTCTATTTCGTGGGTGGCAGCACGGTCTGGCAGAGGCCCTGTTGCCGCGGCGTGTGCCGCGCCCTAGCGACGCTCAGCCCGGACGCGGTGTCGGAGACGGCGGACGTGCTGCTGCGCCACGGTCGATTGCTACGGGCATCCGGCGAATAACGGCGGAATAGGCTCTTGTCAGGATCACTGGTTTGATCCCGGACTGCGCATCTCCCGTGGCGTGGTCGCCGGGGTATCTACATCTTGACACGCTGGATATTGAAATCGGTAACAGCATCCGATGAGTGTCCGGCCTGCACATAACTAGCTAGCACTCCCCTCCCACACTCAGCCAAATCTTGACAGGCTCCGCCGGAATCCTTTATCTTGGCGTCAATCATATACGCTTCATATGATTGTGTTGATCCGTCCGGCTCGCGCCGCTCGATGCCGAGCGCTCGTGCCGGCAGTAGCAAGAGGAACACGCCATGAACTCATTAGATCACTTACTCGCGTCGGTGGTGGCCGGCAACCTGTCCCGCCGGGAATTCATGGCCCGCGCCGCGGCGCTGGGCATCGGCGCTACTGCTCTCGCGCAGATCACGACCGCGCTCGACGTCCATGCCGAGCGGCTGGCGTCAGGCCTGAACACGCTGACCCTGAACGCGGTGCAGGTGTTCGGCAATTTCGACCCCGCCATCGGTACCGACTATACCCAGAACATGGCGCAGATCAACTTCTACGATACCTTGTTGACCCCGACGCCTTCGGCAGGGCTGACCGGCCGGCTGGCGGAACGCTGGACCGCCTCACCCGACGCCACGACGTATACCTTCCACCTCAGGAAGGGCGTCAAGTTCCACAGCGGCAACGAGGTGACGGCCGAGGACGTCGTCTACACCATGGAGCGCATGCTGGCGATCAACCAGGGCTACTCATTCGTCTGGCAGGGCTACCTGATGTCGGGCAGCGTCAAGGCGCTGGACCGCTATACCGTGCAGTTCAAGCTGCTCAAGCCGTTTGCGCCGTTCCCCTCCACCATGGCCGTGCTCTTCATCGTGGATAAGGCCACGGTAAAGGCGCATCAGAAGCCCGGCAAGTTCGGCGCCAACGGCGACTACGGCCAGGCCTGGCTCGGCTCGAACGAGGCAGGCTCCGGCCCCTACACGCTGGAGAGCGACGTCGAGGGCAGCGAGCTGCGCATGAAGCGTTTCCCCGGCTACTTCCGCGGCTGGCATGCGGGTGCGATCGACGAGGTGCGCGTGATGATCGTCGAGCAGGAAGCGACGGTCGTCTCTCTGGCCAAGACCGGTGTCCTGGACATGACCAGCCAATACCAGGCCAATACCACCTACGACACGCTCAAGGGCCTCGGCTTCAAAATCGTGACCTCGCCCACCACCGAAGTGTTCTACCTCAAGATGAACACGCGCATAGCGCCTACCGACGACATCCACGTGCGGCGGGCCATTGCCCTGGCCTTCGACTACAACACGGTGCGGCAGCGACTGTATCCCGGGGCGCCGGTCAGCGGGCCGCTGTCTCCCGCCTTCAAAGATGCCTATAACTCCAGCCTGCCGCTGCCCAAGCAGGACCTGGCCGCGGCCAAGGCCGAGCTAGCCAAGAGCAAGTACGCGGGCAAGGGCGCCATCCCGCTCACTCTGAGCTACGTGACGACCGCCCCTTTCGAGGCCCAGATCGCCTTGCTCTTCAACAGCATCATGAGCCAGATCGGTTTCAAGGTCACCATCAATCCGCAGCAGTGGAACCGCATCACCGAGCTGGCCACCAAGGTGCAGGACACGCCCAATGTGACCGAGGTGTTTTACGACGTGCTCTATCCGTCCCCGGATAGCATGTTCTTCCAGCAGTACGATTCCAAGGCTAACGGCAGTTGGGCGTCCATGGAATGGCTCGACGATCCGGTGGTCGATAGCCTGATCGCCAAGTCGCGCCTCACAGTGGACAACGCCAAGCGCAACGCCATCTACAAGCAGATTCAGGCCCGCATCGTGGACCTGCAACCGGACGCCTTCATGCTGGCGGCTCTCTGGCGGCAGGCCGTGCGGCCGGCTATCACCGGTACGGAGAACATCTACATGCCGGCCGGCGCATACCAGTTCTACAACCTGAAGAAATCCTGAACCAACCCGGCGCCGTCGTCTATCATGGTTTACCTATCTTACCTCGGCCGCCGCAGCGGCCAGGCCGTGCTGGTCCTGCTCGGGCTGTCCGTGCTGATGTTCGTCCTGGCGCGCATCGTGCCCGGGGACCCGGGGCGGCTGGCCCTGGGGCCCAACGCCACGGCCGCGCAGGTGCAGGCGCTGGATCGCGACTTCGGCCTGGATAAGCCCATCTGGGTCCAGTACGCCCGCTACCTCAGCGGCGCCGTACACGGCGACTTCGGGACGGCCATCCTGACCCGGCGTAACGTGTTCGACGACCTGCGCGACACCTTCCCGGCCACGCTGGAACTGGTGCTGGCCAGCACCCTGCTGGTGGTGATCCTGGGGGTGCCGCTCGGCGTGCTGGCCGCCCTCAACCGCGACGGCCCCATCGACGCCGGCGCGCGCCTGCTCGCCCTCTTCGGCGTGGCCACACCCGACTTCCTGGTCGGCATCGCCCTGCAATTGATTTTCGGCTACATCCTGGGAATCCTGCCGATCAGCGGACAGCTCAGCCCCAACCTGAAGTTCAATCAAGGTATTACTGGCATGGTGGCCCTCGACGCGCTGCTGGTGGCCAACTGGCAGGTGTTCGGCAGCGCCCTGACCCATCTGCTCCTGCCGTCGATCGCCCTGGCCACGGCGGGTCTATCGCAGGTGGTGCGTCTGGTGCGCGCCAGCATGATCGAGGTGCTGCGGCGCGAACACGTGCAGGCCATGGAGTTGCGCGGCGTGCCACGTACCCACATCGCCTTCAAATACGCGCTCAAGCCGGCGCTGATCCCGGCGCTGACCGTGGTCGGCCTCACCTTCGCCTCGCTGTTCGGCGAAGCCTTCTTGATCGAGGCCGTCTTCAGCTGGCCGGGCATGGCCAGCTACGGCGTGCGCGCCATGCTGGAGAAGGACCTCAACGCCATCGTCGGCGTGGTGCTGATCGTGGGGCTGATGTTCTCCATCTCCAACCTGGCCATGGATGTGCTGCGCGGCTATCTGGACCCGCGCATCCGCCTGAAAGGCACGGCCTGAAATGGAGGCGTTGGCATCGGCCGCCTCCGAACTGGAGCCCCGTCCCGCCCGCCCCGCGCGAGCGGGCCAGGGCTGGCGGCGCGGCTGGTACCGCTTCGCGCGCAATCCCACGGCGGTGGTGGGCTTGGCCATCACCATCCTTGTGATCCTGATCGCCCTGCTGGCGCCGGTGATCGCGCCCTTCCCCGCCTCGGCCGGCAACTTCGTGGACTTCGCCAATATGCTGAAGCCGCCGTCCTGGCCGCACGTCTTCGGCACAGACAACGCGGGGCGCGACATGCTCACGCGGGTGTTGTTCGGCTATCGCATCTCGCTGGTCCTGGTGGCCTTCGTGCTGGCGGTAGGCGTGCCGATCGGCGTGGTCATCGGCCTGGTCGCCGGATACTACGGCGGCTGGGTTGAAACCGTGTTGATGCGGCTGACCGACGTCTTCCTCTCCGTGCCGCCGCTGGTGATGGCCATGGCCATCACCGCCGTGCTCTCGCCCAACTTGTTCAACGCCATGATCGCGGTCACCTCGCTGTGGTGGACCTGGCATGCGCGACTGGTGCACGGCATCACCGCCTCGCTCAAGCAGGAGGACTATGTCGACGCCGCGCGCCTGATGGGCGCCGGGACCTGGCACATCATGATCCGCGAGATCCTGCCGAACGCGCTCTCTCCCGTGCTGGTCAAGCTCACCCTGGACGCCGGGTTCGTGATCCTGATCGGCGCCGGACTGAGCTTCCTGGGCCTGGGCGTACAGCCTCCGCAGGCGGACCTGGGCACGATGGTCTCGGCCGGCGTCACCGACCTGCCCAGCAGTTGGTGGGAGACGGTGTTTCCCGGGCTGGCCATCGTGCTGGCGGTGCTGGGCTTCAACCTGCTCGGCGATGGGCTGCGCGATCTCTTCGACGTGGACGTATGAGGGACGTACGATGAGCACAACGCCCGATACCAACCCCACGCCGACGGCGCAGGCCGTCCGTCCGCACGACGCCCATACGCTGCGCGTGGCCGACCTCTCGGTCACGTTCCGGGGCTTCGAGGGCACGGCGCGGGTGGTCGACCGGGCGAACCTGGAGGTGGGCACCGGCGAGTTGATCGGCATCGTCGGCGAGACCGGGTGCGGCAAGTCGGTGCTGATGCGGGCGTTGCTCGGTCTCCTGCCCGGCACCGCCCGCGTCGAGGGCGAGGTCAGCTTCGATGGCCGCGACCTGCGTCGCCTGCCGCCGCGCGAGCGGCGGGAGCTGATCCTGGCCCACTTTAACATGGTGTTCCAGGACCCCGTCGGCTCGCTCAATCCCTTCTTCACCGTCGGCGACCAGATGCGCGAGGTGCTGGAGCAAGCAGCCAAACGGCGTGGCCGCCGCGAGAGTCGCGCGGCGCTGAACCAGCAGGCGCGGGCGCTACTGGCCCACGTGCAGCTCGACGATCCCGAGAGGGTGATGCGCGCCTATCCCTTCCAGCTCTCGGGCGGCATGAACCAGCGCGTCTCCATCGCCCTGGCGCTCTCCACCGACCCCTGGCTGATCGTCGCCGACGAGCCGACCACCGCCCTGGACGTCACGGTGCAGGCCGAGGTGCTGGCCCTGCTGCAGCGACTGGTGCGGGAGGAGGGGCGCTCCGCCCTGCTGATCACGCATAGCATGGGCGTGGTGAGGACCATGGCAGACCGGGTGCTTGTGATGTACGCGGGTGTGGTGGTCGAGGAGGCGCCCACCGCCGCGCTGTTCTCGGAGCCGCGCCACCCCTATACCGTGGGCCTGCTGCAGTGTGTGCCGCGCCTGACCGGGCAGGCCATGGCCACCGGCATCCCCGGCACCCTGCCCAACTATACCCACGCCCCCAGCGGCTGCCGCTTCCATCCGCGCTGCCCGCACGCCATGGCGATCTGCCGGGAGCGCCGGCCGCCCGATTTTGCCGTTGGCGCCAGCCATCGCGTCGCCTGCTGGTTGTACGATGGCCACCAGTGACACCGCCGCCCGGCCGCTGCTGGAGGTGCGCGGCCTGCACCAGAACTTCGCCGTGGCCGGCAGCCGGGAGCCGAAGCGCGCCGTGATCGGCGTCTCACTGGCCGTGTGGCCCGGCGAGATCGTCGGCGTGGTGGGCGAATCCGGCTCCGGCAAATCGACCATCGCCCGCAGCGTGGTCGGCCTCTACCGTCCGTCGGAGGGCACGGTGCTGCTCGACGGCACGCCCTTGCCCCCGACCGCCCGCCAGCGCTCGCGCGAGCAGAAGCGGCGGCTGCAGATGGTATTCCAGAACCCGGCGGCGGCGCTCAACCCGCGGCGCAGCATCGGCCAGGCCCTGGCCCTGCCGCTGCACATCCACCGCGGGCTGCGTGGCGCAGCGGCGCGCGCCGAGATCGAGCGGTTGCTCGGCCTGGTGGAGTTGCCCGCTGTCTTCGCCGGGCGCCATCCCGCGGCGTTGTCGGGCGGCCAGCGGCAGCGCGTGGCCATCGCGCGCGCTTTGTCGGCGGGGCCGGATCTGCTGATCCTGGACGAGCCGACCTCGGCCCTCGACGTCTCGGTGCAGGCCAAGATGATCGATCTGCTGATGGGGCTCAAGGCGCAACTCGGCCTCTCCTACCTCTTTATCACGCACGACATCAGCCTGGTGCGCACCATCGCCGATCGGGTGGTGGTGCTCTATCAGGGACGGGTACAGGAGAGCGGGCCGACCAAGGCCGTGTTCAGCGAGCCGCGGCACCCGTACACCCGCCTGCTGATCTCGGCGGTGCCGGTGGTGACGGAGGAGGAGGCGGCGCTGCAGCCCCCCGTGGCACACGCGAGCAAGCGGCCGCTCGCGCCCGATGCGAGCTGCGCCTTCGCGCCGCGCTGCCCGCAGGCCATGGAGCGCTGCTGGACCGAGCTGCCGCCACTATATAGGATCAAGGATGTAAAGGATGTAGAGGTCAGGTGTTTCCTGCACGAAGAGGCGCTAGGGGATAGGCGATAGACGCCAGGGGGTCCGTCCCTAACGCCTGGGAGTTGGAAGGAGAGACGTAGTGTTGAGGATCGGGATCGACGTCGGCGGCACCAACACCGACGCCGTGGTCATGGATGGCACACGGGTGGTCGAGTGGGTCAAGATGAACAACTCGGCGGACATCACCGCCGGCATCACCGCCGCGCTACACCAATTGCTGCGGCAGGCCGGTGTGGAGGCGACGCAGATCGGCGCGGTGATGATCGGCACCACCCAGTTCACCAACGCCGTGGTGCAGCGGCGCGACCTGGCTCCGGTGGCGGCGCTGCGTCTGTGCCTGCCGGCGGCCCAGTCGTTGCCGCCGATGGTGGACTGGCCCGAGGACCTGCGCGAGGCTGTCGGCAATTGCTGGTTCCTGGCACACGGCGGCTACGAGTTCGACGGCCGGGAGATCGCCCCGCTCGACGAGGCGGAGCTGCGCGGTATCGCCGGCCAGATCCGCGACCGCGGCATCGACGCGGTGGCCATCTCCGCGGTCTTCTCTCCCATCAACCGGGAGATGGAACAACGTGCCGCTGATATCCTGGGCAATGAGTTGCCCGGCGCGCAGATCACGCTCTCCGAAGAGATCGGGCGCGTGGGACTGCTGGAGCGGGAGAACGCTGCCATCCTCAACGCCTGCCTGCGCCCGCTCGGCGCCCGCGTCGTCGACGCCTTCACGCGGGCCCTGGCCGGCGCCGGGATCGAGGCGCCGCTCTATCTCACCCAGAACGACGGCACGCTGATGGCCGCCGACTATGCCAAGCGCTTCCCGGTGCTGACCTTCGCCTCCGGCCCCACCAACTCCATGCGCGGCGCCGCCTTTCTCTCCGGCCTGCAAGAGGCATTGGTGGTGGACATCGGCGGCACCACCACCGACGTGGGCGCCCTGCACCACGGCTTCCCGCGCGAGGCGGGCGCGGCCATCGAGGTGGGCGGGGTTCGCACCAACTTCCGCATGCCGGACGTGCTGAGCATCGGCCTGGGCGGAGGCTCGCTGGTGCAGGATGGAGCCACGCTGACCGTGGGTCCGCAAAGCGTCGGCTACAAACTGGTCGAAGAGGGCCTGGTCTTCGGCGGCCAGACGCTGACCGCCACCGACGTCGCCGTGGCCGCGGGCATGGCCGAGATCGGCGATGCGGAGAAGGTGCGCGAGCTGGATGCCTCGCTGGTGACGCGCACCCTGGCCGCCATCTCGTCGATGGTGGAGGTGGCCTGCGACCGCATGCTGCTGACGCCGGAGCCGGTGCCCGTGCTGGTGGTGGGCGGCGGCAGCATCCTGGTCGGCGATAAGATCGGTGTCCTGAGCGCCACTCGCCCGCCCTACTTCCCCGTGGCCAACGCCGTGGGCGCCGCCATCGCCCAGATCAGCGGCGAGATCGACCGGGTCTACGCCCTCGCCGAGTTGCCGCGCGAGCAGGCGCTGGCCGACGCAAAGCGCCAGGCGACCGAGCGCGCGGTGGAAGCGGGTGCGGTGGCCGACAGCGTGGAGATCGTGGAGGTGGAAGAGGTGCCGCTGGCCTACTTGCCCAGCAACGCCACGCGCATCCGGGTCAAAGCGGTCGGGGACCTGGCCCGTGGCTAAGGAACTGCGCACCCTGACCGTCGAGGATATCCGGGCGCTGGAGATCGGCGCGGCGATCCTGGGCACCGGCGGCGGCGGCAATCCCTACATCGGACGCCTGCGCACCGAGCAACTGCTCAAGGCCGGTCGCACCCTGTCGGTACTGCCCCTGGAGGCCCTGGACGACGACGATCTGGTGGCCGGCGTCGGCGGCATCGGCGCGCCGGTGGTGGGCATCGAGAAGATCGAGCGGGGCGATGAGTGCCTGCAGGCTATGCGGGCGGTGGAACGGGCAACCGGCCGTCAGGCAGCCGCGGTGATCAGCTGCGAGATCGGCGGGGCCAACTCGATGGAGCCGATGATCACCGGCGCGCAGGCCGGTCTGCCGGTGGTGGACGGCGACGGCATGGGGCGCGCCTTCCCCGAGTTGCAGATGTGCACCTTCTTCATCTACGGCTTGAAACCGGCCCCGGCGGCGATTGCCGACGAGAAAGACAACTCCGTGGTCTTCACCGGCACCCAGGATATGTTCTGGTTGGAACGGCTCTCGCGCGCTACCGCCGTGGATATGGGCGCCACCGCCGGCTACGCCTTGCCCCCCATGCGCGGCGAGTTCGTGCGGCGCGTGGCCGTGCCGGGGACCGTCACACAGGCCATCGACCTTGGCTACGCCGTGCTGCTGGCGCGCCGCAAGAAGCGCAATCCGGTTGAGGCAATCCTGAAAGCCTGCGACGGCGTGCTGCTCTTCGAGGGCAAGATCGTGGATGTCAACCGGCGCTTGGCGCGCGGCTTCGCCGTCGGACGCGCCACGCTGCACGGGCTGGGGGCAGATGCCGGCGCGACGCTGGCCATCGACCTGCAAAACGAGAACCTGATCGCTATCCGCGACGGGACGCCGATAGCCACCGTCCCGGATTTGATCTGCATGGTAGACCTGGAATCGGGCCAGCCGATCACCACCGAGGTGCTGCGCTACGGCCTGCGCGTGGCGGTGCTGGGGCTGCCCTGCCACCCGCTGTTGAGCGCCCCCGAGGCGCTGGCCGTGATCGGGCCGCGTGCCTTCGGCTACGATCTGGAGTATAGACCCTTGCGAGGGAGTAGGGGATAGGCGTTGGGCGTTAGGCGATAGGTCGGGCCGCGCTAACGCCTAGCGCCTAACACCTGGAGAGGAGGATCGGCATGACGCGTATCGGGCCTGAGCAGATGGACGACCTGGCGCTGGGCGCCGCGGTCCTGGGCACGGGCGGCGGGGGCGACCCGCACATCGGCAAGCTGACCGCGATGGCCGCCATGCGCCGGCATGGCGAGGTGACCATGATCGGCCTCGACGAGCTGGGCGACGACGACCTGGTGGTGCCGGCCGCGATGATGGGCGCTCCTACCGTTATGGTGGAGAAGCTGCCCCGCGGCGATGAGATCGTGGGCGCCTTCCAGGGACTGAACGCCTACCTGGGCCGACCGGTGACGGCGGTGACGCCGATCGAAGCCGGCGGCCTCAACTCCACCACGCCGTTCGTGGTGGCCGCGACCCTGGGGCTGCCGCTGGTCGACGCCGACGGCATGGGCCGCGCCTTCCCCGAGTTGCAGATGGTGACGCCCACCCTCCACGGCATCGCCGCCACGCCGATGGCCATCGGCGACGAGAAGGGCAACAGCGCCATCCTCAACACCTGCGACAACCTGTGGACGGAGCGCATCGCCCGCACCATGACCATCCAGATGGGTGGGGTGGCCTTCATCGCCCTCTACGCCATGAGCGGCAGCCAGGCGCGGCAGGCCCTGGTACCGGGCACGGTGAGCCTGGCTATCCAGTTAGGAGCGGCCATCCGTGGAGCGCGTCGCGCCAAGCGCGACCCTATCGACGCCGTGCTGGCCATCACCGGCGGGCGGCGCCTGTTCAACGGCAAGATCGTGGACGTACAGCGGCGCACGGAGCGCGGATTCGCCCGCGGCGACGCCATCTTCCGCGGGCTGGGCACCGACGAGGGCCACGAATTGCAGATCCGTTTCCAGAACGAGAACCTGATCGCCTTGCGCGATGGGGAGGTGGCGGCCACGGTGCCCGACCTGATCACCGTGCTGGACGCCGAGAGCGGCGAGCCCATCACCACCGAGACCCTGCGCTACGGCTTCCGTGTCGTGGTGATCGGCATGCCGTGCGCCGAGGCCTGGCGCTCCGAGGCCGGCCTCGCCCTGGTCGGACCGCGCGCCTTCGGCTACGACGTGGAGTACCGGCCGTTGTGACGGCCGCCAAACTCGACGGCTCTGAGTGTACCGCTTTCGTCGCGCAGCGACCCGTTTGACGCGATCTTTGGGAGCTACGATGCACTCAGCTGCCCTTCTCCACCCGACACTGTGCTGAGCGGCTGGCCAAGCGTCAGGTATCCCAACCCCACGTCATTCATTGGTTCTTCTCGGTAATTGCGAGTCGGGATTGGGCGACCTCTTGAGGATGGCCACGTCGAGCTGGCTAATGCGCTCGGGATCGGCGATGAGGTCGATGGCGACGATCTTCCCGCCGGCAATCGTGAAGTTGAAGACAACGCGCGGCCGTCTGTGCAAAGCCCAAACGGCCCCGGCGGCTCCGTTGATGAGCGCCGGCTGCGCGGCACGGGCGCGCAGCCGCGCGAAGGCGGCGGCCACGTCCGTCGCACCGCGCACCTCCTGGGCTGCGCCCATTTGAAGGGCCGCGGCTGCGCCCATTTGAACGGCCGCGGGGTCGGCCCGCACCACGATGTCCGGGTCGAGCAGGGCGAGCAACGCCTGGAAGTCCCCGTCGCGCGCGGCGGCGAGGAAGGCGTCGACCAGCGTGCGCTGGCGGCTGAGGTCGGCGTCGGGCGTCGTATCCGCTCCCTGCACCCGACGGCGTGCGCGGCTGGCAAGTTGCCGGGCCGCGGCCGGGGAGCGATCCACGATGGCCGCGATCTCCTCGAAGGACACGGCGAACACGTCGTGCAGCACGAAGGCAAGCCGTTCGGCGGGGGCCAGCGTGTCGAGGACCACGAGCAGCGCGGGACCGACCGCGTCGGCCAGCAGCGCTTCGTGTTCGGGATCGGTCCCCTCCGCTCCACTCACGATCGGCTCGGGCAGGTGCGCGTCCAGGGGCTCCTCGCGCCGTGACCTCCGCGCCTGCAGCCGATTCAGGCAGACCCGCGCGACCACCGTGGTCAGCCACCCGCCCAGGTTCTCGACGTCGCTCCGATCGGCGCGGCTGAGCCGGAGCCAGGCGTCCTGCACGGCGTCCTCCGCCTCGCTCGGCGAGCCCAACAAACGATAAGCCACCGACCGCAGGTGGGCGCGGTGTTCCTCAAATCGATCGGCCAGCCACTCGCGTTCGTCCATCGGTCACCTTCCTTCCTCGCATACCTTCATAATAGTGACCGGCGCATCCTAGCCCATGTGACAACGAGAGAGATGCCTCACGTCATAACGGGCGCCGCGCGATGAGCCGGTCACATTCTCTCGCCGCGCTCGGTCATAGTAGTGACGCCCCACAACGAGGCCGATGGGTGAGGGGTCCGGCTCCCGTGGGCGGCGTCGAAACCGGATGGTCGGCATCCAGGTTCAACGACAAGACCCGACGACCCCTGAATGGAACGACGCGGCACCCACCGCGAACGTCGCAAATGGAGGGAAGACCAATGAAGATCAAATTGACCAGCGTGTACGTGGACGACCAGGAAAAGGCTCTGCGCTTCTACACCGACGTGCTGGGCTTTGCCAAGAAGGCCGATGTCAGCCAGGGGCCGTTTCGCTGGCTGACTGTCACCTCACCCGAAGAGCCGGAGGGCACCGAGCTGCAGCTGGCGCTCAACGACAACCCGGCGGCCAAGGCCTACCAGCAGGCCATCTTTCAGCAGGGCCAGCCCGCCGCCATGTTCTTCACCGACGACGTCAAGGGCGACTACGAGCGCATCAAAGCCCGCGGCGCCGAGTTTACGATGCCGCCGACCGAGGTGACCGGCTCGACCATCGCTATGCTGAACGACACCTGCGGCAACCTGATCCAGATCACGCAGCTGGCGCGCTGGTAGGCCCGGCGTTCAACAGGATGGCTGCCCGGTGAGCGCCGACGGCCACTGTCTGCACGGCGGTGTACGTCGGCGCTCCCGGCGCGCTGCCGTTACTCTGCACCGGTCGCCCGCCCGCCTGTTCCAGCGACGGCCCGCCCATCTGGAAGCCATGTGATCGGTGCGCGTCGCCGGCAGCTCTACGGCAGATCCTTCACACCATAGTCCCGCGCGGCCTGCTCCGGCGTGATGTATCCGTCGCGGAGATCCTGCACAACCTTTTCCCGCGGACGGTTCCGAGGCGGGCCGTACCCGCCCCCGGTACCCGTGTGCAGGCGTACCACCTCCCCTTTCTTGAGCATGTAGCGGGCGCACTTGCCCATGATCTCGCGGCGGCCATCCTCGTGGATGAACTCGACGTAGTTGCGCGAGCCGTCCTGCCCGCCGTTCATGCCCCAGGGCAGGAACTTGTGGCGGCCGAAGGTCGCGGTCACCCCGGCCCATTCCGAGGTGATGCGGTAGTCGCGCACCAGCCCGCGTCCGCCGCGATACTCGCCGGCGCCGCCGTCGACGATGTCCAGGGCGTATTGGTCGACCAGCACGCCGTAGCGCGTCTCGCAGCCCTCCACGGGGATCACGTAGGTCTCGCCGTCGCCCAGGCACACCAGGCCGTTCTCGCCGTCCTTGTCGATGCCCGCACCCCAGCCGCCGGCCTGCGGCTCGACCAGGAGGTACAGCGAGCCGTCGTCGGGGTGTAGCCCGTAGACCACGGTGCCGCACACGGACAGGAAGTGCCCGACGGTCAGCCGGTGCGGCACGATCGGCGCGAGCGCCTTCCAGACCAGGTCGGCCGCGTACATCATGGTCTCCCAGTAGGTGGAGACGGGCGCCGGCTTCTCCGCCGTAAAGATCGTCCTGGGCGGGCAGATGATGGTGAGCGGGCGGAAGACCCCTTCGTTGGCGGGGATCGCGGGGTCCGTCACCGCCTTCCACGCGGCGCGCACCGCCGAGTGCAGGCCCGTGGCGCCGCAGTTGACGGGGCCGGGCACCTGCTCTGTGCTGCCGGTGAAGTCGCAGATGAATTCGTCGTCGGTGATGGTGACCTTGACCCGCACCTCGAACGGCCCGTTGCCGATGCCGTCGTCGTCGATGTAATCTATGGCCTCGTAGGTGCCCTTGGGCAGTTTCTGCAGCTCCAGGCGCGCCATGCGCTCGCCGTAGTCGAGCAGCTCATCCATGGCGTGGAGCACGGTCTGGCGGCCGTACTTGCGGAAGATCTCCTCCAGGCGGCGCTCGCCCACCCGCAGGCCCGCCACGCCCGCGAACAGGTCGCCCAGGCTCATGTCGGGGGTGCGCACGTTCGCCGCGATGATGTCGACGACGGCCTGGTTCAGTACGCCCGCCTCGAAGATCTTGACGCCGGGGAATTGCAGGCCCTCCTGGAAGACCTCGGTGGAGTCCGTCGTCCACGAGCCGGGGTCCTTGCCGCCAACCTCCGTCCAGTGGGCCTTATTGGCGGAGAAAGCGACGAGCTGCCCCTCGTAGAAAACGGGCATCACTAGCGAGACGTCGGAGAGGTGGGTGCCGCCGCCCGCGTAGGGATCGTTAAGGATGATGATGTCGCCGGGCTGAAGGCCCTGCTCGCCAAACTTCTCCAGGACGTGCCTGGCGGCGAAGGTGAGGGTGCCCAGGAATCCGGCCACGCCATTGCCCTGCGTGATGAGCTGGCCCCTGGCATCCAGAAGCCCGGTCGCGTAGTCCAGCACCTCGTAGATGATGGTGCTCTTGGCGGTGCGCTGGAGGGCGTAGAACATCTCGTCGCCGACGGCGATCAACGCGTCTTTGATGATCTCCAGCGTAAAGGGATCGGTCGTGCCCGGCGTCGTGCTGCCGGGCGCTACGGTAGCCATCTGTCCCTCCTTGTTAGGTTGCCATAACTCAAGGCCGGCGACTGAAGTCGCCTGGCAGGCACGACCCGACTAAAGTCGGATGTAAGACACTTTAGTGTCCGTACCCTGCCATGACACTTCAGTGTCAGGCATCACTTTGTCCCCTATCTACAACGATGATCAGGTTGCCGTAGTCGTCGACGGTGAGCCGGTCTCCGGGGAAGAGGACGGTCGAGGCGGCCGGCTCCTCCACGATGGCGGGGCCGTCGATCTGGGCCCCGGCGCCCAGCCGCGCGCGGTCGTAAATGGCGCCGCGGTGGCGACCCAGCTCGTCGAAGTCGACGTCGCGCTCGCCTTTGCGCGCGCCTTCCGGCGTGCGCCCGTTCGCCCCGATCTTGCGCAGGCCCGGCTTCTCCACCAGGCCAAAGGCCGTCAGGTGGAAATTGACGAACTCCACGGGCGAGCCGTCCAGGCGGAAGGTATAGTGCTGCTCGTGCAGGGTGTGGAAGCGCTCCTCGATCGTTTGGAAGGCGCCGCTCTGCCGGACGTCCCCCGGCAGCGGCACTCGCACCGTATGTTCCTGCCCCAGGTAGCGCATGTCGGCGGCGGGCTGCGCTACCACGCGCTCGGCTGGGATCTTCTCGTGCCGGAAATAGGCCAGGGCCTCGTCGTGCAGCCCGTCCAGGATGGCGCCGATGCCGGCAGGGTCGGCGCGGTCCGTGCGCGCGATGGACGTCTGCACCAGGTCCACGCGCAGATCGGTCATCAGCATGCCCCAGGCGGAGAAGACGGCCGGTGCAACGGGGACGATGACCTTCTTGACGTGTAGCCGCCGCGCCAGGGCCGTGGCGTGCATGGAGCCGCCGCCGCCGAAGGCGACGAGGGCGAACTCGCGCGGGTCGAAGCCGCGCCGCACCGAGACCAGGCGCAGCAAGTTGTCCATGTTGGAGTTGGCCAGCCGGATGATGCCGAGGGCCGCCTCGACCTCGCTCAGGCCGAAGGGCTCGGCGATCTTGCGCATAGCGCGGCGAGCGGCCTCCGTATCGACCGTGATCTCGCCGCCGAGGAAGTAGGCGGGGTTGATGCGGCCGGCCAGCAGGTTGGCGTCGGTCACCGTCGGCTCCGTGCCGCCCTTGCCGTAGCAGGCCGGCCCCGGCACCGCCCCGGCCGACTGCGGGCCGACCTTGAGCGCGCCCGCGGGGTCGATCCAGGCGATGGAGCCGCCGCCGGCGCCGATCTCCACGATGTCCACCACGGGCGCCATGATGGGGTAGCCGGGGTGCGTCGGCGTCCACTCGATCTTGTACTCGGTGGTGGTGCGCACCACGCCGCCCTGGATCAGCGAGCTCTTGGCCGTGGTGCCGCCGATGTCGAGCGAGATGATGTTCTCCTCGCCCACCAGACGTCCGATGGCGATGGCGCCGATGACCCCGGCCACCGGGCCGGACTCGACCAGCCGGATCGGCGTCGCCTTGCCCTGCGCGAAGGTGGCGGTGCCGCCGTTCGACTGCATGACGTGTAGCGTCGTCTCGGCGATGCCCTTCGCGGCCAGGTCGCGCTCGAGGTTGCCGAGGTAGCGCGCGGCGGTGGGCTGGACGTAGGCGTTGAGGACGGCGGTGTTGGTACGCTCGTACTCGCGCCACTGGCGCGTCACGTCGTACGAGGCGGTGATGGCTACCTCGGGCACCTCCTCGCGGGCGATCTCCAGGGCGCGCTGCTCGTGCGCCGGGTTGGCGTAGGAATGCAGGAAGCAGACGGCGATGGCCTCCACGCCCTCACCCTTGAGCTGCCGGACCGCCTGCCGCATCTGCTCCTCGTCGAGGCGAACCAGGACTTCGCCCTTGTGGCTCACCCGCTCCGTCACTTCCAGCCGCAGATGCCGGGGCACGAACGGCGTCGGCTTGCGGAAGGAGAAGTTGTAGATGTCGGGGCGGTTGGCGCGACCGATCTCCAAGACGTCGCGGAAGCCCTTGGTGGTGATGAGCCCGGTGCGGGCGCCTTTGCGCTCGGTCAGGGCATTGATGATGACGGTGCTGCCGTGCACGAAGAACGTGGCCCGCGAGGCGTCGACGGCGGCCTTCTCCACCGTCTCCAGCACCGCACGCGCGAAGTCGTCGGGCGTCGTGCTGGCCTTGGCCACGCCCAACTCGCCGCTCTGTTCGTCGTGATAGACCAGGTCGGTGAACGTGCCGCCGATATCGGTCGCGATCCTCATCGTCTTTCGGCCTCCTCTCTGGTGATAACCAGCCATGGCACGGGTGGTTCGGGCAGATCCCAGTACTCGCGCGGGCCGGGCGTGCGCTGCGGTCCGCCGCGATCGATCCAGCCGTCACGCAGCGGTGCCCGCGCCCGCAACGCGCGCGTCGCCTCGGCGTCCACGCGCGGCGGCCGGCCCTCGACCACCACACCGTAGAGGTCGCGCGCCTCCGCCTCGGTGAGCAGCCGGCACTCCACCTCGCGGCACACGCGCTCGGGGTCGCGCTCGTACGGGTTGCCCCAGCCTCCGCCGCCGCCCGTGCGCATCACGAACATGTCGCCGGCCTCCACCTGCAGGTGGTCGAACTTACCGGGCAACATCACCACGGTGCCGTCGGCGCGCTCAAGGTAGGCGTCGTTGGCCGCGGCGGCGCCGCCACCGTACAGCCCCCAGGGCTGCGTGCGCTGGCGCTCGTCCAGGAAGTAGAGGCTGGCGGGCCGCAAGGAGCGGATGGCCCGCATCAGCCCGTAGCCGCCGCGATGCTTGCCGGGCCCCGCGCTGCCGGGGCGCAGCGAATACTGCTCGATGCGCACGGGGTAGACCGTCTCGACGAACTCCACCGGCGCGTTCTTCAGGCGCGTGTTCCAGCAATAGGCGTCGAGGCCGTCCCCGAACGGCCGGCCGCCGCTGCCCGCCGCCGTCACCTCGAAGCAGAGCCAGCGCCCCTCCGGCCCCTGGGCGCTACCCAGCAAGCTGTAGCAATTGAGGCTGCCGTTCGCCGTGGCTGGCACCGTGTCGGGGAAGACCTGGGCCAGGATGCCCTGGATGATCTCGCTCACCCGCCCGTTGACAAGGTGGCGCAGGCTCACCGGCGCGGGATAGACCGGCTGCAGGAAGCAGTTGTCCGGGAAATGCACCTCGATCGATTCCTCGACACCCATGTTCGAATCGAGCTCGGGGTCGACCTCTATGCGGTCGCCGGCGGCCAGCCGCAGCATGTCGTATATGTCCATCTTGAGCAGGCTCGGGTTGAGCGGGTAGTTCATGGGGCCCGCACACTGCGGCGACGTGCCGGCGAAGTCGACCTCCAGGCGGTCGCCGCGGCGCGTGATGGTCATGCGCACGGTCAGGGGCTCGTCCACGATGCCGTCGTTGTCGAGCACGTCCTCGAACGAGAGCGGCTCGTCAGGCAGGAGCCGGATCAGGCGCACGAGCGTGTCGCGCGCACGGTCGAACAGCGCGCCGAACGTCTCGAGCACGGCGGGGCCGCCGAAGCGCGCGCACAGCTCGTGCAGCCGCTTCTCGGCGATCTTGCCCGCGGCGCACAGGGCCAGGGTATCGCCGACCATCATCTCGGGCGTGCGTGAGTTGCGGGCCACGATGGCCAGAATGCCCCGATTCAACGCGCCGCGCTCGTAAAGCTTGACCGGCGGGATCTGCAGGCCCTCGTGGAAGATCTCGGTAGCCTGCGTGGGCATGCCGGCCGGCGCATCGGCGCCGATATCCATGTGATGGCCCCAGGCGATACCCCACGCGATCAAGCGCTCTTCCCAGAAGATCGGCACGGCGAGCATGGTGTCGCCCAGGTGCGAGATTTCGCCACGGGAGAGATAGGGATCGTTGAACATGACGACGTCGCCGGGCTCGACCGGGTTCTCCGCAGCATAGGACGCGAGCGTCTGCCCGGCGAAGGGCGTCCCGACCACGACCATGCCGCGATGGTCGACCAGCGACATGCCGAAGTCGTGTTGCTCGCGGATGATGATCGACATGGCGGTGCGCTCGATCGCGGCGTCCATCTCGTAGACGAGCGACTTGAGGGCGTTGGCGATCACGTCGATGGTGATGGGATCAGTTGTCATCGTTCCTGGGTTCCTGGGTTCCTGCGCTGCGCTCGGTCCCCGCGCTGCTCCGCGGTTTGACTTCGCCGACAACATAGTTGTAACACGATTGCTCCGTACTCGAACCTAGGAACCTAGGAACCTAGGAACCGTGACAACCAGATTGCCGAAGGTGTCGACGCGCAGCCATTGCCCCGGATGCAGCACGGTCGTGCAGTCGGGCTGGACGACGATGGCCGGGCCGCCGAGCCGATGGCCCGGCCACAGCAGCGCGCGGTCGTAGACGCCGGTCTCATGGAAGCGATCCTCGAAGTAGACGGGGCGCACGGCGACGCGGGCCTGTGAGGCGTCCGGCTCGCCTTCCTCCTCCGCGCGCAGCGCCGGCCTTGGCAGAGACCCAATCGCCGTGGCGCGCAGCGTGACGACCTCGACGCGGGCGAACGGCTCGTCGAAGCCGTAGCGCCGCCGGTGCTCCACGTGGAAGCGGGCGGCCGCATCCTCCAGGTCGGCGGCCGCGAGGCGCGGCGGCACCGGGATCGACAGCTCGTAGGATTGCCCCTGGTAGCGCAGATCGAGCGCGCACTCCACGGTCCGCGCCGCGGGCGGTACGCCCTCGCTCTCCAGCCAGGCATGCGCCTGGGCGATGAGGCCGGCCAGGTCGCGCCCGTAGGCGTCGACGTCCAGGTGGCCGACCACGCCGACGCGCGTTAGCGGGAAGGCGTTCCTGATGTCGGCCAGCAGGAAGCCCAGCGCGGACAGCACGCCGGGCGTGGGCGGCACGAGCATGGTGCCAATCCCGGCCAGGCGCGCCAATTGCGCGCCGTGGATGGGACCGGCGCCGCCGAAAGGCACCAGCACCAGGTCGCGCGGATCGACGCCGCGCTGGACGCTAACCACGCGCAGGGCGCCGAGCATGTTCTCGTCGACGATGCGGATGATGCCATGGGCGGCTTCCTCGATGGATAGTCCCAGCGGCTCGGCCACGTGCCTCCGCACCGCATAGCGCGCTCTCTCGACGTCCAGCACCAGCGCACCCCCGGCCAGCTCGACCGGCAGGCGGCCCAGGACGAGGTTGGCGTCGGTCACGGTCGGCCGGTCGCCGCCGCGCCCGTAGCAGGCCGGGCCAGGGTCGGCGCCTGCGCTCTGCGGGCCGACGCGCAGGGCGCCCGCCGTGGAGACGTAGGCCAGCGAGCCGCCGCCCGCGCCGATCGTGGTGATGTCGATGATCGGGACCTTGATCGGGTACTGCGCGATCCAGGTGTCGGTGGAGAGCCGCGGCTCTCCCTCCATGCTCAGGCAGACGTCGGTAGAGGTGCCGCCCATGTCCATGGAGACGATATTGGGGTATCCGCAGGCCGCGACATAGCTGGCCCCGCGCACGCCGCCGGCCGGACCGGAGAGGACGGTATTGACCGGGCGCTCGCGCGCCGCGGCGAGGCCCATCACGCCGGCGTCGGAGCGCATGATGTGAACGCTGGCCGCGATGTCGCGCTCGGCCAGCCCATCCGCGATGCGCTGGAGGTAACGGGCCACTACGGGCATCACGTAGGCGTTGAGCACCGTCGTCATGGCGCGCTCGTACTCGCGGTATTCGGGCAACACCTCCGACGAGAGCGAGACGAACAGATCCGGGGCCTGGTCCCGAACCAGGCCGGCAAGCCGCCGCTCGTGGGCCGGGTTGGCGTAGCTGTGGATCAGCGCGATGGCCAGCGACTCCACGTCCCGCTCCAGCAGGTCCGCTATCTGCCGCCGCGCCTCCGCTTCGTCCAGCGCGCGCACCACACTGCCGTCGGCCGCCAGCCGTTCGGGGATCTCGCGCACGTGTTCGAGCGGCACCAGGCGTGGCGGCTTCTCCCAGCGCATGTAGTTGGTGAAGATGCCGGGAATGTAGGCCCGCCCGATCTCCAGGAGGTCGCGGAAACCCTGGGTGACCAGCAGGCCCATGCGGCTGCCCTTGCCCTCCAGGACCGCGTTCGTGGCCACGGTACTGCCGTGGAAGATGCCGTCCACCTGCTCGGGGCCGCGGCCGGCCGCGGCGAGGGCTTTCTCTATGCCGGCGAAGAAGCCCTGAGCGGGGTCGCGCGGCGTCGTGGGGACCTTCACGAACCGCACCTGCTCGGTCCCCGGGTCGAGCAGCACGACGTCGGTGAAGGTGCCGCCGATGTCGACTCCGATGCGCAAGCGCGCCGACTCTGCCACCTGACCTTTCCTTACTAGCGCGAGGCGTCGGAGTGATGGACGTTGAAGGCGGCCTGCAAGCCGTTGCCGACCAGCGTGAAGCCGAGCACGGCGACGGCGATGGCGACACCGGGGAACAGCGAGTACCACCAGGCCTGTAGCATGAATTGCCGGCTCTCGCTCACCATCACACCCCACTCGGGCGTCGGCGGCTGCACGCCTAGGCCGACGAAGCCGAGGCCGGCCGCGGTCAGGATCACGTAACCGATATCCTGGCCCATGCGGATGATGATGGGCGCGACGATGTTGGGCAGGACGTGGCGCCACAGCGTGCGCGGGGAGGGCACGCCCATCGCGCGCGCCGCCTCGACGTACTCCCGCTGCTTCTCGGCCAGCACCAGGCCCTCTGTCAGGCGCGCATAGCCGGGCCACCACACCAGGATGAGCGCGCCGACCAGGTTGGCCGTGCCGTGGCCCAGGATGGCGGCGATGGCGATGGCCATCACCAGGATGGGCAGCGCCAGGAAGGAGTCGGTCAGTCCCATCAGTATCCACTGCGCCCAGCGGCCATAGTAGGCCGCGATGCCGCCGATGGCCACGCCGATCGCCGCGGCGCAGATGGTGACGGCGAAGGCGATGCTGAGAGAGATGCGCGCGCCGAAGATCACGCGCGTCAGGATGTCCCGGCCCACGTCGTCGGTGCCGAACGGGTGGGTGCCCGACGGGGCCAGCAGCGTCGCGGCGAAGTTGGTCGTGCTGCCGGCGTCGGCCGGGTAGGCGGTGATCCACGGCGCTAGCAGGCCCGCCAGCACCAGCACTGCCACGACGGCCAACCCAAACAGCGCGATCGGGCTGCTGCGGTAGCGCCACCACCAGCGGCGCCAGCCGCTCGCGCCGCGCTGGGCCGCCGGCTCGTCGAGCACGCCGGAGCCGGGCGGGGGGGCGAGCTCCGCGGAGTACGCATGCGGCGACGGTGTCATGCTAGGCCGCCTGCCGAATCCGGGGGTCGATGACGCCGTAGAGCACATCCACCACGGCGTTGGTCAGCGCGAAGACGACGCCGATCACGAGCGTCGTGCCCAGGATGGCCGGGAAGTCGAAGCTCATGGAGGCGTTGATGCCGTAGTAGCCGATGCCCGTCCACCCGAATACCGTCTCGACCAGGAAGGTCCCGCCCAGCAGCCAGCCCACGTTCAGGCCCAGGATGCTCACGATGGGCAGCCAGGCGTTGCGCAAAACATAGCGCAGGACGACATGCCGCGCGGGCAGGCCCTTGGCGCGGGCCACGCGCACGTACTCCAGGCGCGTCACCTCCAGCATGCTGGTGCGCGTCATCGCCGCCACCATGGCCAGCGGCTGCAAGGAGAGCACGACGGCCGGCAGGATGAGGTGTTGCAGGCTGGCGGCCGCGGTCGCCCAGTGGCCTGTCAGCAGCGCGTCGAGGGTGACCATGTGCGTGATCGCCGGCGGCGGCGTGTCGGACGGTTCGAGCACGCCGGCCAGCGGCAGCCAGCGCAGGTTGACGGCGAAGACAAGCTGGAGAATGACGCCCAGCCAGAAGCTGGGGATGGCGACGCCCAGTGTGGAGATGAGCTGCACGACGGCGTCGACCGCCCCACGGGGTCGCACCGCCGCGATGATGCCGAGGGGAAGGCCGGCCACGAAGCCCAGGATCAGCGCGGCGAAGACCAGCTCGAGCGTGTTGGGGAGGTAGTTCGCGAGGTCGGCCGAGACGCTGCGCTGCCCTTGCAGCGTCAGCCCCAGGTCGCCGTGCAGTGCATTGCCGAGGTACGACAGGTACTGCACGACCAGCGGACGGTCGAGGCCGTACTGCTGGCGCATCGCCGCGACCTGCGCCGCCGTGGCCTGGGGGCCGAGGGCGAAGCGCACCGGATCGACCGGGGTCAGGCGCGTGAGGGCAAAGAGGATGATGGTGAGCCCCAGCAGCGAGAATACCAGCCGTGTGATGCGCCGGGCCAGGAATTCGAGCATGGCGTCTCCGGGAGGCAGGGGGCGGGGCCGGTTCGGTGGCCCCGCCCCCTGTCTACTAGCTGGACATGGACATGTGGTAGAAATCGGCGCTGGCGCCGAGCGGGCTATACGGCCAGTTCAGCTTGCTGCTGTACAGCTCTAGCGTCTTGTTCTGCAGCAAGAAGAGGGCCGGCGTCGCGGCGACGATGCGCCGCTCCGCCTCGGCGAAGTAGGCATTGGCGCGCGACGCATCGACCGTCTGAGCGCCCTGGGCGAGCAGGCTATCCACGCGCGGGTCGGAGAACTGCGCCTCGTTCTGCCAGCTGCCCCGTGTGGTGGAGGAGTACTGTGAGAAGAGCCAGTTGTAGGGGGAATCGTACTGCGCGCCAAAGTACAGCGGGGTCATGGACGGCGCCGTCTTGGGGCTGGACTCCTGCGCCACCAGCGTCGGCCAGGCCTCGGCAACGACCTGCAGGTTGATGCCGATGGCCTTGAGATTGCTCAGCAGCAGCAGCCCCAGCCGGCGCTCCTCGTCCAGGCCCGTCACGTAGACGTACTTGACGGTGACGCCCTTGGGGTAATGCGACATCGCCAGGTAATGCTTCGCCTTGGCCAGGTCCTGCGATATGGGGGCGAGCGACGGCACGTAGCCCTTGAAACCGGGCGGGATGGGCGCGCCGATGCGCGTGCCGTAACCGCCGAAAATGACGCGGATGACGGTATTGTAGTCCGTGGCGTAGGCGATGGCCTTGCGCAGATTCACGTCGGCCGTGGGACCGGCCACGGTGTTCATGTTGACCATGAAGGTCTGCGCGACCGTCTCCGGGACCGCCTGGATGCCGGGGGACGTGCGCATGGCGTTGAACGTTGTGACGTCGAGCCAGTTGATGGCCTGCACGTTTCCCACCTTGAGCGCCAGCTCGCGCGAGGCCAGCTCAGGGATCACCTTCCACTGCACGCCATTCAGGTGCGCTCCGGACCAGCCGCCCCAGTAGTTCGGATTGCGCGTGAGGCCGTAGAGCTGGTTGGGCGTCCAGGAGCTGATCACGTACGGCCCGGAGCCGGCGGCGTTATTCGTCAGCCACGCCTTCCCCCAGTCGCCCTTGACGGCGTGAGCGCGGGCCTGCTTGGCGTCGACGATGTAGGCATAGGGGAGAGTTTGCAGGAAGGCGCCGAAGGGATGGAGCAGGGTGAAGCGCACCGTATACGTGTCGATGGCCTTGGCGCTGCCCACCTTCATGAGGGGCTGGAACAGATAGGCGTAGCCCTGCTGAATAGTAAGCAGGCGATCGAACGAGTAGGCGACATCGCTCGCGGTGAGCGCATCGCCGTTGGCGAAGCGCACGCCTCGGCGCAACGCGATCGTCCAGACGGTCGCGTCCTTGCTGGAAGAAGCCCCGGTCGCCAGCCATGGCATGAGCTTTGGCGGCGTGCCCTGGTAGCGGTAGAGGGTATCGTAAAGGGCTTCGAGGAAGTTTGTCTCGGCGTCATCGGAGCCGACCGCGGGGTCGATGCTCGGGACGGGCACCGCGCTGCCAAAGATGAGCGTGCCACCGGCGCTCGCCGATGACCGAGTCCCGGCGTGCGCGGCCGCGCCGGGAAGGGTGAGCAGGAGCGCGAGCCCTCCTGCCGCGACCCACCGAAGTCGACGCCCGAAGCTGATACTCACTGATGATCTCCTTTCCATACCAACCGAAGAACCGATGATAACCATTGCCGGACCGGCCCATGGGACCACCACGTGGGTAGCCCACGCGACCGCTGTTGGATGACTCCATGTGAGTATCATAGCGCGCCTTATGCGTCGCGCACACCAGACCGCTGTCGGCGTAGCTGATCGGGAAGGCGATGCCCGCCGTCGTGCCGGTCTCGCGCCAGTGGCGAAGCCCTTCCGCTCCGGACGCATAGATATTGGTGACGCCGTTCGCCGGGTCGACCACCCGTGCATTCTTCAGCAACAGGTCGTAGTTCATGTTCGCCTACCGTAACGTGCCTGAGGCGAAGGCCTCATGGCAGAAACCGGGCCATGAATGGTCCACGGGGGCCCTTCAGGGTCAGGCCCGACGCTCACTGCGCCCTTGCCGGACCGTTGCAAATAGCGTATCATGCCCAGGGCCATCCTCTGTAGTTGTCACGATGTCAGGACGTGTCGCGATGCCAACCGTCTTCGTCGCCGATCCCATTGAGGCCTTGCGTCCGTAAGCCGAAGAACGCCGGGTAGCCGCCGCCGCGGGAGCTGAATTCCTCATCGGCGACGATGTGCCGCCCCGCGTGCGCGATGCCGAGATCATCCTCGTCTCCTCCATTCGCGTCACCGCGGAGATCCTGGGCAATCTGACGCGCTGCCGGCTCATCGTCAAATATGCCATCGGCGTGGACAACGTCGATGTCGAGGCGGCGACGGCCTGCGGGATCGTCGTGGCCAATGCGCCGACGTACTGCGTGTCGGAGGTGGCGGACCATGCCGCCGCCCTGATCCTTGGCATGTGCCGGCGCATTCCGTTGCTCGATGGCCGGCGGCGCGAGAACGGCTGGGAGGCGGCCAGGGCAGAGATGCGAGGCGTACGCCGGTTGAGGGTGCTGACCCTCGGCGTCATCGGACTGGGCCACATTGGCGCGGAGGTCGTTCGTCGCATGGCTCCGTTTGGCCTGCGCATCCTGGGATACGACCGGCATCTCTCGGCGGATACGATTGCCGCGCGCGGCGCGGTCCCGGCCGCATTCGACACCTTGTTGCGCGAGTCGGACATCGTGTCCCTGCACGTCCCTCTGACGCCGGCGACCGACCATCTGATCGATGAGAGGGCGCTGCGGCTCATGAAACCGACGGCCGTCCTGGTCAATACCAGTCGCGGGGCGGTGGTCGATGAACGGGCGCTGATCGTAGCCTTGCGGGAGAATCGGCTGTACGGCGCGGCGCTGGATGTCCTGGAACGGGAGCCGCCCGATCCGGACAATCCCTTGCTGCGGATGGATGCGGGCCGGGTGATCATCACCCCACACGTCGCCGCGTCGTCGGAAGAGTCGGTGCCCGATCTGCAGCGGCAGGTCGCCGCCGCGGTGGAGGCGGTACTGGCCGGCCGTTGGCCCCGCTCCGCCGTCAATCCCACCGTCGTGCCCAGGCAACCGCTGCGCGCCGTCGATGATACACGAGGCCCCTATCGGTCCGGCCCTGGTTAAGCGGCGCAGCGCGGACAGAGAGCGCCGTCCCGCACGCATCGCCGCACATCACGCGGACGGAGGTCATGGGCAGGGCATCATCGCGCCGGCACAGCGGCTACCGGTTAGCGCGGCGCGCTACTCGGGCTCGGCGCGCGGTGTCACCCAGCGCTCCAGCACGGCGGCCAGCCGCTCCCGCGTCAGGGGCTTGGCCAGGTGGTCGTCCATCCCCGCCGCCCGGCTCTTCTCGGCGTCCCCCGCCAGGGCGTCCGCCGTCAGCGCCACGATCGGCGTGTGCCGCCCCTGGCCGTCAGCCCCCTCCCGGCGCCGGATGGCGGCGGTGGCGGCGAAGCCGTCCAGCTCGGGCATGTGCAGGTCCATCAGCACCAGGTCGTAGTGCCCCCGCCCCACCGCCTCCGCCGCCTGCCGCCCGTCCTCTACCGTCTCCACCTCGCAGCCCAGGCTCTGGAGCAGGCCCACCACCACCAAGCGGTTGATGGCGTTGTCCTCCGCCACTAGGACGCGCCCCCGCCGCCCCGGCATCGCTCGGGCCGGCGGGGCGGCGGGGTTGACGTCCTCCGCGGCCCCATTGCGGGCCAGGCGCAGGGTAAGCCAGAAGGTGCTGCCCTGCCCCGGCGCGCTCTCCATCCCGATCTGCCCGCCCATCGCCTCCACCAGCCGCCTGGCGATGGCCAGCCCCAGCCCGGTGCCCCCGTAGCGCCGCGTGGTCGAGGCGTCCGCCTGCGTGAAGGGCTCGAACATGGCCGCCTGCGCCTCGGGGGCGATGCCGATGCCGGTGTCGCGCACCGCGACCCGCACCAGCGCGCCCTCCGCGCTCTCCTCCACCGGGCGCACGTCGATCCCCACCTCGCCCTGGGCGGTGAACTTGAGGGCGTTGCCCACCAGGTTGGTCAGCACCTGCCGCAGCCGCGTCGGGTCGCCCATCAGCAGCGGGGGGACAGCGGAATCGACCTGCGCGCTCAGCCGCAGCCCCTTGGCCCGTGCCTCGGCCGCGAACAGGCCGGCGACCTCTCCCACCAACCGGCGCAGGTCGAGCGGCCGCAGCTCCAGGGTGAGCTGGCCGGCCTCGATCTTGGAGAAGTCCAGGATGTCGTCGATCAGGGCGAGCAGGGCGTCCCCCGAGGACTGCAGCGCGCTGACGTACTCGCGCTGCCGGGGGCTGAGGGGCGTATCCAGGAGCAGGCTAATCAGGCCGATGACGCCGTTCATGGGGGTGCGGATCTCGTGGCTCATGGTGGCCAGGAAGGCCGATTTGGCCCGGCTGGCCCGCTCCAGGGCGGCGTTGGCTCGCCGCAGGGCCTCTTCCGCCCGCTTGCGCTCGCTAATGTCACGGACCATGCACAGGACTTCGTCGGGGCCGCTCACTACCAGCCGGTTCTCGAAGTCATGCAGGCCGTCGGGGAAGGCCAATTGGCACTCCATCACGTGCAGCGTGCCCGTCTCTAGCGCCCGGACGACGCCCTGTAGTTTGGCTGCCGCGACCTCCGGCGGCAGCACGTCGGCCAGCGTGTGGCCGATGATCGCCTCGCGCGGCGCATAGAGCAGCTCTTCCTTGCTCGTCTGCACGTCCAGATACCGCCCCGTCCGACTGATGCGGAAGATCACGTCAGGGAGGGCATTGAGGATCACGGCCTGGCGAGCCTCGCTCGCGCGCAGGGCCTCCTCGGCCTCCTGGCGCGCCGTGATGTCGATCAGGAAGCTGAGGCGTTCTGGCCGCCCATCGGGCCCGCTGACCGTCACGCCGTTGCCCAGGATCGCGCGCCGCTCCCCGCTCTTGGTCAGCAGCGTGTACTCCACCGGTTCGCGCAGATCCTGGGCGAACCGTCGTTCCCACTCGTCCCCGAGAGCGGTGCGCTGCTCGGGAGGGAACAGGTCGCTGACTCCCCGGCCGAGCAACTCCTCGCGCGTGTAGCCGCTCAGGGCGCAGTAGGCGTCGTTGACGGCGACGAAGCGGAACTGCACGTTCACCGTACAGATACCGATGGGCGCGGCCTCGATCACGGCGCGGAAGCGGCGCTCGCTCCGCCGCAACGCCACTTCGGCTTGCTGGCGGGCCGTGATGTCCATGAAAGTCAGGATCACCTGCTCTACGTCGCCCGCGGCGTCGCGCAGCGGATGGGCCGTCACCAGCAGCCAGACACGCTCCCCGTCTGGGCCGCTCTCGCCCAGCACCACGTCCCGCACCGGCGCCCGGCTCTGCACCGCGCGCTCGAAGGGCCGCTCCGCGACCGGCAGCGCCGTGCCATCGGCGCCGACGGGAGCAAAGCCCAGGGCGGGATGGCGGAGCGGGCGGCCTTGCAGTTGGGCTGCAGGGCGGCCGAACAACGCCTGTGCCGCGGGGTTGCTCAGCAGGATAGTGCCGGCGGCATCCAGTACCAGCACGCCCACCGGCAGGGCGTCGAACAGCCCGTGGTAGCGCTCGCTGGCGCGTAAGGACTCCTCGGCCCGCTTGCGCGCCGTGACATCCTTGGCCACCCCGATGAAGCCCACGGCGGTGCCCGCCCCGTCGTTCAGCACGGTGATCTTGACATCGATCCACAGCAGTGTGCCGTCCTTGCGCCGCGCCGGCGCTTCCCTCGAGTGGTCGTGTCCCGCGGCGATCGCCGCCAGATCGGCGGCGAGTGCGGCCTCGTCCATGGTCGGATACAACACGGCCGTCGTGCGGCCCAGCATTTCCTCCGCGGTATAGCCGAAGAGCGCCGTGGAGCCAGCATTCCAATAGGTGACGATGCCCTTCAGGTCGGTCACGATGACGCTATCACGCACGTTCTGCAAGATGAGCGCTTGCCGGCGCAGGTGCTCGTCCCGGCGCTCTGTCGTGGCGTCCTGTGGCCGCCCGGCGGAGTGCTCGATGGCCGAGCCGGCCCATTCCACGCCGCCCGCGCGGCCCGCCACGGGGACGGCGCGGAGCACGAAGGGGCGATAAGCCCCGTCGGCGCGGCGGAGGCGGCAGGCAGTCTCGAAGGCGCCAGGCGCGGCCACCGCTGTCTGCCAGGCGTGCCGCACGCGAGGCCGGTCGGCGGGGTGCACGGCTTGCAGCCAGCCCCCAGATCGGAGCTCTTGCGCCGATTGGCCGGTGTAGCCGCCCCAGTCGCCGGCCTCGGTCAGCCGGCCGGCGGCCGTCGCGATCCAGACCAGGTGTCCGCCCGTCTGCACCCGGGCGCGCGAAGGGCCGTACGCGTCGCTTGGGTGCTGTCCCACACTCACGCCGGGAGCGGCGCCAGCCATCTGGGAGTTGTGCCTCCATGCACGGCGCCGGCCAGGCGGGGACCGCCGGTGTGCCGCCCCCAAGGAGGCGCCTGTAATCTCCGACGCCACGTCTTGCCCTCAGTCAGATCTAGAACGGCAGTGGCCGCGATGCGTATCCTTTATCCCCGGCTTCGACTTTGCCTGGTGCAACGTAGGCGACGCAGCGATTTCCTGCCATGGTGTCCTGCCCCATTGCTAATCATCCGTACGAGCTTAACCTCTCGCTTCACCTAAGCTAGAACGTTGTTCGGCGTGAATCTATTTCCTGACAACACATATGGCACTGAG
>Ga0209062_1002061_pt1 | contig 29389 bp, 32 predicted proteins | sample Coa_R2_2_FD_187158 | JGI IMG/M metagenome (GOLD analysis project Ga0209062, IMG submission 187158) | Surface soil microbial communities from Centralia Pennsylvania, which are recovering from an underground coalmine fire - Coalmine... | ecosystem: Environmental > Terrestrial > Soil > Unclassified... | reverse complement strand
CGGTTTCCCGCGCAGCGCGGTCGACAGCCCAGACCGCCGCCGCGCCGAAGGCGCCGGGCAATCCGGCCAACAGAAACCAAAAGATCGGCCCGACCACGAAATGGACGAAGGAAACGGCGGTCTGCTCCAGCAGCGCCCGCCCCGCGGCCGCGGCGTCGCCGTCGCTTCCGATGCGACGCGCTCCCGCACGCAGCCGGGCCAACGGCAAGTGACCGCGCAAGAATCCCCAGAAGATGAATGCCTCGATCATGAGCGCCGTGGAACCCGGCAAGTGGGCAAGGGCTTTGTCGATGCCGACCCCGACCGCGACCGCACCCCCGCATAGCAATAGGCTCAGAACTGCGCCACGGGCCTTCAGCGTGCCCTCCGTCCGATTCGGGCGATCCAGCCGGCGGCTGAGGACTCGCGCGACTCGGCCCATGACGACAGGCGGCGCCGGGATGGATCGCAGCGCAAAACGGATCGGGCCCAGTACCAAATCGAGCCAAAGGACTGCGAGGACCAGAATCGGTGGGGTCAGGATGAGCATCGGCACCCCGAGCCTAGAGTCTGGCTCGGGACGGGACAACCCCTTGGAGGTTGCATCGGCGATAGGGACTTGTTAACTGAAAAAGAGAACCTAAGTTATTGATTGGACGCAGGAATGATTCTCCCGCGGAACGCCCCGACCGGGGGCGCGTTCGGCAATGCAGGATCAATCCCGGGCTGTTTGGCTGTTGTCATCGACGGACAGCAATTAAGCCATTCTAAGGCCCGTCCCCCGCAAGATTGCGTTCGGCGCATGAAGGCAATGCAACGCCGCGCTTGACCAGCGCGGTCGGACAATCGAACTTTGCCTTCGCAGTGGCGGACCGGTTGGAGGTATCGTGCTTTATCAACTCTATGAGTTCAATTACGCGGCGGCCGCGCCGCTCAACCTCCTCGCCCAAGCCATCCAGACCGCGCTGAAGCATCCTTGGATGCTCGGCGGCCAGTCCGAGCTTGGCCGGCTGGTCGGCGCGGCCGCCGAAATGCTCGAACGCGGCACGCGGCGCTTCAGCAGGCCGGAATTCGGCCTGACCGAGACGATCATCGGTGGTGAGCGCGTTAGGGTCAGCGAGGAGATCGCCCTCGACAAGCCGTTCTGCAAGCTTAAGCATTTCGTGCGGGGAACCGATCGCGACGATCCGCGCGTCCTTCTGGTTGCGCCGCTGTCGGGCCATCACGCGACGCTGCTCAGAGGCACGGTCAAGGCCCTGCTGCCGCATCACGACGTCTACGTCACCGATTGGTCCGACGCGCGATTCGTTCCGGCGTCGGAGGGGCCGTTCGGCTTCGACCATTACGTCGATTACGTGGTCGAGTTCCTGCGGTTGCTCGGCCCCAATACGCATGTCATCGCGGTCTGCCAGCCTTCGGTGCCGGTTCTTGCCGCAGTATCGATAATGGCGGCCGCGAACGATCCGGCGCAACCGCCGACGATGACTCTGATGGGCGGCCCAATTGACACGCGCGCCGCGCCCACGGCGGTGACGCGGCTGGCCGAAACGCATCCCATTTCGTGGTTCGAGCGCACGGTGATCCACCGCGTGCCCGCGAACTATCCGGCCGCCGGCCGGAAGGTCTATCCGGGATTCATCCAGCTCACCGGCTTCATGCAGATGAATCTGGACAGGCACATCGACGCGCATGCCAAGCTGTTCAACCACCTGATCCGCGGCGACGGCGAAAGCGCCGATGCGACCAAGCGCTTCTATGATGAATATTTGGCTGTTCTCGATTTGCCCGCGGAATTCTATCTTGAGACCGTGGAGCGAGTCTTTCAGCGCCATCTTCTGCCGCGCGGCCTGCTGGACGTGCACGGGACGCGAGTCGAGCCCAAAGCGATCGCAAAATCAGCCCTGCTGACGGTCGAGGGCGAGCTCGACGACATTTCCGCTCCCGGCCAGACGCTGGCGGCCCACACGATCTGCTCCGGTCTTGCTCCGGAGTTGAAGAAAAGCGTGCTGCAGAAGGGCGTAGGTCATTACGGCATCTTCAACGGCCGGCGTTGGCGGGAAGACATCATGCCAACGGTACGGGAATGGATTCGGCGGCACGATCCCGGCCGCACCGATGTTCCCGAGGTCGACTTGGTCCCAGCCACCAAGCCGGCCAAGAAAGCACGCGCGGCCTGATGCGGCGGCGCGGCAGTTCCATCGAGCTGCTCGACTCCCCGATACCGCTTCCGGTTCCGCTCGAATATCGCCGCACCAGCCGCGCCCGGCGCATCAGCATCAAGGTCGACGTGCCGCGGGGCCGCGTCGTGCTGGTCGCGCCCTATTCCATCGGCAAGGCACGCGCCCTCGACTTCCTTGAACGTAATGCGCGATGGCTCCACGGACAATTGGCCAAGATGCCCGAGGCCGTGCCGTTCGCCGATGGTGTTACGATTCCGCTGCTCGGCGTGCCGCACCGGATACATGGCGACCATGCGACGTTGCGCGGGCGCGTCGAACAAGCGGATCAGGTGATCCGCGTGCCCGGCGCCGCCGAGCATCTGCCGCGCCGACTTACCGACTATCTGAAGGCCGAAGCGAAGCGCGAGATCGGGACACGCGCACGCGCCAAGGCGACCGAAATCGGCGCGAGCATCAAAGGGCTGACTCTGAGAGACACGGTGTCCAGATGGGGAAGCTGCAATCGCGCCGGCCGTCTCTCCTTCTCATGGCGGCTGATCCTGGCTCCGGAATCGGTCCTTGATTACGTCGTCGCGCACGAAGTGGCGCACCTGGCCGAAATGAATCACGGGCCGCGCTTCTGGAAGCTGTGCAAGCAACTCTCGACGCATGATCCCGACGCTGCGCGCGATTGGCTGAGACAGCACGGGCATCAGCTTCACCGATATGGCTGACGCTCTCGGCTCGGAGCGCTGGGAAAATGCCACCGCCTTCTTTTGGCCGATGGACAGATCGTATGAAGTGCCTGGAAGTATTCGCCTGCTACAGGTTAGACAGCCCGCAATGCTTCCGCCACGGGTAGCCGCGCGGCGCGGATGGCCGGAAAGAGCCCGCCGACCGCGCCGATCGCAATCGCCCAGCCGATGCCGAGCGCGATGAGGCCGGGCGTGACGGTCAGCGCGAACACCAGCTGCGTGAAGTTTCCGCTGAGCGTGCTCACGGCGTTCCCATTGAAGAACAGCCAGGCGAGTCCCGCCCCCAATGCGCCGCCGATCAGCGCCAGCACCAAGGCTTCGACGAAGACCGAGGCGACGATCGCCCCGGAGCCGAAACCGATCGCTCGCAAAGTCGCGATCTCCAGGATTCGCGCGCTGACCGCGGAATACATCGTATTCAGAGCGCCGAAGACTGCGCCGATAGCCATCACGCCGCCCACCACGTTGCCGACGACGAACAGGATCGTGCTCACATTCTTGGAAAGGCTGGCGTAATAATCGGGCTCGCGCTTGACGTCGACCGACAAGGTCGGATTGGTCGTGAGCGCGTCGCGAAATCTGCCGAATGCTTCCGGCGAGTCCAGAAGAACCGTCGTACTCTGGTAGAGATTGCGGCGCCAGGCGGACAAGATCGTCTCGTTGTCACCCAACACTTCCGATTCGTGCGTATCGCCACCGCTTTCGAACGTCCCGACGATTTTCCAGTCGCTCTCATGGAAATGCAGCTCGTCGCCGACCTCGAGGCCTTGGAACTGCGCCTGCGCGGCCTTCCCCACGATCAGCTCGTGAAGCGCGGGTCGAAACATCCGCCCGGCGATCAAATGGATTTCTGGCCTGAGCGCCAGGATCTGGGATCCCACGCCGCGCAGGGTGACGTTGGCGCCGCTCTGGCTGCCCTTTTTGGGACGCTCGATGATGACGACCGCCTCCGCCGAGCCGATCGGTTTCCCGGCGGCATCCTTCTTGACGCCCGGCGCATCCATGATCGTGAGCGTTGCGTCGCGATCCAGGCTGCTCGAGAGCTCGGCCTCGGAGCCGCCGCGGATCACGATGGCCCGATCGAGACGGCCGGTGCCGGCGGAGGTCTTTTGAAAGCCGACCGCCATCGCCAGCACCGAGATCAGAACTGCGACCACTCCCGCGATTCCGACGACGATGACGAGCGAGGTGCCCAAGCGCTGCGGGATGCTGCGCAGATTCATCCCGGTGACAGTGAGAATCTCTCTCAGCACGTTATTTCCGCCCCGCCAGCGCGTCGACGATGTTGAGCGACCTGGCACGCCATGCGGGCGGCAAGCCGGTGACGAGCGCAAGCAGCACCGCCGCACCAAGGCCCATCGCAATGACGATCATGGGCAGGCTGACGACTCCGGCGACATCCCTCATTGCCGGAAAGATCGCCGTTGCCGCCGCCAAGCCCAGTATTGCCGATGCAAGGCAGAGCATCAGCGCTTCGCCCAGCACCAGGAGAAGCACGCTCAAATCCGAAAACCCGATCGTCTTCAGAACGGCCAACTCCGGGATGCGCTCGCGGATCGATTGCATCATCGTGTTGCCGGTGAGGAACAAGAGCGTGAAGAAAACGGCGCCGACGATCGCCGTCACCATAAAGTTGATGTCGCCGAGCTGCTTGAGGAAAGACTGCGCATTCTCCTTCTCGGTCAGCGTGCGCGTCTCGTCCGACGAGTTGGCGAAGAGATTGTCGATCGTCTGGGTGATCGCAGCCGCCTTGCTCGGATCGGCAATGCGGACGATATACCAGCCGACGGTGCCTTTCCCGAAGCTTCGCCCCTCGTCGAAGTAGGTGTGATTGAAAAGGAATTGGGTTGCGCGGGCCGGGTCCTGCGGATCTTCATAGATTCCTACGATGTCGAAGGTCCAGTCCGACGTCCCATCCGGCTTCGTCCAGATCGTCGAATGCAGCGGAATATGATCGCCGATCTTCCAGCCATATTTCTTGGCGAGCTCCGAGCCGATGACCGCACCCGTTCGCGTATGGATCAACGCGTTCAGCTGGTCTTTCGGCAAATGATCCTCGGGATAGAGATCGAAATAGCGCTCGGCATCGACCGGAAACGAGAACACGAAATTCTTGGGGTCCTGGTAATAGGTACCGAACCACGACATCCAGGCGACTCCGTTCACGCCCGGCACGGACTCGATCTGCGACAGGTATGAGTAGGGCAAGGGCTCGGTGAAGGTGACGCGGTTCTGCACATAGAGACGATTGACGTTGGCGCCCTGGATGCCCTTGTCGAAGGCGGAGTTTACACCCTGCAGCAGCCCGAACAGCATGAAGGCGACGACGATCGACAGCAGCGTGAAGATCGTCCGCGCTCGCTTACGCCAGAGACCCGCCCAGATAAGAGGAATGTACTTCATGCAGCGCTCTTCTGCGGCGACTCCACGAGCCGCCCCTTGTCCAGATGAAGCTGGCGCGTCGCGAAATCGGCGGCACGCTGATCATGGGTGACCATGATGATTGTCTTGTGGTGCTCCCTGTTCAGCGTCTGAAGCAGGCCCAGGATCTCGTCGGCGGTTTCCCGGTCGAGGTCGCCCGTCGGCTCATCGCAAACCAGCAGCTTGGGATCCGCCACTAGCGCGCGGGCAATCGCAACGCGCTGCTGCTGCCCGCCCGAGAGTTCGCTCGGCTTGTGCTTGGCGCGATCGGCCAGTCCGACGATCGCCAGCGCCGCCGCCACATTCCGCTTACGCTCGGCCGATCCGAGCGAGGTCAGCAGCAAGGGCAGCTCCACGTTCCGCTCGGCGTTCAGCATCGGCATCAGATTGTAGAATTGAAACACGAAGCCGATGTTCCGGGCCCGCCATTTCGCGAGCTTCCCGCTGGGAAGTCGGTCGATGCGCTCGCCTGCCACCGTCAGCTCGCCTTCGGTCGGCTGATCGAGCCCCGCGATCAGGTTGAGCAGTGTGGTCTTGCCTGACCCGGACGGCCCCATCAACGCCAGGAAATCGCCTTCCGGAATTTCGACATCGAGATGATGGAGCACCTCGACCGGCTGCTTCCCGCGCATATAGGTCTTGACGACATTTCTCAATGAGACAATCGACCCCATGACGCCCCCTTTGCGAAACGATACGGTCTGATGATTATTCTTGCTCGACTTTGACCCTGCTCCCATCCGATAGCTTCGAAAGATCGCCGGTCGCGACCTGGGCGCCGGTCGCGAGCCCGGCGACGATGGTTTGGCCGTCGGCCGTGCGCGCACCGAGCCGAACGGCGCGGCGCTCGACGGTGCCGTTGTGAATAACGTAGACAACACCGGTATCGCCATTGGCCTGCACAGCGTCCACCGGCACGATGACTCCAGGCTGTGCGGCCTTTCCCGTGCCCTTTGCCTCCACGTCGCTGAGGAAGGAGACACGCGCCCCCATCTCCGGCACGAGGCGCTGGTCCTTTACCTTGAAGCCGACACGCACCTTTACGGTCGCTTTCGAGCGATCGGCGGTCGGAATGATCGCAATCACGTAAGCCGGGATCTGCCAATCCGGATAGGCATTGAGTCTGACGGTCGCCTGCTGAGCCGCATGGACGCGGTTGATAAAGTTCTCGCTGACATCGACCTCGACCTCGAGCGAGTCCATATCGACGATGGTTCCGATTCCAGTTCGCGTAAAGCCGCCGGTCGACAGCGGCGACACGACCTCGCCGGGCTGCGCCGCCTTGACCGTGACAACCCCCGCGAAGGGGGCTCGGATGATCGTGTCGTCCTCGGCCCGCTGCGCGACCTCCAATCCCTTCTGGGCGACCGCGAGCGCGCGCTCAGCCACTGCTAGATTGTTGCGCGCCTGGTCATACGCTGCCTGCGAATTGTCAAAGGCGTCGACGCTGAGCCAACCCTCCGCCACCAGCTTCTTATTGCGCCGATATATCGGCTCGGCATCGGCAAAGGCAGTCTTGGCGGAAACGAGATTGGCTTGCGCCTGCAAGACCTGCGCCTGCGCCTGCTCGAGCGCCGCCATCGTATTGGTGTTGTCGAGACGGGCGATCACCTCGTCCTTTTCGACATGCTGACCTTCCTCGATCAGCACCTCCACCACCTTGTCGGTGATCTTGCCGGCGACGGTCGCCTGCCGCCGCGCCACCACATAGCCCGAGGCATCGAGCAGCGATGCGCCGGCATTATTGCCTTCGGAAACGGCCTCGCGCGCGACAGCGGCATGGATCGGAATTCCCGACGGCGCCGCGAGAATCCAGGCGCCCCCAGCCACAAGCAGGACGACCACCCCGGCGGCCGCCCACCAGGCCCAGCGCGGACGCTGCACGCGGACCGGCTCGCGCCGGTCTATGCGGAGCTGGTTGAGCAGGGAGACTTTGTCGTCCATCGATCGGGCCGTATCCGCAATTCAAGACGGACCCACGAAACCTTAGGCCCGATCCAAATCCACAGAACATGACGGCAAGCTGACCTGCCGGCGGGCGCGATATTCTCACGCAAATATCGAGAGCACAAATCCCGAGAATTTCACCTATAGCTCGCGAAATTGCGCGCGGAGCGTCTCGTCGGGCGACGTCACCCGCCGCTCCAAGCGCGCCAGGCGCCCTTCCAGGTCCCGGAAGCGCCGGGTAAGCCCGCTCACCGTATCGCCGGGATGGCGGGCGACCGACCGCCAGAACGCCTCATCCTCGGAATCGCGATAAAGCATGGGCGGCCGCCGAGGCAGCAGAACGACAAGGACGATGTAACCCACGAGAATCGGGCCGAAAAAACCCAAGATCGATAGGATGACGAGAGCAATCCGGATGTTCCGCGCGGGCACGCCGAAATAGTCGCCGAGTCCGGCGCAGACGCCGGCGATGTGACCTTCGCCCGGATTGCGATAAAGCCCGGTCGGACCCGGTCCGAAAGCGTCTTGTCGGGGGCCGGTCATAGGGCGAATTTCCGTTCCGATTCCGCCGTCGTTACGGCGCGTTCGAGATTGGCGACACGCTGCTCCAGCCGGCGGATCGAGTCCTCCAGCTCAGCGTTTGCGGCCTGACCGCCTTTCATCTTGCGATCGTTCTCCGCGTTGATCTTCACCCATTGGGTGATGAAGCTGCAGATCACGATCACGAGTACGACAAGACCCCAAATCACCGAGCTGATCATGCTGAGCCAAGTCCTTCGGATTGCTCAATATCGGCGCCAGCCGCGATAGCGATACCCTGTGTCCAGACGCCAGGGCCGCGCCGGCAGCATGAGCGCCAGAATGGCATAGATCAGGATCGCCAGCACGGGTGTCGTTACGAATACGAGCAGGACGAACAGGATCCGCACGAGGCCGGCGCCGAGCTCGAAATATTCGGCCAAGCCGGCGCAGACGCCGGCAATGCGGCCGTTCGCGGGGTCGCGATAAAGCGAATGATCGTCCATCAGGGCGTTCTCCGTTGCGGGTCCGGGCCCATGGCCCGTTCGAGATTCTCCAGTCGCTCTTCCATGCGGCGCGCGGTTTCCCACAGGTCGGCCAAGACCTTCTCGTCCTGAGCCGCCAACCCGCGGGACGCCCGCCAGCGGGTCGCGTAATGGAACACGATCCAGAGCGGCAGCACGAAGCCGACAAAAATTACTGCGATCGCGTTGGAATCGGTCGAGTCGAACACCATCAGGCTCGTCCCCTATTTCTTGCCTGTCTTATGCCGTGCTCTTGCTCGAGAGCTTTTCCTTCATGCGCGCCAGCTCCTCGTCGACCGCGTGATCGGTCTGGAGGGCGGAGATTTCGTCAGCAAGGCTCGGCTTACGGCCATGATCGTACACTTCGACTTTGCCCTCCAGATGATCGACCTTGCGCTCCATGGACTCCATACGGCCGAGCGCGTCGACCAGACGGTTATCGTAGGTGGCGCGCCGGGCTTGCAGGCGCGTGGCCGCCGAGCGCTGGCGGGCGATCATCGAGGCTTCTCGCTTGCGGGCATCGTCGAGCTTGGCTTGAAGGCGGGCGATATCCTCGCCCTGACGCTCGAGCGCCTCGCTGATTTCGGTCAGGCGTTGCTGCTCGGCCTGGACCGATTCCGAGATCCGATTCTTAGCCACCAGCGCCGCGCGGGCGAGATCTTCGCGCCCTTTCGATAGGGCCAGCTCGGCCTTGGCCTGCCAATCATCGGCTTCGGCCGTGAGCCGCGCCAGATGACGTTCGGCCTCTTTCCGGTCGGCGATGATGCGAACGGTGTCGGAGCGCACCTCGACCAGCGTGTCCTCCATCTCCTGGATGATGAGCCGAATGATCTTTTCCGGATCCTCGGCGCGATCCAAGAGCGCGTTGATGTTGGAATTCACGATGTCGGACAGTCGCGAGAAGATGCCCATGGCTCATGTTCCTAAAGATGCTCCACCCCTTTCGAAGCACGAAGCGTGCCAATCTCGGCGGCCATGCGGACGACATCGGAGAAAGCTGCCTTTCCAATAAGTTAGCGGGCCGATCTGGATAGCTGGAGCGGTGGGCGACAACACCAGATGACATTTTCTATCAACTCCGTAACGGATTCTGCTAAACCCCCGGCATGGCTCTGGACCGACCGACTCAGCCGATGCTGGGCTCCGCTTCCGTGTTCCTCGACATGCTTCAGCAGGTGTCGAACGTGGCGCCCCTGGCGCGCCCGGTTCTGGTCATCGGCGAGCGCGGCACGGGAAAGGAACTGGTTTCGGCCCGCCTACATTACCTGTCGCCGCGCTGGGAAAAGCCGCTTCTCACGATCAATTGCGCCGCACTCGGCGAGAACCTGCTGGAAGCCGAGCTGTTCGGCCATGAGGCCGGCGCCTTCACGGGCGCGGTCAAGCGGCGCGAAGGGCGCTTCGAACGGGCCGACGGCGGCACGCTGTTTCTCGACGAGATCGCCTCGGCGTCGCCGGCCGTGCAGGAGAAGATCCTCCGGGTGGTCGAGTATGGCGAGTTCGAACGTTTAGGATCGAGCAGCACGATCAAGGTGGATGTGCGGCTGGTCGCGGCCACGAATGTCGATCTCCCGAGCGAGGCGCTGAGCGGCCGATTCCGTGCCGACCTTCTGGATCGGCTCGCCTTCGACGTCGTCACGGTGCCGCCGCTCCGCGAGCGCCCGGGCGATATTCTCTTTCTGGCACGCAATTTCGGGCTCGCCATGGCGCAAGAGCTCAAGCGACCGGTCTTCGCGGGTTTCACGCCGGAGGCTGAGCGCGTGCTCGAATCCTACGATTGGCCGGGCAATGTGCGCGAGCTCAAGAACGTCGTCGAACGCGCGGTCTATCGCGCCGAGGAGCCGGATGCGCCGATCGACCGGATCATCCTCGACCCGTTCGAATCGCCCTTCCGCCCGAAGCCGGCCAACACAGCCCGCCCTTCCCTTCCGGCCGGACCTTATGATTTCTTCGCGCGCATAGAGACGATCGAGCGTGAGGCGCTGACGGCCGCCCTGGCCGCCAACGGCGGCAATCAGAAGCGCACGGCTGCTTACCTCGGCATGGCGTACCATCAGCTTCGCAACCTGCTGAAGAAATACGACCTGCCGACCGGAAACGAGGCCCAAAATTCGCCGCAAAGCGGTGACAATGACGAAGAGGCCCCGTTCGGGGCGGGCGAGAAGAAGCGAAATCGGACAGGATGATCGACGACGAAGAATCGCCGCGACCGCGACGCGGCCTTTGGTGGTCCGCCGGCAAATGGATGCTCGTTTTGGCGATCTGGGGCATCGCCGGCATCGGGATCTTTCTTGCGATCTACGCGTCCGACCTGCCGGATATCCATCAGGTCGTCGCGCTTAAGAAGCGGCCCGGAATTACCCTTCTCGCCAAGGACGGCTCGGTGCTCGCGCGCTCGGGCGACCTTTATGGAACGACTCTCACGGTCGACCAGCTGCCGCCCAATCTCGTCCATGCGGTCGTCGCCATCGAGGATCGTCGTTTCTATCACCATTTCGGCATCGACCCGATCGGGCTGATGCGCGCGCTCATTACCGACGCGCGAAGCGGCGCCGCGGTCCAGGGCGGATCGACCTTGACCCAGCAGCTTGCGAAGAACCTGTTCCTCACGCCCGAGCGAACTTTCAAACGGAAGATCCAGGAAGCCCTGCTCGCGATCTGGCTGGAGCGGGTCTACACGAAGGACCAGATCCTCACCGGCTACCTCAATCGCGTCTATCTGGGCGCGGGTGCCTTCGGCGTCGACGCGGCAGCCGAAACCTATTTCGGCAAATCGGCGACACAGCTCGATCTGCAGGAATGCGCGATTATCGCGGCGCTGCTGAAGGCGCCGTCGAAATATTCGCCGGCTACCGACATGGACGCTGCCATGGCGCGGGCGCAGCTCGTTCTTCAGGCGATGCACGAGGAAGGTTACATTTCCGATTCCGATATGATTGCGGCGCTGGCCGCGCCGCCTCCGCATATTCATCCCCCGGCCATCACCGACGGATCGCGCTACATCGCCGATTGGGTGGTGAAACAAGTGCCCGACTTCATCGGACACCCGATCGACACCGACCTCATTGTGCAGACGACTATCGACCCGGCGATGCAACGCATAGCAGAAGCGAAGATCTCGGCCGCGCTCGATGGGCCTGCAGTCAAGGTAAAGGCGAGCCAAGCCGCGCTTGTCGCGATGACTCATGACGGCGCCGTCCGCGCCATGGTGGGCGGCCGCGACTATGATGACAGCCAATTCAATCGCGCGACCCAGGCTGAACGTCAGCCGGGATCGGCCTTCAAACCGTTCGTCTATCTTGCAGCATTGGAGAGCGGGTTGAAGCCGGACAGCCTGGTCGACGACGCGCCTATCAGCGTCGGCGGTTGGTCGCCTGCGAATTTCGAACCGGGCTTCCGAGGCCGCATTCCGGCGCGCGAGGCGCTCGCGGATTCGATCAACACCGCGGCCGTGCGCGTGCTCGACTTCGCCGGGATCGATCACACGCGGTCGGTCGCAAGGCGCCTCGGCATCGGCGAAGCGATCCCGCGCGACCTGTCGATCGCGCTAGGCACTTGCGACGTCACGCTGTTGGAGCTGACCGGAGCCTATGCCGCTCTCGCCAATGGAGGCAGCGGCGTCATCCCGCACCTCATCGAGAAAGTGACCGACGGCTCGGGCGCAGTCCTCTATGAGCGCCATGGCGGCGGACCGGGCGAGGTCGCCTTGCCTTGGCTCGTTGCAGAGCTGGACAGCATGATGATGGACGTCATTGCCTATGGGACCGGCAAAGCCGCCAAGCTGGACCGCCCGGCGGCGGGCAAGACGGGAACCAGCCAGGACTACCGAAATGCCTGGTTCATCGGCTTTACCGCCGATCTCGTCACCGGAGTCTGGTTCGGCAATGACGACAACAGCCCGATGAAGCGGGTGACCGGCGGAATGCTGCCGGCGCGCACGTGGCACGACTTCATGATGGAGGCGGAAGCCGGTCAGCCGATCCGCGATTTGCCCGCCCTCACGCACATGCCGCAGCCGGCGATGGTCGCTGCCGGCAGCGCGCCTCAGCCCGATGAGCAGCCGCAGGGCGCGGCGCCGCGCGAGGATGGCGGCCTGATCGGCAGGCTGCTCAGGAGCATCGTCGGTGACTGAGCTGGCGCGCGACGCCGCGATCGTCGTGCTCACAGGCGCTGGCATCTCCAAAGAGTCCGGGCTCGATACTTTCCGCGATCCCGATGGAATCTGGGCGCGGCATCGGATCGAGGATGTCGCCACGCCCGAAGCCTTCGCCCGCTCGCCCAAGCGCGTCTATGAATTCTACAACTACCGCCGACGCACGCTGCTCAATCCCGAGATACGCCCCAACGCCGCCCACACGGCGCTGGCGCGGCTCGAAGCGGAATGGCTGGGGCAGGTGCTGATCGTGACTCAGAATGTCGACGATTTGCACGAGCGCGCTGGATCGCGTTCGCTCATCCATATGCATGGCGAGCATCGCAAGGCGCGTTGCAACGCGTGCGGCCGTGTCGCCGCGCATGAAGGCGATCTAGACGAGCGCACCGTGTGTTCCGGTTGCCGCAAAAGCGGGTTCATGCGGCCGCACGTCGTCTGGTTCGGCGAGATACCGCTTGAGATGGACCGCATTCAGGCCGCGCTCGAGCGAGCATCGCTGTTCGTGTCGATCGGAACCTCGGGACAGGTCTATCCGGCGGCGGGCTTTGTGCGGCTGGCGCGCGCCGCGGGAGCGCTGACCGTCGAGCTCAACCTCGAGCCATCGGCCGGCGCGAGCGTGTTCGACGAGAGCCGCTATGGGCCGGCCACGGAGATTGTCCCCGCCTTCGTCGATTCACTGCTGCGCGCACGTGGCTGAGACGGAGCCGCTCGAAGCGCTCGTCGCACGCGCCCGCGCCTGCAGGCTCTGCGCCGATCAGCTGCCGCACGGCCCGCATCCGGTCATTCGCGTCTCGTCGACCGCACGCGTGCTGATCGTGGGGCAAGCACCGGGTTCCAAGGTACACGCGACCGGCATCCCATGGAACGACCGCAGCGGCGATCGGCTGCGCGAATGGACGGGCCTCGACCGCGAGACCTTTTACGATGAGGGCCGAATCGCGATCGTCCCCATGGGCCTCTGTTATCCGGGCGTCGACTTGCATGGCGGGGATCGGCCGCCGATCCCGAGCTGCGCGCCGCTCTGGCATCCGCAGTTCGCTAAGCATCTGCGTAGGGTGCGGCTGACGCTCCTTGTCGGATCCTATGCGCAGAAATTCTACCTGAAGGAACGATATCCGGGATCGCTGGGCGCCACGATACAAAACTGGCGAAGCTTCCTGCCGGAGTTCCTGCCTTTGCCGCATCCGAGCTGGCGGAACACGGCCTGGCTCCGACGCAATCCCTGGTTCGAAGCGGAGCTGGTACCAGTGCTGAGAGAAAGGCTGCGCGAAGTTCTGCGCCACTAATCCTCGGCCTCGAGCCGTTCCATGTCCTGATCGGAAAAGCCGAAATGATGGCCGATCTCATGGATCAGCACATGCCGGACGAGCGAGCGCAGCGGCTCGCCGGTGGCCGACCATTCGTCCAGTATCGGCCGTCGATAGAGAAAGATCATGTCGACGTCGTGCGCGATCGCGCCCGACTTATGGCCCAGATCCACCCCGCGATAGAGACCAAGAAGGTCAAAGGGGCTTTCAAGGCCAAGATCGTCCAAAGTCTCGTCATCGGGAAATTCGTCGCCCCTGAGCGCCACCCCCTCCACATGCTTTCTGAGCTCATGCGGCATCTCGACGAGCACGGCTTCCGCGATCTCGGCCAGGTCGTCGAGCGACGGAGGGTGAATGAAGCGATTTGTCATCGCGTTTTCCTTGACCCGCTGCCCCGACGCGTCAAGATCTTCCGGATCACCACAGCTTCTCGGAGGCACTGATGCAGCCACTGAACGACGCCGAACGAAAAGCGGCTTTGTCGGAGCTCTCCGGATGGAGCCTCGTCGAAAATCGCGATGCAATCTCGCGCAGCATTCGCTTCAAGGATTTCAGCGCGGCCTGGGGCTTCATGAGCCGGGTCGCCCTGGCGGCCGAAGCGATGGACCACCATCCGGAATGGTTCAATGTCTGGAACCGCGTCGATATCGTCCTGTCGACTCACGACGCCGGCGGGCTCACCAAGCGCGATATCGACTTGGCGCGGCGGATCGACGCGCTGGCAGCCGCAGCCGCCGGAAGCTGATCTGACGGCTCAGTACGGCGGGCGCTGCTGAAGGGCGTCGCGGACGGCGCCCAGCACTTCGCGATCGGCAAAGGGTTTGCCGACGAATACCGCCCCGATATCGTGAATTTGACGAATGGCCTGCTCGAGCTGACCGGTCACGAACACAATCGCCGTGCCGTGACGGCGACGCAGCTCCCGACCGACTGTGATCCCGTCGATCCCACCGGCGAGGCGAACATCGACGATCGCCACGTCGGGCGGAGCCTCGTCCGCGGCAACCAAGGCCGTTTCCGCGTCGCAGGTCGACGCGACCACCTTGTAGCCCGCTTCCTCCATAATGGCTGCCTGGTGCGCCGCAACAATCGGCTCGTCCTCGACGATTAGGACGGAAGGCGACATGTCATTAACCAAGGTAGCGGGAGAAACCATGCAGATGTCTGGCTAAAACAAGATTTTACGGTATCTGGCAAACGCAAACTCCCAACAAAACAATCCCTGCCTGCTTAGCAAACTGAACATTTTTCTTCGCCATACGTTCCTACGGCATGATCGACGCCGCAGCTGCCTCCGTGCAGCGCAAGATCTTGACGGCGCTGAACGCTCGGATTGGGAACCTTAGGTGGAAAATCGGTGGAGCACCGATCACTTACAATGGACGGTCTGCACGTCAAACCGGACGGTCAAGAGGAGACCCGATCGAAGGAGCTGTATCAACAGACAGAATCTGCGGTTTCCGACGCGAATTTCGGCCAATGGCTCACCCATCACTTGAGCCGTCTTTACGATCCTGTGGTGAACGAGCCGCTCCCGGCGGATTTGATCCGCGCTCTCGAGAGCAAGCTGAAATAGTCGTGCCCGCCAAATCAGGGAAGGATCACGAATTGCAAACAGAATTTGAACGCGAGCTAATCGCGAACATACCCCATCTTAGGGCGTTCGCCGGGTTCGTGACCCAGCATTCGGACCAGGCCAACGACCTTGTCCAGGATACGATCGTCCGCGCCTTGCGGGCCCAGCACCAATTCCAGCCGGGGACCAACTTCAAGGCCTGGACGTTCACCATCCTCCGCAACCTCCACATCAACAACTTGCGGCGGCATCGCGTAAGGATGGATTCCATCGAGGACGGCGCATTGGAGGCTTTCGCCGTTGCCCCCAATCAATATTCGCGTCTCGAATTTCAGGAATTGCGGCGGGCGCTTGCCAAGCTCAGTCCGGAGCATCGCGAGGTGCTCATCCTGGTCGGCGCCAGCGGCTTCCGATACGAGGAGGCGGCCCAAATCTGCAAATGCGCGATCGGCACGATCAAAAGCCGGCTGTCGCGCGCCCGAGCCGAGCTGCGCGAGCTTCTTCTCGGCGATGACGAGGAGCATCAGAGCGCGGTCTCGGCGCCGGAAACCGCGGCTCGGCACGAGCCGAGGCGCCGAGCCTCACCCCGAGAGAAGCGGGATCAATACACGGCTACAACCGCGGTCTAGGCAGCGCTCCGGCGCAATAGGCGGCCAAACACTTCGGTCATGGCCGCCACCAGCTTCGCGATCTCGGCGTCGCCATGAAGCGGCGTCGGGGTCAGCCGGAGCCGCTCGGTTCCGCGCGGCACCGTCGGGTAATTGATCGGCTGCACATAGATACCGTGCCGGTCCAGCAGCTCGTCGGAGATCTGCTTGCACTGGCGCGGATCGCCCACCAGCACCGGCACGATATGGCTGACCGACGGCATCACCGGCAGGCCGGCGTCCGCCAAGGCTTTCTTGAGCTTGGCCGCGTGCTCCTGCTGGAGCTGCCGCTCCACGTGTGAGGACTTGAGGTGGCGCACGCTTGCGAGCGCGCCGGCCGCCACGACCGGGGGCAGCGAGGTCGTAAAGATGAAGCCCGGCGCGTAGCCGCGAACGAAATCGACCATTGCCGAGGACCCGGCGATATAGCCGCCGACGACCCCGAACGCCTTGCCAAGCGTCCCCTCGACGATGTCGATCTTGTCCATGACCCCGTCGCGCTCGGCGATGCCCGCGCCGCGCGGGCCGTACATGCCGACCGCATGCACCTCGTCGAGATAGGTCATCGCGCCGTATTGTTTAGCAATATCGACGATCTGCTCGATGGGCGCGATATCGCCGTCCATCGAGTAGACCGACTCGAACGCGATGATCTTCGGGCGCGTCGGATCGGCGTCGACCAGCAGCGATTCCAGATGCTGCACGTCATTGTGCCGGAAGACGTGGCGTTCGGCCCCGCTGTTTCGGATCCCGTTGATCATCGAGGCATGGTTGGCCGCGTCGGAGAAGACGATGCAATTCGGCAGCATCTTGGCGACCGTGCCGAGAGTCGCCTCATTGGAGACGTAGCCCGAGGTAAAGAGGAGCGCCGCCTCCTTGCCGTGCAGATCGGCGAGCTCCCGCTCGAGCTCGACGTGATAGATCGTGTTGCCGGAGATGTTGCGCGTGCCGCCGGCTCCGGCGCCGCTGCGATCCAAGGCCTCGTGCATGGCCTTCAGTACGACCGTGTGGTGACCCATCGCGAGATAGTCGTTGCTGCACCAGATCGTGACTTCGCGCTCGACCCCGTTGCGGTGCAGCTTGGCTTTCGGGAATGATCCGACGCGCCGCTCCAGGTCGGCGAAAACCCGATAGCGCCCCTCTTGCTTGAGAGCCGAAACCCTGTCGGCGAAAAAGCCTTCGTAATCCATCGAGTGAGCGCCCCACCCTATGCCCAAGACGGGCTAATTTCCCTCATACAACACATCGGCGACGCTCCAGGCAATATCGAACGGCCTCCGGAACCCGCGCGTCTCGGTCGCAACCCCATGGATTTGGCCGAAAAGCGGCCGCGCGACGACCGCACGGCGGTGCGACAGGCGCATTGACATGCAGCAAGCCGACGGCGTCAAGCACCGCGCATCGCGCTGAGAATAAAGCCGTTATCCGTTGTTATTTAATGCTTTTCTGCCGCTAACGCGTTCTTGACCTTACGGCGCGAGGATGTCAGGAGATAGGGGGCAAGAGAGGGTACCTGCTACATGGCCGAGCGGCTGATCAAGGCGAGCGCCGTCGCGCTCATAGGCGCCATCGCAATGTTTCCGGCTGCGGCGAACGCGGCATGCGTTCCAACCGCCGACCAAAAATCGGTTGGGATGCGGGCGCTTCAGACCGAACTCATGGTCGCCGGTCTCAAATGCGGCGCCGAACGCTGGAACAGCTTCGCCAAACAGTTCAAGACGACCCTAAAGAGCGATGCCGATCGGCTGCAATCCTTGTTCCGGAAGACCTATGGCAGGGGTGGGGCGGAGCGGATGAACGCCTTCGTGACGCAACTGGCCAACGACGCATCGCAACGCAGCAACGGAACCGCGGAAGCCGACTATTGCCGGCAGGAAAACCAACTTTTCGAGCAGGTGCTGGCCCTGACGGGAACGGAACTCGAGCGCTTTTCCGCGTCCCGGGCGTTGGCCGTTCCCGCGCCCGTGGCGCTCTGCCAACCTGAGGACGGCCTGTCTGCCACGACTGTTGCGGCGGCACGGCCCGGACCGGCTGTCGGGCCACGCCACTGACGCCTGATGCGAAGACGGCGCCTGAGCGGCGCCGTCCCGACCCGAGACATTTCTATCGTCGGCCAGCTCAGCTGGTGGACCCGTTGGAGCCCCCGAGGATGATCTGGACACGCCGGTTCTGCGGCTCGCGGACGCCGTCCGCCGTAGGAACCAACAGATCGTGCTTGCCCTTACCAACAATCTCCATCTCGCTCCTCTGGATGCCGTTTGCTTCCAGCTCGGCCGCGACGGCTTCGGCTCGACGGCGCGAAAGCCGCATATTGTAGGCTTCCGAGCCGACGGTGTCCGTGTACCCGGTCACGTTGATTTGCGTGACGTTCGCCGTCTTTGAGTTGCTCGCCGCTTGATCGACTATCCGCCGCGCCTCCGGTGTCAGGTCCGATTTATCGAAGTCAAAGAATACTAGATAGTTGCGCACCGTCGGGGCCGGCGGCGGCGGGGGCGGCGGCACATAGGTCGCGCTTTGCGCCCGCGTCTCCTGCTGCTCCGGCCCTCCGAATGCCCAGCGGACGTTCACCAGAGCCGCTTGGGACTTGTAGTTGTTCGACATGCCGGTCGGATGATCGGCCAGCCCGAAATAGCGGTACTCCACGCCCAGCGTCAGGTTGGGCGTCACCGCATAACCCACGCCGGCAATGCCCTGGTACGCGAAGGCCGTCCGGGAAGCGCTCGAAACCGGCCCGGGCGAATAGGACAGATGGATGTTTCGGTTCTGGTCGTCGGCGGCGCCGATGCCGATGCCGATATAGGGTTTCAGTCCGATTCCGTTGATATACGGGCCAAGATTGAGATCGTAGAGGCCATTGACCATTCCGCTCCAAACCTGGCTATGGCCGACGGCGTTGCCCAAGCTGTCGATCGCATGGATTTTGCCATCGCGGTAGCCGGCCTCGAGCTCGACCCGGAAGCCGTTCATCCAGTCGCCAAAAGTGCTTCCGAAGGAACGTCCGAACGACAGCAGCCCGACATAGGAGCTGTCATAGTCCGGCTTTGCAGGCACCGAGCCGCGGATGAAGGGCTGCGCGACCGCGTTGGGCCCGGTCCCGGGAACCAGCAGGCGCGGATGCTGCTGCCAGTTCCAGCCGCCCGATCCGCTGACGTACCAGCTGCCGCCGTCGAACCAGGAGGTTTCCTGCGACGCATCCCGGCTGGTGTTATATTGGGCGAGTGCCGGCGGTGCCGCGGCGCATAGGAAAGCTGCCGCCGCGACCGCGGCGCGAGACCAATCATTGCTGTTCATCATATACCTTCCGAATTATGACATTCGGACCCGGACGGGTCCGACCGCCGGAAGCACGCATTAGCCGCGCGATCCGACACCGTTCAGAACGGATGTTCTACTGTCGCGTTCCGATTTCTGTTCTGTATTCTCGCGGGAGATGCATTTCGGCAACAGGCTACTTTTTAGTGAGCATTATAAAAATGGATTGCCATAATTTCGTCGAATTCATTAACGATACAAAGAAATGTTCGATTTGTTTTTGTTGATGCTCCGAATAAAAAGCCCGACGCCGTAGCGTCGGGCTTCGCGAGAGAGGCGGATATCAGCGATAGGTCAGCTGGGAGTCTCCGCTTGATGCAAGCATTGCTCCTGCTCCGGCGTCGGATTTGCGCTGACATGGCAGGCATTGAGCTTGTCGGCGTCATAGTCCGAAGCGGCACTGTTCCGCGCCTGCTGGCCATGATGCCTGTGATGCCGATGATGCATGCCTTTCATCTCGGACTTGGAAGCATCGCTCGATGTATCAGCCGGAGCGGCGCTCGTATCCGAACTTGCGGCTGGCGGCGCAGCCGAGCTGCCTGAAGTATCTGAATTCTGAGCAAAAGCCGACACGCCGGCGAACAAGGCCACGGCGGCGGCGAGACCCATGATCTTCGACATGGTCAACCCCTTGCGTTGTTTCCTTCCACAAAACAACCCCTGGAAAAGTGGGGAGTTCCCAAACTCGACCGGCGGTCGCGGCAAACCGCGACCGCCAGCGGTTTTAGGCAGCGGCCGATTCGATGCCGGGTCCGCGATGAATCGGCTTGATGACAAGCCCGTCGGGCCCGACGGTGACGCTGACCGTATCCCCGTCCAGAACCTTGCCCTCGAGAATGAGCTGGGCCAGCGGGTTCTGCAGGGCGCGCTGGATGACACGCTTCAATGGCCGCGCCCCATAGACCGGGTCGTAACCAGCGTCTCCAAGCCAACGTATGGCTGCGTCGTCCAACGCCAGCTCCACCTTGCGATCAGCCAACATCTTGCGCAGCCGCTCCAGCTGGATCGAGACGATCGCACCCATCTGCGCCCGCGTCAGCCGCTGGAAGATCAGGATCTCATCTAGACGATTGAGGAATTCCGGCCTGAAGGCGCTCCGGACAATTTGCATGACCTTTTCGCGTACCGAAGGCAGCAATTCGCCATCCGGCTCGCTCGCCAGGATCTCCGATCCGAGGTTGGAGGTGAGCACGATGAGCGTGTTGCGGAAATCGACGGTCCGTCCCTGCCCGTCGGTCAGCCTGCCATCGTCGAGGACCTGCAGCAGGACGTTGAACACGTCCGGATGCGCTTTCTCGATTTCGTCAAACAGGATGACCTGATAGGGCCGCCGACGCACCGCCTCGGTCAGCGCGCCGCCTTCCTCGTAGCCGACATAGCCGGGCGGCGCGCCGATCAGTCGAGCCACGGAATGCTTCTCCATGTACTCCGACATGTCGATGCGAACCATCGCCGTGTCGTCGTCGAACAGAAACGCGGCCAGCGCCTTGGTGAGCTCGGTCTTGCCGACGCCGGTCGGACCAAGGAACAGGAACGAGCCGATCGGCCGGTTCGGATCCTGAAGCCCCGCGCGAGCACGGCGGACCGCGTCCGAAACGGCGACGATCGCCTCGTCCTGGCCGACCACGCGCGCGCGCAGGCGCTCTTCCATCTTGAGAAGCTTCTCGCGCTCGCCCTCCAGCATCTTGTCGATGGGCACACCGGTCCACCGGCTGACCACAGCCGCAATGTCGGTGTCTCGAACCTCCTCGTTGAGCATGCGCTCGCCGGCGGCTTTTTCGGCTTCGACCAGGCGCTTCTCGAGCTCCGGGATCTTGCCGTAAGTAAGCTCGCCAGCCCGCGCCCAATCGCCGGCCCTCTGTGCCTGCTCGAGCTGCGTACGGGCCTGCTCCAGCTCTTCCTTGATCTTCTGAGCCGAAGCCAGCTTCTCCTTCTCCGCGCGCCAGCGCTCGGTTAGATCGGCAGATTCCTTCTCGAGGTCGGCGAGCTCCTTCTCGAGTTTCTCGAGCCGGTCGCGCGAACCGGGATCATGCTCCTTCTTCAGCGCCTCGCGCTCGATCTTGAGCTGGATGATTCGGCGATCGAGCTCGTCGATTTCCTCAGGCTTGGAATCGACCTCCATGCGAAGCCTTGAGGCGGCCTCGTCGATCAGGTCGATCGCCTTGTCGGGCAGGAAGCGATCGGTGATGTAGCGATGCGACATGGTCGCCGCGGCGACCAGAGCGCCGTCGGTGATCCGCACCCCGTGATGCATTTCGTACTTTTCCTTCAAGCCGCGAAGGATCGAGATCGTGTCCTGGACCGAAGGCTCGTCGACATAGACCGGCTGGAAGCGCCGGGCGAGCGCGGCATCCTTTTCGATATGCTTGCGGTACTCGTCGAGCGTCGTCGCGCCGACACAATGCAGCTCGCCCCGCGCGAGCGCGGGCTTCAGCATGTTGGAGGCGTCCATCGCGCCATCCGCCTTGCCGGCACCGACGAGCGTGTGCAACTCGTCGATGAAAACGATGATCTCACCGGCAGCCGCCTGGATCTCCTGCAGCACGCCCTTCAGGCGCTCCTCGAACTCGCCGCGAAACTTCGCGCCAGCCACCATCGCGCCCAGGTCGAGCGCCAGGACCTTCTTATCCTTGAGACCTTCCGGCACGTCGCCATTGACGATGCGCTGCGCGAGGCCCTCGACGATCGCGGTTTTGCCGACGCCGGGCTCGCCGATGAGCACGGGATTATTTTTTGTCCGACGCGACAGCACCTGGATCGTGCGCCGAATTTCCTCGTCGCGGCCGATCACCGGATCGAGCTTGCCCTCGCGCGCCGCCTCGGTCAGGTCGCGCGCGTATTTCTTGAGCGCGTCAAAGCCTTCCTCGGCATTCTCGCTATCCGCCGTGCGCCCCTTGCGCACGGCTTCGATCGATTGATTGAGCGCCTGCGGATCGACGCCCGCCTGCGAAAGAGCGCGCGCCGCGCCCGTGCCCGACGCCATCGCGAGCGCCAGCAGCAGCCTCTCGGCGGTGACGAATTTATCGCCGGCCTTGCGTGCGATCTGCTGCGCGCTATCGAAAACCCGCGCGGCCTCCGGCGTGATTTGCGGCTGTCCGGCACCGCTGCCCTCAACTCGCGGGAGCTTCCCGAGTTCGGATTCCACGGCTGCCAGCGCTCGTCCAGGATCGCCGCCGGCCGCGCGAATCAGATTCGAAGCCTGTCCCTTGGGATCGTCGAGCAGCACCTTCAGCAGGTGCTCGGGCGTCAGCCGTTGGTGATTTTCGCGCAGTGCCAGGGCGTAGGCCGCTTGCACGAATCCGCGTGCGCGTTCGGTATAGGATTCGAAGTCCATTCAGGCACTCCTCGTTCATTATCGGGCCCTCAGTTCGAGGCGCCCCGGAAAACGCTGCCCTCAATGAGGCGCAACGCAAGAGCGGCAGACTTGCCGCTCCCCGAGGAGAATATCTGGGCAGTTTCGCGCCCGATCCAAGGTCTCTGCAGTAAAGAGTGCCCCTTAGACCGGGCGATGCGCTCTGACGCCGATCAAATTTGCGCCGGGAAAAGGTCGAACACCGGCCTCGACGATTTCAACCGTCCAAGCCCGGCTCGGAATCACCCCCGAGATCGGGCAATGAAGGCTGCTGCCGCTCGCGGCGCGGCAGTCTGCCGCGTCGCGGCTGCTCTGGCGCGGCACTGAGCTCCGCGGGCTGCGCCGGCGCGACCTCGGGCCTTGCGGGCTCATCCGGCTGATGCCCGTTGAGATCCCACTGGCGCGGCCTCTCGGGCTGCGAATTGTCCGGCCTGCCCTCGAGTTCGCCTCCCGCAGACGCCTCGCTGGGCTGCGGCCGAGAGGAGGCCTCCGGCTGCGGCCGGCGTTGGCCGTCTTCCTGATGACGGCCGTAGGAGTCCTGCTGGCTTCGATAGGCGTTCTCGCCCTGTTGCCGATATCCGGGGTCCGGCTGGGGCCGATATGCCTGGTCAATGCGTGGCTGGGGGCCGGATTCGCCCGATTCCTCGCCGAAATCCTCTCCGCCCTCGCCATTCATCTCGTCCCCGGGATGGGCACGATAATCCTGCCCGTAGCCTTGCCCATCCGGCCGATAGCGGCGCTGAGGATCGTTCGGATTCTGGTTCTGATTCTGCTGCTCCTGAATCGCGGCGATGATCCGATAATAGTGTTCGGCGTGCTGCAGATAGCTCTCCGCCATGATTCGGTCGCCGGAAGAGGCCGCGTCCCGCGCCAATTGCAGGTATTTCTCATGAACCTGATAGGCGCTTCCGCGAATGCGCACATCGGGGCCGTTGGAATCGAAAGTCTGCATGCGCAACGGCATATTCGGCCGTCGCCCGTTATTGCGCCCGCGCGAGCGTTTCGGGTTGGGTCCCTGTCTCATCCTGCGTATCTCATGAGTTTGCCGGTTTCAGTGCTACGGGTCCCGCTGGGACGCCACCGTAGCTCCACAAGCGACACACCACGCCCAGCGGGCCAAAATGCCGAGTTACCAACCCGGCCCCGTCGAGGGGTTCCGATGATGCCGCGGGCTGCACATTAGACCGTTGGGTTCAGATTTCAATCGATTTTGTCAGCCCCGCTTGGCTCCAGCACCAAAGCCCGCTCGATGCCAGCGAGATCCCGCCGCCGCGCGCGCTCGGCGAGGCCGTTCTCGGCCGCCAGCGCAGAAACGTCGTCCATCTGCCCTGCCCCGACCTCCAGCACCGCCAACCCGGCAGGTGCCAGGAGCGCAGAAACGGCCGGCAATATGCGGCGATAGGCGTCGAGCCCATCGGGGCCGCCATCGAGCGCCTCCGGAGGATCATAGCCCCTCACCTCGGGCGATAGATGGGCAATTTCGCCGCTGGGGATATAGGGCGGGTTGGATATGATCACGTCGAACGGGCCCGTGAGGCCCTCAGCCCAATCGCCCTGACGAATCGTCGCGCGCCCGCTCAAACCATGGGCCTCGGCATTCATTTGGGCGGTCAAAACGGCGCCCGCCGAGGAATCGACTCCGATTCCTCGAGCGTTCCCGTATTCGGACAGCAGCGCCAAGAGGAGCGCGCCGGTTCCGGTACCGAGGTCGAGGATTCTGACCGGAGCAGTGCGATCCGGAATCGCGGCGACGACCGCCTCGATCAGACTTTCAGTGTCGGCGCGCGGATCGAGAGTCGATGGGGAGACATTGAGGTCAAGCGTCCAGAAGTGACGCCGTCCGACGATACGTGCGACCGGCTCGCGCGACGCCCGACGCGCCAATGAAGCCGCGAGTTGGGCCCGCTCTTCCTCGTTCAACACGCGATCCGGGCCCAGGAAGAGTCCTTCCCAGCCAGTTCCAAGCGCATGCTGGACGATCAGCCTCGCGTCCAGCACAGGCGTCTCCAAGCTCAGCGATTTCAGATAGACGACGGCTTCCTTCAGAGCCGCGCGGCTTGTGGCCGCCTTGAGTGCGTAACTCACGCGAGTTCCGCCAGCCTTTCGGCCTGATCGCTGGCGATCAATGCGTCGATGATCTCATCGAGCGCTTCGCCGGACATCACTTTGTCGATCTTATAAAGGGTCAGGTTGATCCGATGGTCACTCACCCGCCCCTGCGGGAAGTTGTAGGTTCGAATCCGCTCCGAGCGATCGCCGGTTCCGACCTGCCCGCGACGGTTTGCGGCACGCTCCGCGTCGAGCTTCGACCGCTCGGCATCGTAAAGCCGCGCGCGAAGAATCTTCAACGCCTTGGCCTTGTTCTTGTGCTGCGATTTCTCGTCCTGCTGGCTGACGACGATTCCCGTCGGCAGATGGGTGATGCGTACTGCGCTGTCGGTGGTGTTCACCGACTGCCCACCCGGTCCTGACGATCGGAACACGTCGATCCTCAAATCCTTGTCGTTGATCACGATGTCGACATCCTCGGCTTCGGGAAGCACGGCTACGGTCGCGGTCGAAGTATGAATTCGCCCTTGCGCCTCCGTCTTCGGGACCCGCTGCACGCGATGGACGCCTGATTCGAATTTGAGCCGGGCGAAGACGCCCTTGCCGGTGATTTCGGCCACTGCCTCCTTGAAGCCGCCGAGATCGGTATAGGAGGTCTCCATGGTCTCGAACCGCCAGCCATGGAGTTGCGCGTAACGCTGATACATCTGGAAGAGCTCGCCGGCGAACAGCGCGGCCTCATCCCCGCCGGCACCCGCGCGTACCTCCAAGATCGCGCTTTTGTCGTCGGCAGCGTCCTTGGGAAGCAGCAGGACCTGAATCTCGCGCTCGAGCACCGGAATGCGCTCCTTGAGGGCGTGGAATTCCTCCTCGGCCAGCGCTCGCATCTCGGAGTCGGTCGCGGGATCGGCGATCAGAGACGCGAGGTCCGCCGCCTCGGCGCGACGCCGCCTGAGCTCCTCCACCGACTCCGCGATCGGGGTCAGCTCGGCGAATTCCTTCGAAAGGCGTTGGAAATCGTCGGGCTGGACGTTCGCCCCCGACAGCGCATCCCGCAATTCGAGATAGCGGGTCGCGACCCGGTCGAGATTGTGCTGCAGATCCACTTGATCGGTACTCGGGATTAGCCGTCGCCGCCCTTATCGGACGAAGCCCTTGGCGGGGCAAGCTCCGCCGCGCTGGATTCTTAGGTTAGCAAGGTCTAACATTAGCCATGACTTACAAATCTGCATTGCAGGCGGTTGCCGACCCCATGCGGCTGCAGATACTCGAGCGGCTGCGTGAGGGGCCCCGCCCTGCTGGTCAGATCGCGGCTGGACTTCCGGTAACCCGGCCCGCCGTCTCGCAACACCTCAAGGTCCTGAAAGATGCCGGCCTGATCGAAGAGCGGCGGGAGGGGACGCGTCGCATCTATGCGGCCAACCCCGCCGCGCTGGGCGAGCTGCGCGCTTTCATAGATGGGCTCTGGCGCGACGCGCTCAATGCCTTCGCCGACTTCACAGACAAGACGGAGGACTCGAAATGAAGGAGAGCGGCGAACCGGTCGCGTTCGAGGTGCCGCCGATCGTGAAGCAGGTGACGATCGCGAAGCCCGTCGACCAGGTATTTCGAATGTTCACGGCCGAAAACGCCCGATGGTGGCCGCTCAAAGGATATTCAGTTGGCAAGGAAGCGGCGAACTTCTGCGCGATCGAGCCGCGCGCCGGGGGTCGCGTTTTCGAACGATCGGAGCAAGGCACCGAGTGCGATTGGGGGACAGTTCTGATCTGGGATCCGCCACGGGCCTTCGCCTGCTCCTGGAATCCCCCGCATCCCGAGCATCCGATTGAAACCGCGCAACGCGTCGAGGTGCGCTTTGTCGCCGAGTCGCCGGCGGTCACCGCGTCGAGCTGATCCATTCCGGCTGGGAGGCGAATGCCGAGGGGCAAAAGATGCGCGGTGCCTATGATGGCGGGTGGGTTCAGGTCTTCGAGGTCTGCTTCAAGAATTTCGCCGCACGCTGATCGATGCTCAGAATTTGTCTTTTCGTGCCCGCACCTCGGCAAAAACCGTGACGGGATCTGCGCCCGCCAAGCCAACCCCTTCGGCAACGCCGGGCTGATCGGCGCGGAGGAACGGGTTGGTCTTGTTCTCAAGGCCCATCGTCGACGGGATGGTCGGCTGGCCAGCGGCCCGCAGCCGATCGACTTCGGCGGCCCGCGCGGCGAGGTCGCGATTGTCGGGATCGACGGTGCGGGCGAAGCGCGCATTGTTCTGCGTGTATTCGTGCCCGCAATAAATGCGAGTGGACGGGGGCAATCGCCGCAGCTTGCTCAGCGAGCGCCACATCTGATCGGCAGTGCCTTCGAACATCCGCCCACAGCCGAGCGCAAAAAGAGTATCCCCGCAAAACACGGCCTCTGCGCTTTCCGACCAGAAGGCCACATGGCCGCGCGTATGACCCGGCACTTCGATGGTGCGGAACCGGATCGGTCCGAACTCTACCTCGTCCCCATCCACGACCGTCTGATCCATTCCCGCGATCCGCGCGGTTTCAGCCTTGGGGCCGATCAGCACCGCGTGCGGGAAGCGCTCCCGCAAACCCTCGTTCCCGCCGATATGGTCGGGATGATGATGGGTGTTGAAGATATGTGTCAGCTCGAGATTGCGACGCTCGAGCTCGGCAATGGCCGGAGCCGCGTCGCCCGCGTCGACAATGCCCACGACCTCACTGCCCGGCGTGGTCAGCAGATAAATATAGTTGTCCTGGAAAGCAGGTATCAGCGAGACATCGAGAGACGCCATCGTTTCAAGCTCCGGATGGATTGGGTGTCGTATCGCCCGCGGGTTGCTCGACCGTGCTGAGGGCATCGGCCAGCCGAGTCTTCGCGGTGCCGGGCCGCAACGGCTTTTGCTGCGTATCGGAAGGCGCCCAGCCCGACAGGTAGATGATCTCGAAACTGGCCCTGACCCGGTCGCCAGCATAGCGATGGCGGCGTTCGTAAAGGCGCACGGTTTCAGCGACGACCGCGCGGTGCAATGGCCCCGCGGCCCGCAGATGCGCAGCACTGCCCTCGCCCATGCGACTCAGATCGCGCATCAAGGCCAGCGCATCGGAATAAGCCACGATCACGAGATCGCGATCCGCGACGGGGAGGGCAAATCCCGCGCGGCCGAGCAGGCCTGCTGCGTCGTTCAGCGCCGCCATTGGCGAGATGCGCGATCCCGCCTTACCGGTGACGGCGAGCTCCGCCTCCATCAGCACTTCGCGCAACTCTGCCAGCGTTTCGCCACCGAGCATGGCGCCCAGGAAGAGGCCGTCCGGCCGTAAGGCGCGCCGGATCTGCAGCAGCGTGCCGGGAAGATCATTGACCCAATGAAGCGCAAGGGAGCTCAGCACCAGATCGAAGGCGCCATCGGCGAAGGGCAGCAGTTCCTCGTCGGCCACGATCGCCGGCACCGGTGCAGACTGCACCAGCAGCGGCGATGGATCGCACGCGTAAAGTCGCTCGACCCGGCCGGTCCGGAGCGCCGCGCGCGCCAGATGACCGCCGCGGCACCCCAGATCGAGGCCGGCGGCGAAGCTTCGCCTGACATCCATCAGCCGGTCGGCGACGCGCGACGCCGCTTCGCCGAACAGAAAATCGCTTCGGTCTCCGGTGGCCACCGCACGCTCGCGTCGACGGCGCACGAGCCGGCGATCGAACACGCTTGCAGGCGCTTGGAGTTGCTGATTGTCGGATCGAGCCATCGCGAGCGAATATAGGGGGTCGCCCGAAGCGAAACCACCCGGGCGCCCGAGGTGCGAATGCAGGCGATGCGACACGGCCGGATAGTGCGACGCGCGCTCGGCATGGCGATCGATCTCGCTTTGCCGCCACGCTGCATAGGCTGCGGCGCGCGGATCGATGCGGCCGGACTCGCCTGCGCGACCTGTTGGTCGAAGCTCAGCTTCATCGCGCCGCCCTTCTGCACGACCTGCGGTTCTCCCTTCGAGTTCGCGATCGAAGGCCAGCATCGTTGCGCCGCTTGTCACGCCGCGCCGCCGCCTTATGACCGCGCTCGGGCCGCCATGGTCTACGACGAGGGCAGCCGCGGCCTGATCATCGGGTTCAAGCATGGCGACAGGCTCCATGCCGCGCCGGCTTTGGGCGCCTGGACATACCGCGCCGGCGCCGAGCTCCTTCGCGACGCCGACATGATCGCCCCTGTGCCGCTCCATCGCTGGCGGCTGCTCAAGCGGCGATACAACCAGGCGGCGCTGATCGCGGCCCACGTGGCGAAAGCCGCAGGCATTCCGCACATTCCGGATTTGATCGAGCGCCACCGCGCTACGCCGAGCCAGGGCGAGCTCGGCCCCATCCAGCGTCTGCGGAACGTGGCGGGCGCCTTCCGCCTCAATCCGCGCGTCGCGAACCGTGTGAAGGGGTCCCGGATCGTTCTGGTCGACGATGTGCTGACGACAGGGGCGACGGTGGGAGCCTGCGCCCGCGTTCTTCGACAGAGCGGCGCCGCAAGCGTCGACGTCCTCACGCTCGCCCGGGTCGTGCGGAGCGACTAGACCCGGTCGGCAATCGCCTTCATATCTAGACCATCATGTCCGTGTGAGGCGCTAGCCAGTTGAGGTGGCCCGCCCCGAAGTGTCGACTAAGGCGTGTAGCAACGCTGCGGGGGTTTCTCCGATGGTCGGAGCCTATCCCCAGGCACTGAGCG
>Ga0209062_1002058_pt1 | contig 29424 bp, 19 predicted proteins | sample Coa_R2_2_FD_187158 | JGI IMG/M metagenome (GOLD analysis project Ga0209062, IMG submission 187158) | Surface soil microbial communities from Centralia Pennsylvania, which are recovering from an underground coalmine fire - Coalmine... | ecosystem: Environmental > Terrestrial > Soil > Unclassified... | reverse complement strand
AGACAAGGCTAAGCAGACAATTGTGATTAAGCGCGGAATGAGTACGGGTTTTGCGGGTGTCGATAATGACCTGTTCTACAAGAACAAAACCACAATGCTCTTTGGCAGTGCCAAGGATATGGTGGCGAAGTTGGTTTCTGAGGTGAAGCAACTATAAAGCTTATATATAGCAGATAAATGCAGATGGACGCAGATCATTTTTCCCGTGTCAGCGTTCATCTGCTTTTGTGTTGGTTTTTGACTTTATCGGCGCTTGGGAGTGGTGCGTCGGGTTTCGCGTTTTTCTTGATCTCGGAGACGGCGATCGCGCCAATCTGCTAGCGTCAAATAGCCAATACCTCCGGTGACTACTACTAACAACACCAGAGCAACCAAAGCTAAACCGTTTAGAAATTGACTTTCCACGATTCTTCTATAGTCCGTTGCGACCCCAAACGACCATTGCAATTGACCAGGTAAAAACAACCAGTAAAGAAACCCAACCCAGTGTCAATATCTCCATAATTTTACTTTTAAACTTAATGTACAGAAGGACTTCACTCTCTATCATACTTGGAAGTGACCTCTCCACGGCTAAAGACAATGGGAAACTATTGCTAACTACGCTTCCATTGCTGGATAAACCAATTCACAACTGCCAAAAGCTTTTCTTCCTCGGGTGGCGGGTCAGGTTGTTTGCCTGCAATAGGAAAGAAATAGGCGATCGCATATGCAAAGACCTCGATATCCGTTTCTAAATCCACATGATGAAACATCCCCGTTGTGCATCCTTCCTGAAGGATGTGCCTGATCACTTCCCTCATCAAGGTCGTTTCGTCTTCTATCCGCTTGGGATTTAACTGAATCACAGTTCTGGCAATTTCAGCAACGTGATCTGACCCTTGACGAGTTGCCTGAGCAGCTAGAAACCTGTCTAGAATATAACGCCTATAATTTTATTTATTTAATATGTGCGTGACTTTTGCATTTCTCATCACCACTGTAGTGAATAACTTGATACTAGCAAACTACTTCCCCTCAAACACTAGCTTGCACGTTGATTTGTTGAGTTGGCATTGGTTGGTGAGTGGTGCGATCGCTGGTTTTTCTGGTGTGTTGTTTGGTGTTACCTATCGCTACATCATCCGTGAAGATAAAAATCCGCAATTGAAAGCTGGGGGAGTGCTAGCTTTTGGCTTGGTAAGAGGACTGGCACAAATAGATGTTGCTTGGACTAACGCTAACAACATTTTGCCTCTTGTTGTGCTGGGCTTGGAGAGTATTTTTTGCTTTGGGTTGGCAGCAACGGCTCTTGATGTTGTGATGCAACTAGGCTGGCTCAAGCCTTTTAAGTAAGGTAAGCTTGAGTGACAAAAAGTCATGTCGAAAAACAGTTTTTTCCACTGCCTCTAAATATTCAACAGTGACAAGCAAGAGCGAGATTTTGGAGTTGTTGACTTTTTGTAATGTAAAAAATTGATGATAATCCGGAGTGACTACAGGCGCAGGGCTAGATAATTAAATAGAACATATTAGCTGACGGGTTTTCCTCAAAAGCAAAAAGACCAAATGAGCATCACCATTGCCGACTACAAGCTCATAGAACTCATTTATGATGGTACTAATACCTATGTGTATCGTGCATTAAGGGAGTCGGATCAAACTTTAGTAATTATTAAAACACTTAAAGCTGAGTACCCTAGCATAGAACAGCTTACGCGGTTAAGACACGAATATCAAATTCTTAAAGATTTAGAAATAGAAGGAATTGTTAAACCTCTTGCGTTAGAAAGCTCTCAAAATCGACTGGCGCTCATTTTGTCATATTTTGAGGGGGAATCTCTAAGAAAGTTTATGACTAACCAAAAGTTAGAAGTAACTATTTTCTTGCAGATTGCTATTCAATTGTCTTCAACACTTGCTCAAATACATAAAAATAATATTATTCATAAAGATATTAAGTCCGACAATATTCTTATCAATACAAAAACAGGTCAAGTCAAAATTATAGACTTTAGCATTGCGTCGCGATTGTTAAGGGAAAGTCAGACTATCAGTAATCCCAATTTGCTTGAAGGCACTCTTGCCTATATGTCACCAGAACAAACTGGGAGAATGAACTGCTCTATTGACTACAGAACTGATTTGTATTCCCTAGGCGTGACGTTTTATGAAATGCTAACAGGACAGTTACCCTTTCAAACAACTGACTCTTTGGAATTGGTTCATTGTCATATTGCTAAAACACCAACACCACTGCAAGAAATCAATTCAGAAATTCCCCAAGCAGTTTCTGACATTGTCATGAAGTTACTAGCCAAAACTGCTGAAGACCGATATCAAAGTGCTTTAGGTTTAAAAGCCGACTTAGAAACTGTCTATAGAATGTTACAGACATCTCAAGAGGCTCATCCTTTCATAGTCGGTCAACTTGATGTATGTAGCCAATTGCTCATTCCACAAAAACTTTATGGTCGTGAACTAGAAACCACTATATTGATGAATGCCTTTGAACGAGTGAGCCGTGGAACAACTGAACTCATGTTAGTCAGTGGTTACTCAGGCATTGGCAAATCATCTTTAGTCAATGAGGTTCATAAACCCATTGTGCGCCAGCGTGGTTATTTTATTTCTGGAAAGTTTGATCAGCTGAAGCGAAATATCCCTTATGCTTCCTTAATTCAAGCTTTTCAGGAATTGATGCGGCAAATTCTAACAGAAAGTGCCGACAAGATAGCTGTTTGGAAAGAAAAACTTTTAGGATCTCTTGGTTCTAATGGTCAGGTTATCATTGATGTTATTCCTGAAGTCGAACTGGTGATTGGTCCTCAGCCAGAGGTGCCTCAATTGGGAGCAACTGAATCTCAAAATCGATTGAATCGCGTATTTCAACAATTTATTCACGTATTTACCAAACCCGAACACCCTTTGGTTCTCTTTTTAGATGATTTACAGTGGGTAGATTTAGCTTCTTTAAAATTGATTCAGTTGCTTATTTGTGACCCAAAGAGTCAATATTTTTTGATGATTGGAGCGTATCGGGATAATGAAGTGAGTGCAACTCATCCATTGATGTTGACTATAGAAGAAATTCGCAGGAATGGCGCAGTTATCAATAATATTATTCTTTCGCCTTTACAGCTTCCTAATGTCAAGCAATTAGTAAGTGATACTCTCCATACTGACCAAGAAAAATCGGAACCACTTGCTGAATTAGTCTTTAATAAGACTCAAGGTAATCCTTTTTTCTTAACACAACTTCTCAAATCTCTTTATCAGGACAACTTATTGTCATTTCATTTCAATGAAGGAATCTGGCAGTGGGATATTAAGCGCCTTCAAGGAATTGCAATAACAGACAATGTCATCGAATTGATGAGCAGCCAGATCCAAAAGCTATCAGAAAAAACGCAAAATGTCTTAAAATTAGCTGCCTGTATTGGAAATAAATTTACCTTAGAAGTTCTTAGTATTGTTAATCAAAAATCTTGGTCAGAAACAGCAGTGGATTTGTGGGAGTCGCTACAATCGGGTTTGGTTTTGCCTCTAAACCAGTCCTATAAAATTCCTCTGGTTATGAGTGATGCTCCTCAAAAGGAGCAACTATCAACTAGTGAAGAACAAAAAAACGTTGAATATAAGTTTTTGCATGACCGTGTACAGCAAGCTGCTTATGCTCTCATTCAAGATTCTCAAAAAAAAGAGACTCATTTAAAAATCGGTCAATTACTACTAGAAAACACTACGATTGAAGAACGAAAAGAAAAAATTTTTACTTTAGTAAATCACCTGAATTATGGTATTGACTTACTAAGGTCTGAGTCAGAAAAAAATGAATTGGCTGAACTAAACCTTATAGCTGGTCGGAAAGCAAAGGCAGCGACGGCTTATGACTTTGCCATTCAGTATTTCAAAATAGGTTTGGGGTTATTAGCAGCAAATAGTTGGCAGAGTCACTATGACCTCACTCTAGCTTTCTATGAATCAGCAACAGAAACAGCATACCTTAACGGTGATTTTGAGCAGATGGAGAAATGGGCAGCTGTTGTTCTGCAACAGGCAAAAACCCAGATCGACAAAATGAAAGTTTATGAAGTCAAAATCCAGACTTGTATGGCTCAAGTCAAACAACTTGAAGCAATCAAAATTGGGTTACAAGCGCTGGAACTATTGGGGGTGAGGTTACCAGAATCACCAAGTTCATCAGATATTCAGCAAACTATAGCCCGAACAGCAGCAAATCTGGCAGGTAAGAGTATAGAAGACTTGATTAACCTACCGTTAATGACAGAAACAGATAAGTTGGCTGCTATTCGGATGCTCACGAGTATGGGTTCGCCGACTTATCAAGCGGCACCTACACTGTTTCCGTTGGTTATATGTGAGCAGGTGAACTTATCGATAAAATATGGAAATGCTCCCTTCTCAGCCTATGGTTATGTTTGTTATGGCGTCATTTTAAACGGCATAGTTCTAGATATTGACTCGGCTTATAAATTTGGTAAGTTGGCTCTCTGTTTAGTAGAACAGTTCAATGTTTTAGAGCTTAAGCCAAGTGTGTTCTTCGTTGCAGGTGCATGTACAACTTATGGAAAAGTTCATGTCAGGGAAACTTTGCCACTTCTACAGGATGGCTACTCCATCGGATTGGAAAATGGCAATTTTGAATATGGTGGTTATGCTGCGATGCAAAAATGCCAATATTCCTATTTCATGGGTCAAGATTTGGTAAGACTTGAACGAGAAATGGCAGCAACCAGTGAGGCACTGACTCAACTCAAGCAAGAAAATGCTTTAATTTGGAATCAAATATTTCGGCAATCTGTACTTAACTTATTGGAACACACTGAACATCTTGGCTGTTTATTGGGTGAAGTCTACAACGAAGAGAAATCATTACCGCTTCTTAAGGCAGCTAACGATAGAACAGGACTTCATTACTTTTATCTCAACAAACTGATCCTCTGCTATTTGTTTGGAGACTACCATCAAGCCTCAGAAAATGCAGTTCAAGCTGAGCAGTATCTGGATGGGGTGAAAGCGTTCCTAGTTGTACCAATATTCTATTTCTACGATTCCTTAGCACAACTAGCGATATATCCATCAGTACCGCACTCACAACAAGAATATCTCTTGCAAAGAGTGATCAATAATCAGACAAAAATGCAAAAATGGGCAGACCATGCTCCAATGAATTTCCTGCATAAGTATGAGCTTGTGGAAGCAGAGAAAGCGCGGGTGTTGGGACAATATTGGCAAGCAATGGAGTTTTATGAACGTGCTATTCAAGGAGCTAAAGAGCAGGGATACATCCAAGAGGAAGCACTGGCAAATGAACTGGCTGCAGAGTTTTATTTCTCTAGGGGTAGAGAAAACATTGCCAGAGATTATTTGACACAATCTTACTATGCTTATGTTGAATGGGGAGCAGCTATCAAAATCGGTAACTTGCACTTCAAATATCCTCAGATCTTCTCCCAAATACCGCAACAAAAAATTCACGGTTTAGAGATGAACCACAAGAGGACCTTTACAACGACAAGTAGTCCTGTAGTTCTAGACTTGGCTGCAGTTATGAAAGCTTCACAAGCTCTTTCTAGTGAGATAGTTCTAGATAAGTTGCTTGCCAAATTAATGCAAATTGTTATTGAAAATGCTGGGGCAGAGACTGGATTTATAATTTTAGAAAAGGCTGGAAAGTTATTCATAGAAGCTTCAGGTAGTATTGGTCAAGATGAAATCACTGTACAGCAATCGACTCTTGTAGAAACTAGTCAGCAACTACCACTATCTATTATTAATTATGTGTATCGTACTCAAGAAAATATTGTATTAAATGATGCAAGTGAAGAACAATCCTTTACATTTGATAGCTATATCCTCAACCGCAAACCAAAATCAATTCTGTGTACGCCGATTATTTATCAAGGCAAACTTATCGGTATTCTTTACTTAGAAAATAACTTGACTACCAGGGCTTTTACGCAAGAACGATTGGAAGTCTTACAGCTTCTATCCTCTCAAGCAGCAATCTCGATTGAAAATGCACGTCTTTATAATGATTTAGAAGAATCTAATCTAACTTTAGAAGCGAGAGTCAAAGAGCGCACTTTGGAGCTACAAGATAAAAATTTACAGCTTCAACAGGAAATTCTTGAGCGTCAGCGAGCAGAAGAGGTAGCCCAAGCAGCTAACCGTGCCAAAAGCGAATTCCTAGCTAACATGAGTCATGAGTTCCGCACCCCGCTTAATGGTATTTTGGGTTATGCTCAAATCTTTCAGAAAGATAACACTTTAACTGCTCAGCAAAAGAATGGTGTCAGCATCATTTACCAGTGTGGAGAACACCTACTAACACTGATCAACGATATTTTAGACCTTTCCAAAATTGAAGCTCGGACCATGGAACTTTCTCCAAAAGAGTTTCATTTTCCTGAATTTTTGGAAGGCATTGTCCAAATGTGTTGCATTCGTGCCGAACAAAAGGGAATATTGTTAGTATATAGAACACTATCTTCATTACCTAGAGTTATTCGAGCTGATGACAGGCGGTTGCGTCAAGTTTTAATTAATTTACTTAGCAATGCAGTCAAGTTTACAGAAAAAGGCAGTATAACCTTCACAGTAGGCTATCAGGAGGATAAACTCCGGTTTCAGGTGGAAGATACAGGTATAGGTCTTGCACCAGATCAGTTGGAAGAAATATTTTTGCCTTTTAAGCAGGTAGGAGAAGAGAGTCGTAAGACTGAAGGAACAGGATTGGGGTTGGCAATTAGTCGTCAATTAGTTCGGATGATGGGTGGCGAACTTAAGGTGAACAGTACTTTGGGAAAAGGTAGCGTTTTTTGGTTTGATTTGGATTTGCCTAAAGTTTCACAACCAATTCCTCCCCAAAGCGTTCATACTCGCAACATTACCAGTTTTGTTGGATCTAAACGGAAAGTTTTGGTAGTTGACGATAAATGGTCAAATCGCTCTGTTTTAGTCAGTTTATTAGAACCTTTGGGATTTGAAGTTCAAGAAGCGACAGATGGTTTAGATAGTCTTAACAAAGTAGGCGAATTTAAACCAGATATTATTTTCATGGATTTGGTAATGACCGTAATGGACGGTTTTGAAGCCACCCGTCGCCTCAAGATGTTGCCAGAACTAAAGAACACGGTGGTGATTGCTGTCTCAGCTAGTGTTTTTGATTTTGACAAGGAACAGAGTCAAGAAGTTGGCTGTGATGATTTTCTTCCCAAACCGATCCAAGTAGCAGATCTTTTCGAAAAATTACGGGTTCATTTGGGGTTGGAATGGATTTATGAGCAGCAGAGCATGGAACAAATTGAGCCAGATGGCTTACGAGTTGTAAACAATAGTCAAACAGCAGTTTCAGGATGGGAAACTTCAGCCACAGATCGCCTAAGGACAGTGTTAGCTCCTGACAACTCACTTGTGACACCATCAGCAGAGGAGCTTGCAATCTTGCTTGATCTAGCAATGAAGGGTGATTTGAGGGGCATTATAAAACAAGCCGCAAAGTTAGAGGAGTTGGATGACAAGTTGATACCATTTGCGGCTCATTTGCGTCAACTTGCAAAAGGTTTTAAAGGGAAACAAATTTTAGAGTTTCTCAAAAAATATTAAAGAGGTTTTATGAATACTAATTTTAATAATAAAGGTGTCATCTTAATCGTTGATGATACGCCCACTAATTTAGCAGTGCTGTTCGATTTTCTGTCCAATGCTGGATTTACAGTCTTGATTGCTGAAGATGGTGAAAGTGCGATCGCCAGAGCAGAATATTCTCCACCAGACCTGATTTTATTGGACATAATCATGCCAGGAATGGACGGTTTTGAAACGTGCCGTCGTCTGAAAGTTAGTGAATTCACAAAAGATATTCCTATCATCTTTATGACCTCGCTTTCTGACACAGTTGATAAGGTCACAGGGTTGAATCTAGGTGCAGTGGATTATGTCACTAAACCTCTTCAACACGAAGAAGTTCTGGCGCGTCTCGAACTCCATCTCAGGCTACGAAATCTGACAAAGGCACTTCAAGAACAAAATCTGCGTCTAGAGCAAGAAATTTCTAAACGCACCCAGGTTGAGGCGCAAATTCTTCAACAAGCGGCTTTGCTTGATATCACTACAGATGCGATTCTTGTCAAAGACTTAGATCATCAAATCCGGTATTGGAATAAAGGAGCAGAAAATCTATACGGTTGGAATGCTCAAGAAGCAATTGGTAATTATACCAATCAGTTTCTGTATCGCCCAGAAGCTTTACCCCAACTCCAAAATGTTGAAAAAAGTCTAGCTGAGTTTGGTTATTGGCAGGGTGAGTTACAACAAGTTACCAAAGAGGGCAAAGAAATTACAGTTGCTAGTCGCTGGACTCTTGTGCGTGATCAACAGGGGGAACCTGAGTCGTTTCTTACTGTTAATACCGACATAACAGAGAAAAAACAGCTTGAAATACAGTTTCTCCGTGCTCAACGCCTGGAGAGTATCGGTACCCTTGCTGGTGGCATAGCACACGACTTAAACAATATATTGACTCCTATTTTAACAGCAGCACAATTACTGCAGATTAAACTCCCCAACACTGATGAACGAAATCGGCAAATGTTCAAAACAATAGAAAATAATGCTAAACGCGGGGCGGCTTTGGTCAAGCAAGTGCTACAGTTTGCGCGTGGAGTTGAAGGCGATCGCACAATCGTACAAGTTAGTCAGTTGTTTTCAGAAATTCAGCAAATTGTCAAAGAGACATTTCCTAAATCTATTGAATTTTCTCTCAATATCAAGCCCAACCTTTGGTCTGTGCTTGGAGATGCCACCCACTTACATCAAGTGTTCATGAACCTAGTTGTAAATGCTCGTGATGCTATGCCTAACGGTGGTTTACTCAGTATTTCTGCAGAAAATTTGTATGTTGATGAACACTATGCTCGGATGAATCTGGATGCTTATAGTGGTCCGTATATTGTGATGACTGTGGCGGATTCAGGAATCGGTATGACTCCAGAAATCCTAGATAGAATATTTGAGCCGTTTTTCACAACTAAAGATGTTGGTCATGGTACAGGGTTAGGTCTTTCGACCGTTAGAGGTATTATTAAAAGTCATGGTGGTTTTGTGAATGTGTACAGCAAGGTTGGCAAAGGAACGGAATTTAGGGTTTTCTTACCAGCAGTAGAAGCAATAGCGGCACCAGTAGTCCAAGATATTGAACTGTTAAAAGGAAATGGAGAATTGATCCTGGTTGTAGATGACGAAGCCAAAATTCTTGAGACTACGAAAATCACATTAGAAACTTACAACTACAAAGTGTTAACAGCCAGTGACGGCGTTGAAGCGATCTCGATATATGCTCAATACAAAGATGTTGTTAGCGTAGTGCTGGTGGATATGATGATGCCATCAATGGATGGTAAAATCACCATTAAGACCTTGCAAAGAATCAATCCGCAGGTCACTATTATTGCTGTCAGTGGTAGTATGTTAGCTAGCAATAAGCTCGTGGAGCTTCCTGGAATCAAAACATTTATTTCAAAACCTTACACTACTAAAGAATTATTACAGACGTTACACAGGATGCTTTGCAAGGAATTGAAAAATCCAGAAAGCATCAACAAATTCGGAAGATGGGATGGAGTAATGACTAAATTAATTCTCAATCAAAATTATCTTTAACCTTTTCCAGGTCTTTAGACCTGGTCAACGAAATTAATTTATTTATATTCTGCAAACTCTGGTTGCCCAAACAACATATTGCGATCTACTGCTGATAGGATTTTGTTATTAGCATAATCAGAATTTAAGCAGCGAATCACCAACTTTGCCACATCGGCGCGATTAATACTGCCCACAATCCGCGGATCTTCGGTTAAAACTCCATCGCCTGTTGCAGGTTCAGACTTTAGACCACCAGGGCGGATGATTGTATAGTTTAGTCCACTGGCAATTAGGTGTTGTTCAGCTTTGTGTTTCTCAGCTAACACAGGTCCGAGTGTTTCCAAGGCTTGCGGAGGTAGTGCGATCGCACTATTGCCAGTACCAATAGAAGACACAAGAATGAACTTCTGCACTTGGGCTTTGAGAGCAACGTCAATCAGATTTTTATTGCCAAGAAAATCAGCCCTTTCACCGTCTGAGGGTAGTCCACCAATGGTACTAATAACTGCATGGATAGGTTCATTAGCTAGCATTGCCGCTTCTACATCGCTCAAATTTAAGGCATCTCCCAAAACTACCTGAATATCCATTGCTTCTAGCTCAGCACGAGCTGCTTCTGTTCTCAAGAGTGCTTTTACCTTCAGCTTTTGCTCTGTCAAATATTTGGCAATTTCTCGACCAACACCGCGACTTGCTCCAGCAAGGAAAATATAAGATAAGCTTGTCATATGGATTCTAAGTTTGACATTTGACTTATCAAGAATAGCAGGCTACAGCCCTTAACGTGAAAAGCTCGACTAGACCAGTTTAACTTTATAAATTTACAATAAATATGCAATGCGAACTGTGTGAAAGAGAGATGGAACGTTTAACTGTCCACCACTTAGTTCCACGACAAAATACTAAACGCAAAAAACAAGAACCAGGTCCAACAGTCAATATTTGTTCTGCGTGCCATCGACAGATTCACGCTTTATTCGATAACAAACTACTGGCTAAAGAGCTAAACACCCTAGACAAGCTCACCCAAGAGCCGCAAATGCGGAGATTCCTGGCTTGGGTAAGAAAACAAGACCCTGGGAAGCGGGTATCAGTTCATAGGTAAATGTAATTATTCCAGATATCCCGCCTTGGCAAAATTGTTCGGTTATAATCTGGATCTATCTCTTTGTTTGTTTTCTTCCTTTTGTGAGGTTCTTTGGTGCCTGTCCGAGTTCGTCAACATGTTAATCCACTTGCACAAAAGTATCAAGCACCCCTCACTCCTTTAGAGTGGGAAAAAGTTTATACTCAACTAAACCAACCATTACATATAGATATTGGTTGTGCAAAGGGGCGTTTTTTGTTGAGCATGGCGCAGATAGAAACTCACTGGAATTTCCTTGGGTTAGAAATTCGAGAGCCATTAGTACATGAGGCAAATAAGTGGCGTGATGAACTAGGACTGACAAATCTCCACTACTTGTTTTGTAATGTTAATAACTCATTGCGATCGCTCTTGTCTTCTCTCCCCAGCAAAACTTTACAGCGCGTGACAATTCAATTTCCTGATCCTTGGTTCAAAACCCGCCACGCCAAGCGCCGAGTAGTACAACCACAATTAGTCCAAGAACTAGCAGATTATTTAGTGCCTGGGGGTATTGTATTTTTGCAGTCGGACATTGAGTTTGTTGCTATGGAAATGTGCGATCGCTTTGCGGATCATTCTGCTTTTCGTAGACTTGGTACAGGAGAATGGCTAGCAGAAAACCCGCTACCAGTTTCTACAGAACGAGAAATGTTTACCCTGAGAAAGGGTGAACCTGTCTATCGTGCAGTCTTTGAGAAAGTTAATAGTCTTGATTTAAGTTAACGAATTCGCGAAAGTCCCCATCCCTCTATAGGGTGGGGATGAATAGGGATTGACGACGATTGTATCTAAGACTATTATCAACCGCAGGTTGATGAGGGAAGAGATGCATGAGGAGTCAATAATCTTTTTCTGGGAAAGACTTGATGTAATCTGGAATGATTTCTGACATGGACACGCCTAAATATTTGGCCTAACTCTCAATATTTTCTTTTTCTTTTTTGGTTAGTTTAAAGACAATTCTTTGAGTTCTAGTTAGAAAAAATACGGAATTTATGTTATGTTTATAAAATCCAAAAATAAGTAAACAAAATAGGAGGCAAATAAATCGGTGGCAACAAGACGAATGACCTTTCGGTTGTACCCAAATAAGCAAATAGAACAGTCTTTGCGGTATCACCGAAAACTTCACAAGGACTTGTACAATGCTGCTGTTTATAACAGATTTACACAATATCAAAAGTTCAATCATTCTGTTGGCTACATCGAACAACAGAATAGCTTGCCAGCATTCAAAGAAGTCTGGACAGAATACAAAGAGATTAACTCTCAAGCTTTACAAGCAACATTAAAGCGTGTAGATTTTGCATTTGAACGTTGGTTCAAGGGATTAGGGAAACGCCCAAGGTTCAAATCAATTCGTCATTATTCAGGATGGACTTATCCAGCTAAAACTGGTTATTCTGTAGAATCAGATGGCGAAAATGGTTACTTGAACCTATCTAAAATTGGTCGCATTCAGATGCGAGGCAAAGCGAAGTATTGGGGAACACCCACTACCTGTACCATTGTCTATCGCAATGGGAAATGGTATGCCTCTATTACTGTTGATATTAATGAGCAAGTTCTCAAGGTTGAAGTTTTGCCAACTGGTGCTGTTGGGATAGATTTAGGTTGTAAATCAGCGCTATCTATTACTGACGGAGAAAATCATCAGCAGATTGAAGCACCTAAGTTTTTGAGGAATGCTGAACACAAAATAAAACAAGCGTCTAAGAAGAAAAGACGCAAAACTGCACCAAATAGAAAAAAGAAAATCAAGGCTTCTAGAAGATGGAAAAAAGCCCAAAAGGCAGTTAGCAAACTAACTCGTAAAGTCGGCTTACAGCGTCAGAATTGGGTACATCAAGTAGCAACAGACATAGTCCGCAGTCATAGCTTCGTTGCTACCGAAAAACTAGAAGTCATCAAGATGACCAGTAAAGCAAAGAAGGGTGTCGCATTCGGACCAAAAAATAAGCCGAGCCTTAATAACCTCACGACTAACCGTGATGCCAAACAGACTAACCCAGAAGGCCCGGCTTATTTTTCCAGGCATTTCCCCGGTAAACGCAAAAAGCAAAAAGCTGGCTTGAACAAGTCAATGCTTGATGTTGGTTTTGGAATGCTTAGAAGTACCATCAAATACAAAGTTGAACAAATTGGTGGTGTGTTTATTGAGGTTCCAACTAAGCTTGTCAAGCCTAGCCAAACTTGTCCCAAATGTGGGCATCAACATAAAAAGACACTCGATATCCGTGTTCATGAGTGTAGCAATTGTGAGTATGTCCAAGATCGGGATATTGCTTCTGCTGAAGTCATGCTTTATTGGGCAACAGGAATTCTACCGGGGTTTGGAACGAGCCTCGTAAACGCAGAGTCGTCTAGCTCTACCTCACGCACTCGTAAAACTGCGGGAAGCATGAGGCAACTAGGGGCAAAGAAGCGTTCAAAATCTACTCTTACTGGGCTGGATGTAGAAACCAGCCCTTCAACGAAGTAAGGGCTGGTAGTTCATAAAAGTGTTTTCAGAACATGCTCAGAGACTTAACTGCTTCCTGTTTCCAAATTAGTTAGGACTACTATAGAGCATGACTAAAGGATTGAGCATAATTTCTATAGAAATTATTCATTTTTTTCCTGGTTATTATCTTTTTCCTTAATAATATAAATTATCTCTAAAAAACATTTTTTTTAGCCTTTTTTAAGATTTTTGTTGCTAAATATATATGCAAAGTTTTATAAAACCAGTATTGGCAAAAAAGCCAATGGAGATAATATATATGTGTAAGCAAAACTTTTGCTAACCCCTAGCAAAGCCAAGAAGAAAAAAGCTTACATATTCATTCAAAGCATCAAACCCAAATATTGGCTCTAATACAAAATTTGCGATCTAGGAAAATCTCTTCAGAGCAAAATAGACGGGAAAATCCGTAAATCCTACCCAGAGAAAATAGCCAAATTTTAGAGGTTTGAGAAGCCTGATAATTTTCTGACAGAACTTTCTGATGTTCGTAACTTGTTTTTAAAACATCAAAGCTAGTTGATTGCTATCCCATCTAAGTTTGCTTTAGGAATCTGTACTTAAAGCATACATAATTTTGGAAAAACTCTAGCAGTTGAGAACCGATTTCCTTGTAAAAAAATAAGGAGCAGGAATTATGAAAGCCAAACACATTATGACCCAAGATGTAGCTACCATTCGGGGCTCAGCTACTGTGACAGAAGCAGTTAAACTAATGAGGTTTAAACAATTAAGGGCTTTAATTGTAGAACCTCGTCATGATGGAGATGCTTACGGTATTGTCACTGAGACAGACATTGTATCTAAAGTGGTCGCTTACGGCAAAGACCCTAAACAATTGCATGTCTATGAAATTATGAGCAAGCCTTGCATCGTTGTCAATCCTGACCTAGATGTAGAATATGTAGCACGGCTATTTGCTAATACAGGTGTTTGGCGTGCTCCTGTCATTCAAGGTGAATTACTTGGGATTATTTCTGTCACCGACATTATTACTAAGGGTGACTTCCTTGAAAACTCAAAATTGGCATTCTTACAAAAAGAACTCCACAAAGCAATAATAAATGCTCGCTCAATTGCCACTAACTATGGTGAGGATTCAAAAAAAGCTACTGAAGCTTGGGATTTTGTAGATGAACTTCAAGCAGAAGCATGTTTTTATGGTGCACCAAAACCAGAAAAACCTGCTAGAGAACTATTCTCCAAAGGGCTACAACCAATAGCTGCAAATTAAATAAGAAAAACCCCACTAGCACTAGTGGGGTTCTCATATGAAAAAACTACATTTCCGCAGCGATGTTGACACTTGAGAATTCTTTTATATACTAATCGTCAATTATAAGAAAATTCTGAGTTTTTTACGCTTTATTACAGCAATTTTGAGGCCATTAAAGCACTCATGGCAATATCATTCAGTTAAGGGTGATTAAGACATAATCTGTGCGTGTAGAGATGTTGTAATACAACGTTTCTACGTTATTTGTACTGGGTCTATTTTTTTTACTGTAATCATGGTAAGCATGTATCAGTGCAACACGCCAATAGTGACTCCTGCACGAGTTTTTCACTTTTTGTCTGTATTCTATTCAAGAATTGAACTGTTGGATTATTGTATAACTAGTTCTGATTGATACATATGGTTTGTCTGTATTTTATAGCTTTGACTTGAACGTTACTAAGCTAAGACATATAAAAATTTGCATATCTAAATTTCATCGAACTTTTGTAGTGTGGGCATCTTGCCTGCTAGAAGGCAAGAGACCAACTGACACATATGATGCAAGTTAGAACAGCTTAATGTAAACCAAAGTCAGCAATGTAACTCGACAAGGAGGAAAGGAAAATGAGGACAAGGAAGACAAGCGGATGGATTTGTATTAAGAATTTTGTGAAATGGTATAACTGACAAGAATTCTATGAAATAGAGTCAACCTGATTCAATGGTTTTAGGAATTTCTCAAAAGCTGCAAAATCTTCGTGCAAAGATAGCAGAGGTTAACCAATGCACACAGAACACAAACGCTTCAACAGATTGCTGCTCTCAATTCTTATGACTTTATCGTTGAACCTGTATTTGGAACAGCTTCACAAAGAAGTGGTATTAGTACCAATCTCACAAACAATCACCACTGCAGATTTACGTATAACGCTAGAAAATTTGTATAAATAAACTTATCAATAGAAGGTTTAAGATTTCTAAACTTTTCTTTTACTTTTGAGCGTTATAGGTGTAAATAGAATATGAATTCCAAAGCAAATGAAATTAAACAAATTGCTTCACAGCTACTAGCTGGAATGCTTTCCAATCCTCATATATATCCCACCCTTAGCGACGAGGGTAGCAAAGGACAGCAAGAACAGGAACTCACGTTAATAGCAATTGAGATGGCCGAAAACTTAATTCAAAAGGTTGATAGTAGAACTTCTTGAGTTAACTGCTGTAAGTCGATTGCAATACTAATTCTTAAGTTGAGTTTAACTTAGAATCAACGGTAGTGTCACTGTAAATGTCGTTCCTACTCCGACTTCGCTGTGAACTGAAATCTTGCCTCCATGCGTCTCGACACATTTCCTGACAATTGCTAGACCTAATCCGTTACCAGGAATTCCGCTAACATTTGTTGCACGATGAAAAGGCTGAAATAGCTGCTGTTGATCTTCTTCAGGAATGCCTATACCCTCGTCTTGAATCCGGAAGATTACTGTTTTTTCTTGACCTATTAGATCAAATCGTACTGTACTATTGGATGGGGAATACTTAATGGCATTGCTGATCAAATTGCCCAAAATATGACGTAACAAATTCTCGTCAAACAATGCCTCACCTATTTTACAAAAGCTCGAGAAAATAATTGTAATATGTTTCTCGTCAATATTCAGACGTGCTTCTTCAACAAGTTGATGACAAAAAGAATCTAAATCAATTGATACTGGTTCAAAAGAAAGTTTTCCAGCATCAGCTTTACCTATGAACATAACTTCATCTAACAACTGTGCCACGTTTTTGATGGCTGAACGCATCAATTGGAAATGAGAGAGTTTTTTTTCCTTAGACAATTTGTCATCGCTGTTTTGCAGCAGTCCAGCAACAAGCAAGATAGTATTTAAGGGATTACGAATATCGTGAGACAACATTGAAACAAACTCAGATTTGCTCTGGTTAAGTTCTTGAACTTTCACCAGTTCATCTGTTTGTTCTTGAACTCTGATTTCTAAGGTATGATTAACTGCACGCAATGTTTCTAAAGCCTGCTTGCGCTCGATCGCATGGCGTAGAGAACGAATGAGAGCTTCTGCTTTTACCTGTCGCTTAACGAGATAATCCTGTGCGCCCCAGCGCACCGCCTCAAGAGCAAGTTCATCGTCATTAGTATTGGTAAGTACGACAATTGGTAAGTTAGGCACGTAGTTGATTAAAGTTGCTAGTGATGCCAATCCTTGACTATCTGGTAATGTTAGATCTAACAAAATCAAATCATAAGTATTTTGACTTATTTCTTGGAGGGCTTCTGCTAACCGCTTAACATGAACTAAATTAAACTCATTGGACTTGGCTGGTCTCAGAAACTCTTGTAACAACCTAGCTTCTGCCAGACTATCCTCAATTACAAGATTTTCACTGAACAGGTCACAGCCATATTCTTCAACTTGAAAGTAGGGAGTGGAGGGTGGAGAGTCAGGGAGCAACTGCTGTGTAAACAGGGGTTGCGTTCCCGCTGTTAAAGCCATAGTTGGGAGTGAGGAACCCCCTGGAACTCCCTTTGGAATAACGGGGAATTGAGGGTCAATATGCCGTGAAAAGTCAGATTTAACAAAAGGGAAATTTAAGGGGATCTTGAGATCTTTCAAGTAACCAACACAACTCTTCACACATACCCCTTAAATAATTAATAACTGAAAAATAAGCAATTTCCCATTACCCATTACCCATTCTCCATCCCCTTCATTCCGATGGCAACGTGACAGTTTCTAACCAAAACTCTTCAATTCCCTTGACTATTTTAAATAGTTGGTTGAGATTTCGTGATTTGGTAATGTAGCAATTTACATGCAAGTCATAGCTGTGAAAAATATCATCCTCATTATGTGAGGTTGTTAGCACAACTACTGGAATGCGTTTCAATTTAGGATCAGCTTTAATTTCTGCTAATACCTCCCGACCGTCCTTTTTTGGTAAATTTAAATCTAGTAAGATCAGGTCGGGACGGGCTGCATCAGCATATTGTCCTTCTTGGCGCAAATAAGCCATGGCATCCATCCCATCTCTGACCGTCACAATTTGATAAGGCACCAAGCTATTTTTCAATGCTTCTTGGATCAGACGAATATCGGCTTTATTGTCTTCCACCAAAAATATTGTTTTGTGCTTTTCGTCCATTTCTGCGCTCAAGATCAGGTCCTCCAACTGGAATCGTAAAGTAGAAGGTTGCGCCTTCATTCAGTTGTGACTCTACCCAAATTCTCCCCCTGTGAGATTCAACAATCTTTTTACAAATAGCTAGACCCATTCCTGTCCCTGCATACTCGTCTCGTGTGTGGAGACGCTGGAAGATCACAAAAATGCGATCGCTAAATTGTGGGTCAATACCAATACCATTATCTCGAACTGAAAATAGCCACTCATCTTCCAAGCGCAAAGCACCCACATGAATTACTAGAGGTTGATCACTGCGGAACTTGATAGCATTACCTATCAGGTTTTGGAATAGCTGCATCAGCTGCGTACCATCAGCCATGATATTTGGCAACGTATCATGAGTAATCACAGATCCTGTTTCAGAAATGCGTTTCCGTAAATTCGTCAAAGCGCGTTCTAAAGCCACCTCTACTTCAGTTGGTTGAAACTCGATCGCTTGTTTATCTACCTTAGAGTATGCCAGCACATCATCAATCAGCGTCTGCATTAGGCTGACTCCCTCGACGGCAAAACTAATAAACTCCTTAGCATCTTCGTCGAGTTCTTCCTTGTAGCGCATTTCTAACAGCTGTACGTAGTTGGCTACTTGATTGAGGGGTTCTTGTAAATCGTGGGAAGCAACGTATGCAAACTTTTTCAGTTCAGCATTAGAACGTTCTAAGTCTTGAGCTAGCAAAGCAAGCTCATCTGCTTGACGTAGGACGATATTCACAATTGCCTTTCGTAGTTCCAGTGCTGCTTTGATTTCCCCTGTTTTCCAAGACAAAGAGGTTAAGCGAACAGTTTCTTTCCACAGTTCAAATGATTTACGTGGACACAGGCGCATATTCCCGTCTGTTTCATTAAGTTCAAATGCGTTATTGGGATCACCACCCCAATTGACTGTTTGAATCACTTCTGGTCGAAACCACAATACATAATTGCGCTTGGAAATGGGAATAGCGAGCATTCCACTAGCAACATTCTTGAAGTTTTCCGCTTCAGGATAAATCCGTGGTAGAGAATCTGTATAGAAAATTTCGCCTTCGACGTTATTCTTTAACCATTGCACCAATAAATTCAAATCTTCTTCTTTGGGTGTCTCACCAATCAACGTGTAATTTCCACCAAAGCATACTGCTGCACCTTGAGCATTAGTTAGATCTAGAAGATTTGGTTTATGCTTCACTAAACCATCAATAAAGTTTTCTTCTTGTGACATATATTCAATCAATGCTGATTGGACATATGTCAGTTTCATGTGAATATCGTAGTCTTCAGTTTCTTCTCTGGCTGAAATTTCTGAAAATATGACTCGTCCTAAAAATTCGCAGGCTTTTCTTAACTCATAGGAGACATATTTAGGTGTCTGATGATGACAAGCAATCAGACCCCAAAGTTTTCCTCCTTTTATTAAAGAAATAGTCAAAGAAGCACCTACACCCATGTTGTGTAAATACTCAATATGACAGGAGGAAGCACTTCTAAGACTTGAGTTGGTTAAATCAACTGGCTGCTGGGTAACTGGATGATGAATTGGGAAAATTTCTGCAGAATCAGCATGAGTATCTGGTATTAATCTAATCCAATTGGAAGCAAATAACTTTCTTGCTGGTTTGGGAATATCTGATTCTGGATAGTGGAGACCTAAATAAGGTTCCATGGTTTCTAATTTTTCTTCAGCAATCACAGAGCCATGCCCATCATCATCAAATTTATAAAGCATAACTCTGTCAAACCCTGTCACCTTCCTCACTTCTTGGACAATGATGTGACAAAAATCCTTAAGATTTGCTGTTTCTTCAAGCTGATTGATGGATGCTCTAGCTAGATGATAGAAGCTTAAAAATGGAATATTTTCCTGAGAAATCGCAGGCTCTAATTCTAGAATCAACAACCCATCTGAGTTGCGGTGAAATACTCCATCAAATATTACATAATCATCACCTTGTTTTCTTACCCAGATTTTAGTGGGATTGATGAAATCAAGTGACTCTTCTACTAGTCCTGCTTGTATTCTCTCTACCTGAAATGGGTCAAGCAAGTTATCTAACTTCTGTTGTAAGAGGTCTTCAGGAGAGATACCAAAAACAGAAGACACATTTTTGCTAACTTGCAATATTGTCAAATCTGGTTCTTGAAGAACTAAGAGAATTCCGTGAGTTTGAATTTGACTAGATAGATGAATGGGTGCTTCTTTCAAGCTAGTCACATTTGCATGAGACAGTTGTACAGCAGGATACTCAGTATACATTTTGGTCCTCCTATTTGCTCTAGGATCATCAAAACCAGTTATCCGTCTGCGGCGAAGTATCTTGTCTTGGAAACGAGTCTTAACCTAGATATTACAGGAGCGGTACAAATGGTTTTTCTGCTTGCTTCTCTCTGACAGTTTAACAAGCTGATAAAGATGTATTTCATAAGAAATATTAAAAAACTGTGATTATTTACACTTTTTTAAACGTTACTTTTTGACATCCTCCCTAAGCTTGAAGTCATTCACGTCTTGCTGCCTTCCTATAGAGGGTAGTTCATTAGCAAAGTGTGGGATACCTAATATATTAAGTCATGCCAAACCTAAAGAGTGCTCATTAACCTCATCTTTAATAGCAATAGTAATTTATTTTTGACTGAAAACCCAAAATTCAATACTTAGACAGAATTAATTACAAACAAAAAGTTTATTGAAGTCTTGTTAAGAGTTTCCTGTCTCTTGTTCCCCGTTCCCTATCTCCAAAGAGTGAATTGTATTTTTTCCAAATAATTTTTGATAAAGCAATTAATTTGTCAAATAGACAAATATTTGCATTATGGACACTCAAGGAATAACCAATTATGAGCCAAATACTTCAACACTGGGAGATCACTTGGCAGAGCCAAAGTCGAACTAATTGGCCTAATATAAGAGTCGATACGGAAGCAGAGCTTATTATTAGAAGTAGCGATCGCGCTACCAAAAAAATTTTTGTGAATCAAATAATTCTACGTCCAAAAAGTAGTCTATCAATAACAATTGGGGCAACAGTAGACTGTAGGCGAGTGAGGCGACTGTGTCAAGGGCTAGAGATTGACGGTATTCTGTTGCAATTAGACAAAGATAGCTTTGGTTATGACATATTAGATTCAATTTGGTCTATTTACCTTTGTCCCACGCCTCAAAAGATTCGACACAAAATAAAAGAAGAAAACGAATTACAAACACATAGCGTGTGTTTTTTTGCAGAACCAGTATATTTTAATACTCGAGAAGATTGCAAATACTTTAGTGGCGATATGCGGCTTAAATGTGCAGTTAATCCATCTATTTCATGTTTTATTTGCGCTGATTATGTTCAACGAGATAGCGATCCTATCTGAATTTTAAAAATTAAAAGGCTTAAAATCCCGGTTTCTCTAAGAAACCGGGATTCTCATTTTTCCCGAATGATTTAGGAAACATATTGTCAACCTACTTTTCCTACTTTTTCGATTTTTCCAATTGAGAAATATCCCACTTTTCCTACTTTTTTAATTTTTCTAATCGAGAAATATCCTACTTTTCTTACTTTTGTATTTATCTTGTTTCTGATATCTTATTTTTAGTAAGTCTAATATTTTATAGTTAAGTCAAAAGCAATCCTAATGCTACTGCGTAAGGATTGCTTTATTATTGAAGCATCTATTTGCAATGCTCCTAGCTTGCTTATATCATTTCACAAAATTCTTGATACAAATTCTCTTCCTTGTCCTCCTTGTCTTTTGGTTGCCAAATGTATCAAATTTATAGTGAAACGGCATTATATCCAGGTTTTTATACCCAACCACATGATCCGTTGTTCATAACTCTCCTGTGAAAGAGGTAGCCCTAGGTAGATGGGTAGCCAGAAGACTAAGGCAAACAAGATAAGAAATATAGTTGTGACACCAAAAAAACGGAATTCTTTGTAATAGCTGCGAAGACACTGATCGACTAACCAAGCGATCGCCAAGAACGCAAACACGACACCTGTCATGTAATGATAGATAAAAACACAACGAGTAACTGTCACCCAAGGTAAAATATTAGCAGCATACAGTACAACTAAGTACAAAGCGATCCAGGTATCCACAGAAAGTACTGTAGGAGCAGAAAAGCGTTTTTGTTTTATCAAAGGAATGACAAATTGTGACACCAGCATTCCTACTAAAAAAACAAGAGCGAAAAGACCAAACCACCAGAGAATAGGATTGCCCATTGCATGGACATCATAAACAACTTTTCCAGTTCCTGAGGGTAAAGGCGGTCCCATCACAGGTAATGGATCTTTGATGCTGCTCGTAGTCCCATAAAAATATGCCATGGGTCTAATCATTAATGGCCATGTGTACCATGCAGAACAGTAGGGATGAACCTTGGAACCATTACCACCAAGACGTTCGTGAAACCATAAAATTTGCTTATGGACTTCTACAAAATCGTATCTTGTATCTAGTTGTAAATGAGGAATCCAGATGATAGCGTAAGTAACAACTGGTATAACTCCTAAGTAAAAGAGAACCTGAAAAATATTCAACTGAGTCAAATTTTGTAGTGGTGACTGCAGATTCCTACCAGACATTATAGAGACGCCATCTTTTGGTGGTCTCGCAGAGAACTTATTGGTTGCGATATGCTTTGCCCAAGCAACTATCCAAATCAAATAAGTACCTAATAAATAACATAAACCATTCCACTTGGTAGCAACTGATGCACCTAAAGCAATGCCAGAGATTATCAGCCAAAATCTGCGTTGCTGTCTTTGATGTGCTAATGCCAATAATAGAAACCACTGCCCTAACAACCCAAAAATCACAATATATTGATTGATCAGAGCATAACGGGACTCGACAATAAAAATGCCATCACAAGCTGTGAACAACCCAGCAAGTAAGGCAAAGCTACGACGATAACTTAATTGGTAGGCAATTCCAGCAACGATTAACGGAATAAATGAGCCAGAAAAAGCATTGATCCATCGATAATTTATAGGTGATAGTAGCGAGCCTGCAAATCCATTGACCTCATTTTTCCAAAAGGGAAGGTGACTACTGAGCCAAATTCCTAGCCCAATGATCAATTTACCTAGAGGGGGATGACCATCAAAAAATGGCACATGGGTGAGGTAGTCATTGCCAAATGTAGCGTAATAAACTTCATCAAATACGAAGGTGTTAAAGCGCCCTAATCCCCAAAATCGCAGAGTAAGTGACAGCAGGAATACTCCTGTAAGGCCAATCCAAAACCACTTTTTAATCATTCGTCATTCAATAGTTAGTCACCAATAGGTTAATTAAATTCATCATTGGTCCTTTGCCCTTTGTCCTTAGTGAGCAATGACCAATGACAAAGGACTCATGACTAATGGCTATTTTCCACTTTTGCAACTTCTAGAATTGTCTTTAAAACAGAGTCAGGATTAAGACTGATAGAGTCAATTCCTTGTTTCACTAGAAACTGGGCAAATTCTGGGTAGTCACTGGGCGCTTGTCCGCAAATGCCGATTTTGCGGTTGTGTTTTTTTGCCGCGGCGATCGCGAACTTCACCATTTGCTTGACACCCTCACTACGCTCATCAAACAATCGTGCCACCAATGCTGAATCCCGATCAATACCTAATGTCAACTGAGTTAGGTCATTAGAACCAATTGAGAATCCATCAAAAACTTGTGCAAATTCCTCAGCCAAGATGACATTGTTCGGCAACTCGCACATCACGTAAACTTGTAAATCGTTAACCCCCTGCTGTAATCCATTTTTTGCCATTTCTGCCAACACCAGACGTCCTTCATCAGGAGTGCGACAAAAAGGAATCATTGGGATAACGTTTGTCAAACCCATCTCCTCTCTAACTCGCTTAATAGCATGACATTCAAGAGCAAAAGCTTCTCTATAGCCTTGATCATAGTACCGTGCTGCCCCTCGCCAGCCAAGCATTGGGTTTTCTTCGACGGGTTCAAACTGTCTACCCCCTAGTAAATTTGCATACTCATTACTCTTAAAATCTGACATGCGCACAATCACTTGTTTGGGATAAAATGCGCCAGCAATCCTACCAATACCTTGAGCAAGTTTATCGACAAAATACTGGGGTTTATCATCGTAAAGTGCGGTGATCTCAGCAATTTTGGCTTTCACAAATTCGTCTTCTAACTTGTCAAAATGAATCAAAGCCATGGGATGGGTCTGGATGTAGTTAGCAATGATAAACTCTGTCCTTGCTAAACCTACTCCTTGATTAGGAATCGCAGACAAACTGAAAGCTTCCTGAGGATTACCCACATTCATTAAAATTTGGGTACGGGTGTGGGGTAAGTTCTCTAGGAGAACTTCTGTCACCTCAAAAGGTAACAATCCTTGATATACCCTGCCTTCATCTCCTTCGGCACAAGAAACTGTGATGTCTTGACCAGTTTTCAAAACTTCTGTGGCATTACCACATCCCACAATAGCAGGTACACCCAATTCCCGGGCAATGATTGCTGCATGGCATGTACGTCCACCTTGATTGGTAATAATCGCACTTGCTTTTTTCATGATGGGTTCCCAATCAGGATCTGTTCTCTCTGTGACTAAGACTTCTCCTGCTTGGAATTGCTCAATTTTTTGAATATCACGGATTAAGTTAACCTTGCCTTGACTTATCGCTTCTCCAATCGCGCGACCTGTGACCACAGGAACAAGAGCAGAGGAAGACAATTCTTCCCCTACTCCTTTTATAAGGCGATAACTTCTTAATATATTCTGCTCTCTTTGGGATTGGACAGTTTCAGGACGTGCTTGCACAACAAATAGTTCGTTGCTTATGCCATCTTTTGCCCACTCAATATCCATGGGAGTGTAGTAGCCATTCACCTGGGAATAATGGTCTTCAATCAAACATGCCCACTGAGCAAGCTGTAAAATTTCATCGTCAGTTAAAGCAAATTTTCCTTTATCACCAGGAGAGACGGGCACATTTTTTGTGAATTTAGAGCCATCGTCGTAAACCATTTTTAGTTCTTTGCTGCCTAATCTTTTATCAATGATTGGGCGAAACCCTGCTTTTAAAGTAGGTTTAAAAACATAATATTCATCTGGGTTTACGGTTCCTTGAACGACATTTTCTCCTAAGCCATACGCAGCAGTGATCAGCGCAGCATTTTGGAACCCTGTTTCGGTTTCAATAGAAAACATGACCCCAGAGGAGGCTAAGTCAGAGCGCACCATTTTTTGCACACCAACAGCAAGAGCAACGCTAAAGTGGTCAAATCCCTTGATTTGGCGATAAGAAATAGCGCGATTAGTGAATAGAGAGGCAAAGCATTTATGACAAGCTCCTAAAACTCCTTCAACACCAGTGACGTTCAGGTAAGATTCTTGTTGTCCAGCAAAACTAGCATCAGGGAGATCTTCAGCAGTGGCGCTGGAACGGACTGCTACGTCTACTACGTATTTGTCTGGAAATTCTTGTATTTTTGTACTAGAGTCAGAATCTGAATGTTTTTCAGGGATGGAATGACACAAGGCTTTGTAGGCTGTAGCGATCGCATCTCGTAACTCTTTGGGAAATGGTGTGTGTAGTAGTAATGATCTTGCTTTTTTCCCTCGTTGTTGTAAATCTTTTACATCCTCAACATCTAAGTCAGCCAAAAGTTTGCGCAACTTATCTTCTAACCCGGCTGATTCGATGAAATATCGATAGGCATATGCAGTGGTGGCAAATCCGTTGGGAATATTCACTCCTTTGGGTGTCAGTTGTTGAATCATTTCCCCTAAAGATGCATTTTTACCCCCGACTAAAGGTATGTCGCTAATGCCAACTTCATTAAACCAGAGGATGAGCGATCGCTCTTTGGCAGAATGGGACAAAGTATTTTTAGCTACTGTAACCATCTGTAATTAACCTCATTAGTAGATTTTCTGGTTGTTCAATTTTTTGAGCGATCGCTGGTATCTAATTTGTAATCTACTCCAAATTTTATCAAAATGCCTTAAAACCCCATCTGTCTTACTTTTTGTTAAAGAAGAGTACATTTGAGCTTGGGATTTAAACCCCCAAGAAGCTACCTAGTTTGATAGAATTCCTGCTGAATTCTGAGGACTAAGTTGTCTTGTTCTTTCAGGGTAAGATATGTGAACACAACTTGCTCATAGGCTATTAGATATATATCGCAGTTTTATTTAAGTTATGAAAATTCTCAGTTCCACCAAACCCGGTTTCTTTAAGAAACCGGGTTTCTCTACCCTCACGAATCATTTAGGCTCGCTATAATAGATGATTGTAAAGAAGTAAGTCATTAATTGCAGTTCTCTCTAAAACATTGTGCTAGAAAGTGTTTCTTGTATGGTTTAAATCAGGATGGTGTGCAAGAAAGTAAAATGATGCAAGACTTGCTTCATTAGTCAAGAGTTCAAGGTCAATGTTTAACAAAACTTTGGACTAGAAACTTTTGACTATATACTGTATTGCATTGCTAAACTACCCATGGGAACAATCGCTTATTTTCACTAGAACAACGGTTTAAAGAGGGAGTCATGGCGGGCAAATACGACAAGATTTTTAATTCAAAAAAGTCTTTAGAAGAATCACTTAGTCCAGAAGAAGGAATAGCAGCGATCGCAGTTGTCACCGCAGTTGCTGATTCTTCGTTCGATGATGTCGATGTAGATCTGCTAGCTGATGTACTGTGGGGATTTGAGGTATTTGAAGAATATTCAGATGACGATTTGTTAGAAATGGTCGATAGACTTTTAGTCCTTGCTGAAGATGAGGGACTAGGCCCATTGTTTAACACTGCCAGTAAATCTCTTGCAGAAGATTTGGTGAGAGATGCTTATGCAGCGGCGGTAAGTGTACTTATAGACGAAGATGAACTGCGCATTCCCAAAGGGAAAATGACCTTACTGAAAAAGCTACAGGAAGCTTTAGCAATTCAGGATGACGATGCACAGGAAATTATAGACGAGGTTATTGCTGCCTTTGAAGAAGCAGAAGAGGAAGGCTTTGACGACGAAGACGAGGATGAAATTCTTCTCGAAGAAGATAGTAGCCAAGAAGGTTATGAGTCACCTTTGGGTAATTTTATCGTCCCAATTCCAGTTGACTCCCAACATGGTGGTAGGATTCTAACACAAGAAGGGACAGTCAGCTTTTCCGATGATGTTGGCACTTTGCTGAGAATAGATTACTATCCTGTTGCCTCTGAACAACAGGAGGAAGTGCACTCTATTGGACAGGAACAATATCTCCGCTCAATTCTCCTGAATAAATATATACCTCAGGCGATCATTGCCAATTTGCCAGAAGCTTCCGTAGAGTATACGGAATATCTGGAAGATGCAGTGACTGGAGCTTATTTTGCAGTCGTGAATATGCCAGAAGGTTCAACACTGCCTAAAACTGGAAACAATGGTACTGCTAGTAGGTTAAATGCTTACTTGGGACTGCTGACATTTACGGAAGGTGATTACTTATATATAGTGAGCAGTCAACGCAGCTTTTTTGACGGTGAAACCCCTACTACTGCTCAAACAGAAGCGGAACAAATTAAGCAGAAGATCTTAGAGTTTGTGGATACTATTGAGTTCACTTAGCGCAATATTACATCAGTTCGTAATGAAATGATAATAACGCGTATTATTCGTCATCGTTGTGCTTGAGTGCAAAAAGTTACGGACTTATGTAAAACTTAAATGTATTTTAAATTACCTACACTGATATCAGTGTAGGCTTTTAGTTTTTTTACATTGATATTAAGCTTTTAAAAATTGGCTAATAATAAATCAGCTATACTATTTGCTATATATATGTACAATTTAGAGATTAAATCGTTAAAATTAGGTTGAATTAGTAGTATATTTTTTAACTAATAGTAGTAGAATAAAACACAAATTAAAAATTAAGTCATCTAAAAGACCTCCCATCATTGCCTTTTTTAGGAAAATGCATTGTTATGAGTAATAATCAAACAGTACTTCTTTGGTTTCACGATAGAGATAGAGTAGTCTTTTATACGGACAATACTGTATAGCAAGCAATTATAGAATACCTCAATGGAAGTTATTTGAGTCAATAGTGTCCGTATGACTCAAAACTCAAACAATTATCTCTTGAAAAGTCTTTTATCATAATCAATGCTTGTAAAAACATAGCAAATATCAAAATAATATATGCTTAATAAAACAGTCGTGAGATCACAACAGTGAGTTGCAAATATTTACCCTAAATGTGCATCTAAATTGCACAGCAACTCGTAGTAATCGCTAGCTATCAGTGGTTACAAGTCTTTAAGTAACTGTAAGTGCAAAATCTGCCAACTTAAATAGAGCAAGTTATCTTTACCCACCTCTTTATACCAATTCAAAATATTCCCTTCGGGTACGCTACGCGTTAGCGCAACTTCTCCTTTGGAGACACAAAGTTAAGAAAACTAGACTTAACCAGAGTTTCTGATTTTAGATCTGTCGCTGAATGTTAGTGAATTGGTATGACCCAGTCTGAGCCTTGCAACAAATTCTTATACCCAGGGCAAGCATTCTACCGTGAGTGACATTTTCTAATCTTTCATCACATTTGAGTGAACTTATTGTCAATAGGATGATGCAACATGAGTAGTGCTTATGACCCCAGTCTAGTAACTCTGTCAGTTCTAATAGCGGTAGTTGCCTCATATACCGCTCTCGATCTCGCGGGACGAGTCACCACAACCCTAGGTCAAACTAGGATATCTTGGCTGATTGGTGGTGCGATCGCTATGGGCATTGGCATCTGGTCAATGCACTTTGTAGGGATGTTGGCTTTAAGCATGCCGATCGCAATATTTTACGATCTGCCGGGCGTTTTATTTTCAATAGTGCCGGCCATATTAGCATCTGGAGGGGCGCTTTGGCTAGCTAGCCGCACAGTATTAAGCATTCAACAGTTGTTGCTAGGCGGAATGTTAATGGGTATAGGCATTGCATTCATGCATTATAGCGGGATGGCAGCCATGAGAATGGATGCGAGCGTTCATTACGATCCACTGCTATTTATCTTGTCTGTTGGTATTGCCATTGGTGCATCAGTTGTAGCACTTTGGATTGCATTTAAATTACGTACACAATCTGGAAAACCTAGAAAGCTACCTCAAATTTTAAGTGCCTTGGTCATGGGGTTGGCTATTTCTGGAATGCACTATACAGGAATGGCTGCTGCTCAATTCACGCCTACTAAAGCTGTGGTAGCTGTTTCCAGCAAAATCATGCAAGCTTCCTTAACATGGTTAGCTGTAGGTATTGGAATTGGGACATTAATTATTCTCTGCTTTACACTATTGACTTCATTTATAGATAGACAAATTGTTGACCAGACAATGCAATTGATGGCGCAAAAAGAAGCTTCATCTCAACAAGCAGAATTATTTACCAACATTACTTTGCGTATTCGCCAATCTCTGAAATTAGAGGATGTTCTCAACACTGCTGTGAATGAAATTTGTCAAGCTCTGAAATTAGAGCGTGTGATTATTTATCGCTTTAATTCTGACTGGAGTGGAATTGTCATTGCAGAATCGGTCATTGAAGGATTGAATAAAATTTTAGGCAAAACAACCACCACCAAATTTTGGGATTGGAAAGACTATATTGGAAAATACAGCAGTGGTCAGGTTTGGGCTGTCAACAATGTTTATACAGAAAGCTTGACAGATAGCCAACGTCAAAGCCTAGAGGAGTTTGAAGTTAAGGCTTACATAGCAGCGCCAATTCTTGAAAAAAACCAGCTTCTAGGCTTA
>Ga0209062_1002057_pt1 | contig 29425 bp, 27 predicted proteins | sample Coa_R2_2_FD_187158 | JGI IMG/M metagenome (GOLD analysis project Ga0209062, IMG submission 187158) | Surface soil microbial communities from Centralia Pennsylvania, which are recovering from an underground coalmine fire - Coalmine... | ecosystem: Environmental > Terrestrial > Soil > Unclassified... | reverse complement strand
CGCCGGCTCCCACATCCGCACATCGTCCGGCTTCAACTTCAACGCCGCGACAAGGATCACGTATAGGTCGATTTTGCCCTGCTGGATGAACTTCTTGCTGCGTGCCAGCAAGCGTTCCTGTTCATCGGAAGGAACCGTGTTGGGCACCGGGGCCGCTGGCGTTGTACCCACCATGGCAGCGATGTACGCGAGCACTGCGGCCACCAGAATTGAACGCGACATGACGGCTACTCCACCGAGTTGAGTTGGCGTGAGCGTGGCGACTCCCGTGGTGCACTGGGCGATCACGAAGACGCTACTTTTTGTCTTTCGGAGGAGTCTCGGGAACGACTTCGTAACGCTCAGCACCGTAATATTTCGTGAACCACTTGAATGCCTCTGGTGAAGCTTTGATTAAATACCTCCCAGATCGCGCGTAATCAGGGCATCTCAGCATACGGAGTTTGGTGAAGTGTTTCTTGGCATCCTCCTCGGAAACACAGTCGATGATGTAAAGGGTTAGTTTCTCCAACTTGGGCTTGGTGACAGTAATACTCAGGCGAACCCAAGCGAGATTGACATCGAGTGGGAATTTGCCGTCATCGTCCCACGGCTCCCACTTGTCTGTTGGCGTCGCCGTAACACCAACCCGTTCACCGGGAATCTCCTGAACTTTCCAGCCAGCTTCTGTAACATTGGGTGCGGCCAGTACCTTTCCCTTGTACGTTTTCGCGGGCGGAGCAATCACACTCAATGGAATCAGAAAAGAGCAAAGAATCAATGTGTGCATGATAAATCACCATCTATTGTGGATGGCGGCAATAACCTGTGTCGGCCCTCGGCCTGATACACAATGCGGTTGAGATTGTCGCATTCTGAACGAGCCGCGACCGCACCAGTGGTTTCAAGGGTTGTGCGGTGTTCAGTTGTTTTGAGCCCCGGCAGGGGCGTCAGATGTTAGCCCAGGGTGAAGCGCAGCCGAAGGCCAGCGAAACCCTGGGAAGACGACCCAACGTATCCACAAGCCCCGGCAGGGGCGACAGAAACACCCATTCATGCGGTTGCGTCCAAGATTCTCTCGCCCCTGCCGCGGCTCCATGCTCGTGCCGTGCGTTGTCCAGGGTTGCGCTAGCGCTTCACCCTGGGCTAACATCGGACGCCCATTACTTGGGCATTGGGAAGAAGACGGGTAGGTCAATGGTCTTGCCGTCGCGAACAACCGTGATGAGGCAGTCGCCCTGACGCACCAACGCACGGCGGAGTTTCTTGCGGAACTCTTCTGAATCCTTCACGTCGGTGTCGTCGATGGCCTGAATGATGTCCCCTTTGGCGATGCCGTAGTCGCCGAAGGGGGTATTTTCTTTCACGTCGTTGACGACTACGTTTTTCTGATCCGGAACAAGTGAAAGCCCGACATCGGTTAGCTCAAAGAACTTGTACGGTGCCGTCGCGTCCTTCACATGCGCTTTGATGTCGCAATTCATAGGTTTGACGTTACGTGGGAGGCGAATCTCGCCACTGGCCCGCATCAGGCTATTGTTGATGTCGCTTGCTCGCGTCAAGTCGATGTCGCCATCCACCAACAGCACCGAGTCCGTGATGAGTTCGCCGTTGATGTTGCCGCGACACACGATGAAACTCCACCTCGTTCTGACGCGATTTGGAGAATTTACCCCGCCGTCACAGGCGATGAACGTTGCGCCTATCGTCGCTTTCGCCTCAACGGGTCCAAGAACCAGATAGCGCCCACCCGACCTTGACAGTTGCACCGGGCCGGCGACAGATGCGAAACTGATGCGCTCCGACCCTTGGGCACCTCCATCCAACCGATCCGTCCGGATTAGCCAAGCACCCTTGAACGCCTCGAATCGCTCTGGACAGGGGCCATTGTGGACACTGGTCTTAACGCTCGATGTCCAAGCTAACTCCTTCTCGAACTGCTCCCACGCGGCTTTCGGGCACGACTTGGCGTACAGGTCCAGCCCCGCCTTCGTCGCACGCGGACCGACCGGCCACAACTTTGCTTCCTCGTCCGGCTGCCAATACTGGTGCCATTCCGTCAGCAGATCAATGCAGCCGTCGCGGATGCAGGCGTCGATGGCCTTGGGCACTATCTCCTGCCGCTTCTTCTCCACCGGCGTCAGGAGTTCAGCAGCCAGTTGGGCCGTGGCTTTATCGGTGGAGCGCGCTGCTCGGCGTAGCCAGGGTAGCGCATCCGTCCGGCCCTTTAGCGCAGCGGCGGCTTCGTTGCGCACCTTCTCCGAGGGGTCGCTCAACTTGGCCACGAGCGGTGCAGGCGACCCCTGTGGCATTGGCGCGGCGGCTAATGCACTCGCGGCCACCATAATGACCGACACCGAGGTGAAGCGCAACGTCGTGTGGACCTCCAGACATTTGCTCTGTTAAGCCTGAACAACTCACAACAGATTAACTGTAGCGTTGGGTTATCTTTTCACTCGCACACGGCAATTAATCTGACAGGCCGAGAATCTACCCTTGATCAGAGTGCACATGCAATTGAAAAAGGCGCTTTTCTCGATCTTCACCGGAAGATCATTTGTGAAGCGGCCTTGATTCGATGGATCGGCTTGGGGCTGCTGACTTTGCATCGCTTGGCCGAGTAACAGCGCGCGAGTGCCAGGTTTTGCTTGCTCGATTCGTCTGCTCGCCTTATTTTCTCGCTGTCGCGTGATATGGGCGACACGCGGCAGGCGCCGGTGTGGGGATAACCCCGCCAGCGTTTTTCGTTTCGAGTCGCGCAAGAGTCGCGTATGCGTGGGTTCGCCTTTACTGTCGTTGGCTGAGAGAAGTAGGATGTCAATAACTCGAACGGATTGCTTGCGAATCAGTCGCGGAATGCGTGCTCGCGATTGTTACGACGAGTGGCCGTGCGAAGTGCGAAGTCAGCACGCCCAGCGTTCTGGATAAATATGTGACTACATTCCTCAACCAACAGGCGGCCGACCACCTGCCGCCATGACGCAGACCTTCTGCTGTGGCGAGCTGACTGGACCTAAGCAGATGGCCGCAGTTACGTGTGAGTTTTCAACGAGCCGCGACCGCAAGGGAGCGGGGTGCGTTAACCGCTCCCTTGCGGTCGCGGCTCGTTGAAAAACCTTACAAACTACCCTGGCCCCATGCTTAGACCCACAGAACGCGGGAAAAGGCTCGACACCTGACACCAGACGACACCGGACGACACAGAAAAAACGCTCGAAAAGGGGAAAACAGCGGAAAACAGCAGAAAAAATGGTTCGAAAGCAGGATGGCAGGAAAGCCGTTAACCCCTGACAATTTGCAGACAAATTCTGCCACCGAGCCTGCCAGACGAGATACGCCGAGAAAGCAAGCGACACGGAGAAGACGCTGGCGGCTTGGGTCATCTGCTTGCGAATCTTGCAGGACGACACCAACCCAGGAGTTCTTGGTAGACGCTGCAAGAGCCCAACTGTCACCGCCGTGACAGTTGAACCGAACTCGGCAGACGGAAGTTGGGAGCAGAGAGGGAGAAAATAACGAAGTACTCACAGGGAATGTGAGGAATCACCGCCGGCCGGCGGGGGCAAGCCGGTTCAGTTCGTTGGTGGCGGCGGTGAGTAATGCGGAGTAGTTGGGGATGCGGCCGATTTCGCGGTTGAGTAACTCCGCGAACTGATCAATCTTCGGCCGCACTTCGTCCAGAAAATCCGCCAGACGCGAGAGTGGGAGGAAGAATCGGTCAGCGGCAATCGCCAGGACGCGATCGAGTGCTTGTGGGTACTCGGCCACGCCATCGAGGCGAGTCAAGAGCCCGGCGAACCACAAGAGTTCGGCACGCGATGCGTGTGGCGTGCCCACCAGTCGCTCAGGATGGTGGTGGTACCGGATCGGTTCCACGATTTCTTCGGGCAATTCCCACCGCTTCAGTATCTCGGCACTCACTTCGGCGTGGTCGATGCCAAAAACTTCGCGTTCGCGAGTGCATGCTTCCTCGCCGAGCGGATCGCCACTGCGAGCAACCAGTTCGGCCCACTGGGTGGGGAACGCCTGTTGAATCAGGAGGACGCCAAAATCGCGTAAGAGTGCGGCGTTGAGGTCTTCTTCTGGTGCCGGGCGGCCGAGATAGACCGCCAGCTCCCGCGCCATGATCGCCCCACCGACCGAAGCGAGCGAATGGGCTAGCGCGGCTCGGTCGTGTCGGGTGTGCGGTCGCAGAGGGGGTAACGACAGACTGAGAGCGAGCGTGCGAACCCGATTCAGGCCGACGAGAAGAACGGCTCGGTCGACGGAATCGATGGACCGGCTGGGGCCTTCGCGGGCGGAATTGACGGCCTGAAGCAGTGCCGCACTGAAGTTCGGGTCGGTTGCGATGAGCGGACCCACATCGCCGGGGAGACAGTCGGGGCGGTTGACAACCTCGGCTACCTTGACGGCGACCGCAGGAATGGAAGGCAGGCGGGATGGGTGCAAAACGGCTTCGAGAATGGCTTCGCGGCTGGCGGGGAGTGGGGGGGTGGGCAGCGCGCGTGTGGTGGCGCTACGTGTAATCCACCCCGTATTGTGGGCTGACATGTCCGTCCCCCGCCCCGCAAGGCCAGAATAGGGCAAGCGCAATCGGTGTTGATGAGCCGCCTCAGCCCGGTGCGGAACTGTATCTCATTTATCGTTAGCCAGCGTGAAGATTTTCATGTCGGTTTTTTCACAAAGTCGCACCAGGAGCGGAAATGTATTAATTGGCAGATTTTAACGTGCGTTCGATATATGACCGGACTTCCGGCACCGCCACGCCCGTGGCCACGCGAGCGTTGGGCATGCCGGTGGGTGTGGGGCGAGCGTCGATGACTGTCATGCCGCGAGTCAGGTCCCCGTGCGTTTCGACCCCGACAAAATGCGGTTCGCTACTAACACAGCCCGCCACCGCCACAGCGACCGTACCCAGCACATCCTTCAGATGGAAGCCTTCAATGCCATACAGATTGGAACTGGCACGGATGCCGAAGGGCACGATTTGCCGGAGGAACTGACACGTCCGCGAATCTGGGTTCGGCAGTTCCAGCAGGTCCGTCGGCGAGAAGATGAGTTTTCGCGTCGTATCCAGGGGAATGAGCAGCGGGTTGAGTTCGGCGGCGAAGACTCGTTTGGCGGCGTCGGGGTCGAGGTAGATGTGAAATTCCGCGACCGGCCCGGCGTTGCCCGGTTCTTTCCAGCACCCGCCGACAATCACAGTTTGGTCGAGTACGGCAGGGAGCGTCGGGTCGCGATCGAGTGCGGTGGCAAGTGTCGTGAGCGGACCGAGGTTCACAAGCGTGACTTGTCGTGGGAATTCGTGAGCCAGTTCGCAGAGGATCTTGTCGGCGGGGTGGAGCGTGTGCCGCGTCGCGCAGGGGAATGACACGCCACCCAACCCGCCCGGGCCATGCAGGGCAACGCCATCGGTGTCATAACGAGCGGGAAGTGCCGCCGCGAGCTTCGGCCACTTCGGGGGATCGATTACGTCGATGAGCGTGTGGACGTTTGCCGTGGCTTGCTCCGCAGACACATTCCCAGCGGTGGGGAGAAGCCCGACCACCTCAAGGTTGCGATCGTTGAGTGCCAGGGCAATGGCAAACGCGGTGTCGATGCCGGGGTCGGCAACGATAATGACCTTTCTTGGCATTGGCTTTTGCTAATCAGGGTGTCGGGCGATGTCACGGCGATATGTCGGTGCGTCCTGCGAGCGGAAGGCACCACTCCGATAATGGTACCCGACAGCAAAGAGCGAAGGAACACGCTACTTGCGAGAGTGGCAAGCGGTCTTAGATTCGCGGAGGCAAGGGATGAACAGCGGTGCTCGATTCGTCACAGACGAATACGCTTTCATAGTGGGGCCAGCGGTGCTTTCCGAGCCGCTTGATTCGCAGAACGTCCATGAGATCGTGGAATATACCATTGAAGAAGTTCTAGCAAGCCTGCTGGCTCTGCCAAATATGCGGTTGCTTAATGGTGCAGATGCACGTTGGACCGGCTGGGCCGCGGCATGGGAATGTAGGGACCGAATCATCCTGTTCGAGAATGTTCAGGAATTGGGAGACTGGGATCGTTTCGGTGGAATCGACCTACGCTGTGATTGCCACGTCGAGGATCTGCTCGAGCTTTGGGAAGGATTGCGAGCAGAGTATTCTGGATTGTGGATAATCGGCCCAGATAGCTGGCTCCATCCGCCGGTATCCTTCGCCGCTCAGATTCCCTTCGACACCTGTTGGCAGACGTCCGAAGTGGTCGCGATTGCCTGCGGTATTCGATCTCAGAGTAATTACAGCGCGATGCCAATACTGGCCGATGCCCTTCAAGATGCCGGCTGCGACAACGACCACATCCTGAATCACTGCCGCGATCCGCGGCAGACGCATATTTGCGGATGCTGGGTGGTTGATCTCGTGCTCGGCAAAAGTTGATGGTAGATTGCACACGGAGGTGACGCATGTCCACAGTTGCGACGCTGGCGGGATTACGGAATGCTCGTCCGCGGAAGTGGACGGTACCCGAATTCCACCGCCTCTGTTCTTTGGGTATGTTCGCGGATCGGCGGCCCATTCTCCTGGATGGAGTTGTTCTGGAGCAGGGACCAATGGACGCTCCCCACGGGAACGGCGTCGAACGCTCGGATGCAGCGATTCGGGTCGCGTTTGGTGCCGGCTGGCGATTCCGCATTCAACTTCCGCTGGTACTCAGCCTGCACACGGATCCTGTTCCCGATATTGCAGTGATCCGAGGTACGCTCTCTGGCAACCCCGATCATCCCACCACCGCGGCGCTCGTCATTGAAGTATCCGACACAACCTTTGACACAGACGTCACCGAAAAGGCAGAACTATACACAACGACAGGCATTGCGGATTATTGGGTCCTTGATGTCGTGAAACATGAACTCCATGTCTTTCGCGATCCCCAACCGCTGTCGCTGCCGGCGGGGCTCAACGCAATTGCGTATCGCACGCACCGCATACTTGGCCCAAGCGACACCGTTTCGCCACTCGCCGCGCCAAACACCACAATTCATGTCGCGGACCTGCTGCCATAAGAGAGGTCCAACCGGCTTGTGGTTTCGCCCTATACTTCCTTCCGGCACAGCGCCGTCAGTACGGCTCGCGGGGTGCCACTCGCGAGAGCGGCTTCGGCTTTCGCAACGCCGTCCTTGAGTGTCGGTACGGCTTCCGCGGCCCAGAGCGCTGCGGCAGCGTTGGCAAGCACGATTCGCTTCGCGGGGCCATCTCCGCCGTTGAGCACGCCGCGAATGATCGCCGCGCTCTCGGTTGCGTCGTTCGCCTTGATTGCGCGTGTCGAGACGGCCGCCAGCCCGAATTCCGCAGGATTCCACTCCCGCGATTCGTATTCATTGCCGCGGACAATCCGCACCATCGTCGGTGCTGCGAGACTGACTTCGTCGAGCCCATCAAAGCTCGACACCAGCACGGCTTGCCGCACTCCCAGCCGCGCAATCGCACCCGCCAGTGGATCGAGGAGTTCGGGTTTGCCTACGCCGAGCAACTGATAGGGCGCGCTGGCCGGGTTCGCCAGCGGGCCGAGCAGGTTAAAGAGCGTGCGAATGCCCAGTTTGCGTCGAAGTTCGGCAACATGGGCCATCCCACGGTGGAAGTGCGGGGCATAGCAGAACGCAAAGCCGATACGGTCCAGACACTTTTGCGCCCATTCCAGCCCGGCATCGATCGGCACTCCCAGTTCACGTAAGACGTCGGCACTGCCGGATTTGCTCGACACCGCCCGGCTGCCATGTTTCACTACCGGAACACCCGCTCCGCATGCCACCAGCGCCGCAGCCGTGCTGATGTTGAAAGTGCCGCTGTCGTCACCGCCCGTCCCGCAGGTGTCGAGTACGTGTCCCGACACTGGCACGAGCCGAACCATCTGTTCCCGCAGCACAAGAGCAGCGGCTGCAATCTCGTCGGCAGTCTCGCCTTTCATACGAAGTGCTGTGAGAAATGCGGCTGCGCGAGCCTCATCGACCCGCCCAGCGACGAGGTCGCGTACTGCTTCCGTCACCCGTGCTGGCTGGAGATCCTGCCGAGCAAGGAGGGTTGCGAACGATTCGGTAAACCAGGAAGGAGAGGGAAACTCCAAGTGGCCTCCAGACGTGAGAGCAATTCCCTGTGGACCGGAAGGATCAACCTCCAACGAGTGTAGTGGGTGGATATGGATTCTGGCTATTTTTCTCTTCCGTTGTGAACAGCTGTTACTTATACTTTCATACATGGTGGACGGACGTGTCAATTGTACCGATTGGCGAATTTAGGAAAAAGTCCAGCAATTGCACTCCCCGCTGTCGCGTGGAGGTTTTCAAATGTTAAATCCGTCCACGGAACCCAGGACGCCTGCTTCTCAGGGAGAGAAACGGGCTGTCACCCTTACACCCACCGGAGTTACTCATGTCGGACCGTCCTGCACTGACGAAAAAGCAACAAGCGATCTACAACTACATCCTCAAACACATCGAAACGAAAGGCTTTCCGCCTGCCATTCGCGACATTTGTAACGAATTTGGCATTTCGTCGCCCAATGGTGTGATGTGTCACCTCAAGGCACTCGAAACAAAAGGCTACATCCACCGTATTCAGAAGCACAAGAACAACAAGCGGGCGCAGGCTCGTGGAATTACGATTCCCGGCGTTTCGGCCGGGGGATTTAGCCTCCCACTCAAGGGGGTTATCGCAGCCGGCAAGGCGATTGAAGCTGCGGAACAGGACGAACGGTTGGAAATGCGCGACCTCTTTGGCGGGGACGATCTATTCGTTGTGAAAGTCCGCGGAACGTCCATGATTGAAGGACACATTGCCGATGGCGATTATGTCGTGATTCGCAAGAAAGAGACCTGCGAGAATGGGGACAAGGTCGTTGCGATGGTCGAGCGCGCCATGACGCTGAAGAAGTATTACAAGAAGAAGAACGAGATTCAGCTTCAACCGATGAACAACACGATGGACCCCATCATCGTGGATCCGAGCCGCGAAGACGTTCGCATCTTGGGCGTGCTGGCTGGTGTTATCCGCAAGTGCTGAGCGCGGAGCGAACGGGTGCGGCAACGCCGCACCCGTTCGTCACATCCATCGACTACTTCTTTCCTTTCTTTCCCTTTTTGGCGGGCGCCCGGCTCTCGAACAGACGCGACACTTTCACTTCGAAGCCGGGAAGAACGTCGCCACCCTCAAGAGTGTCATTCACCCCAAGTGTCCGTTTACGCTTTGGGTTGCCTCTGGGGTAAACGTCCACTACTTTGCGCTCGGGATCGACGTACCACACGAGTTTCACACCGGCCTTGGCATACTCTTCGAGCTTGATTGCCATTTCGCTTTGCGTGTTGCTGGGGCTGATGACTTCCACTGCCAGGTCGGGGGCACTTCCAGGAAGGCTCCGGCAGGGTTCTCGATGACTTGCGGATCGTCCACGCTATCCCAGCGAATGAACGACACATCCGGGATGCGTACCCGATCGAGCTTGAAGCGAATCATCCCTTGTGCCCCGGCCACCTCGCCGATGTTGTTCGTATCGAGATACGAGGCGATAAGGTGAATGAGCCGCGTCCCAATGCGGTCATCGTTGAAACCCGTGGGTTTCTCCACGAGGATACCGTCCACGAGTTCGCAAAGACGCCCCTTTGTGATGGAACTGTCCAACAGATCCTGAACAGTCGCGGTGCCGGGTGCTGGATCGGTCACGATGCGCGAGAGGGGGACATGGCCGAGACGCTCCTGAACTTCATCCAGACGAGCGAATTTGGATCGTGGAATTGTTGGAGTGCCCATATGCGTTCCCTTGCGCGAAGCCGCACGCATTGTGGCGTAACTCACGAATTGAGGAAAGGTCAACGCGAGGAGAAATGCGCGACTCTCCTTCAGCCATTCAGCAGTCGGGTGGTGCCTTTGTCGCCGAGGATGTGGAGGTAGAGACTTCTGGCGTGCCGATCGATGCCGCAGTAGTATGCGTGCGCGGCCTTGTAGGATCGCATCGGAAAGTTCCTTGGCGACGGGGCCAGTCCATCGCCAACGAGGCCGTGAGACGGACCTGCTACGGGGTACTCCTCCGGCGGGAGGACGTGACGTTCCCGGGGTGGTGGATGCCCTGCCGGGGAAGGCGGACCGTCGCCGAGTGCGCCGGGCTGAGCGTGGACGCGGTGTATTCGGTGGTGTGTCTGTGCTACCCGGCCAGCGCGTCCCTCCTTGGGGACACAGAGGTCACGGTGTATTTCTTCTTTGACAAGGAAGAGCGGCTGATCCGGCACTGGGCTGATGAATTCACCATCTCACTTTGAAGGAGAGTAGGTCGAGCCGCACGCTACCATAACGAAGTCCGAACATGGACGCATCCGTTCACTACTCAATACGCAAGAGTAAGGAATGAAATTCACGGGGAGGCAGTTGAAAGACTTGGGCGTTGCCCCTGATCGGATCAAGTACTTTGTGGACAAGGAGTACGACTCGCCCGAGGACTTGATGCGGGCGGTCGTTGAGTTCCGGATGACTCCGCCCAAGTCGGACGAGGAAAAGGAGATCGACCGGATCATCCGGGAAGACCCGGATTGCGCGTTCCGAGTACTCTGGGAACTCCAGGTCTTCCCGTGGTCTACTCGGTCGAACAGCACAACACCATCCAAGCGAGAGTTGCGGCAGTGGTTGGACGATGGGGCCGTGCGGATCAACAGTAAATTCCCGAAGGCACATGAGTACGTCGAGTTCCCGATCAGTGACCTTGTGTACTTCCCTGGGGCCAAACGGCAGACCACATTCGTGTGAGCCGCGAGAGCAGCCCTGGCAGAACTGGTCGGCCAGAGCGCGAATCCGCCGAGCTGTCTGCTGCACCTGACCCTCACCGCTGACGCGGTTTCGGGCCGGTGAGTAGGCGTTCGGCCACAGAGGGCACAGAGATGGTTCCGACGCCGTCGCATATGGCAGGATGGCTTGGACCAGCAACATGTACTGGCATCGCACCCTGCATCGATGCCCCGGTTCGTTGCCCTTGCGGGAACGAGAAACTGGAGTTCCACTATCCGGGTGCGACCGGGTTCTCTTCCGACGCCGAGGAACCTGTTCCCAGTGTCGCAGAGATCCACAAGCCCAACGAGGTGATCGAGCGGTACTTCGTCATCAAGGCGGTGTGCGGCCTCTGTCGGGCTGAGCGTGTGGTGTTCGACCGCGACCGTCACGGCTGGGAGCCTGTCACTTGGGGTTACGAGAATATCGCGACCCCCACCGCCGAGCTACCACGCCTTTTCGTCTGGCGCTGCCTTGCGTGCGGTACATCCACTCACTGGGGGCGGGTGCGGTTCTACTTGGACAGCCGAGAGGACTTTCTCGACCGAGTTGAGGGGCGTGTGGGTGAGGAGCGGTGGCCCGACGCCTTCCAGTGGTTCAATATGGGTCTCATCTGCTGCGGATGCGGACATGAGACTCCATCTTGGGTCAGCTACGAGTGTCGCTAAAAGCCGAACCGTTCTCATGGCCAAGCGACTTAAATACAAACGAAATCTCGGGTCAGCTCGTTAAATGCGACAGTCTCACGGGTTTCCATCGGCCAGGGTGAATCGCAGCCGAAGGCCAGCGAAACTCTGGGCTAACATCCGACGCCCCTGTCGGGCTCAATTGCTTCACAGAACGGTAAGTCCAAGCCACACCGACGCATCCCACAACGCAGAAGGGGAACCCATCTGGGTTCCCCTTCGTGTTGCTCATCGCTCAAAACAGATTAGTGGTTGAGCATGAACTCGTTGGTGTTCAAGAGTGCCCAGAACACGTCTTCGTAGAAGTGGACGTCGTTCGCCGCAGCGCCAGGCACCGCGGTCGAGCCGCCCGTTGGCGGCTTCGGTCCCTTCGGTCCCTTCGAAGGAGTCGTGGGTGTCGGGTTACCGAGTTTAATCGTCGCGCCGCCGTTGCGGACCACTTCGAGCTTCTTGATCTCGTCCGGCGTCGGCCGGCGGCTCAGAGTCATGAGGAACAGCTCGGTGTAGATGGCAGTCGGGGTGTTGTGCCGCCGAAGCACGTCCGCCACCACGCCCTGATTCTTGTCCGACTTCACCTGGTCGTTCAGATCCTTGCCATTCATCATCAACAGTGCCTGCACGATGGTGCCGTTAAAGTTCGCCTCGTTCCCCTCGTCGTCGCCGAAATTCTTGACGAGGCGAGCGCTCCAGTCGCGTTTGAGGGCCCGGTAGGCGTCGTCGCTCAAGCGAGCACGAGCCCGCGTGGCGATGGACAGCGAGGCCAGAATCGCTTCCGGCGACTGAGCCTTGAGCGGCATCCGGGCGAAGTAAGGATCGAAGTCGACTTCGGTCAGCGCCTTGCCCTTCACCTTCTCGGGGCTGGCGACGTGAGAGAGTTGGTACACATCGCTGGTGCAAATCCATTCCAGCAGCTTCTTCATGTCGTGGTTGTACTTCTTGAACTCATCGGCGAGGTATTGCATCAGTTCGGGGTGAACAATGGTGTTCTCCACGCGGAAGTCGTCCACGGACGGTTCCTGGTGCAACCCGCGGCCGAACAGGTGGCCCCACATGCGGTTCACATAGGCCCGTTCGAAGTTATCGTGCTGAATGATCCACGCCGCCAGAATCTGCCGGCGGGTTCTGTTTCCCTGCGCTGTACTGCTGGTCAGCTTCTTGGTGGAGGTTTCGCCCTTCTCGGCTTGCGCGTAGTCTTTCAACATCGTCGCGAAAGCACCATCGCGGCGGCCATCACGGCGATCGAAGAGGACAAGCCCCTCCTTGTTCCATGTTGGCTCATCAAGGAGTTCAACCCCATTGGTGACGCCGCCTTTCCCCTTCTTGCCCATCGCGGTCTGCTGGCCGCGTTTGTCGGTCTGCCGGAAGAACGCATTCACGCCCCAGAAGTCCTTTTGCAGCCACTCCTTGGCCTGCGGGTGGTCGTGGCACTGTGTACATTGAGTCTGAATGCCGAGGAACATCCGCGTGACGCGCGATGTGACCGGCACGTTGTCGAACTTGCCGAATTTCTCCAGATCGACCCGCTCACCCTTCACATCCGCTTGCAGCGGATCGCCGAGATGGCGGAAGACGAAGTGAACGGCACCGTTGTCGTTGCTCTTGCCGGTCGCTGTGACGAGCGCTGTGACGAAGTCGCGGTACGGCACGTTCTTATCGAACTGTTCTTCCAACCACACCTGGAACTGTTCGCGATACACTTCGTCCACGCCGCTACGGGTGAGCAGCCAGACGGACCAGATATCGGCCAGGTTGGCGGCATACTGCGACGAGTAGTCGATCGGCACTTTCTTGAGGGCGGGAATTTCCTTGAGCGGCTTGCCCATGTACTTCGGCGTATACGCCTTGTCGTACAGGAGACGCTGAACAAGACGGACCCGTTTGTTCGGGGCCTTGTCCTGTTCAAAATCGACGATTTCCTCAACGGTGGGGATGCGGCCGAGCAGGTCGATGAAGACCCGGCGCATGAACTCGTGGTCGTCGGCTTTCTTGGCGGGCTTCTTGATTCCGGCCGAGTCCCAGCCCTTGGCGATCAATTCGTTGATTTTTTCCGTCTGGGGAGTGAGCCCGTCCATCGGCGTGGGAGCGGGGTCGGCAGCCTGCGATGTATGGGCAGACGCCCACAAAAGACCAGCCGCGAGGCCAGCGACAAACGTGTGGCGGAGCATCCGGGTTTCCCTCTGGTTTCCCTGTGGGTCTGATGGGGCGTGGAATCCGAATATCGACGCTGGTCGAAGCGTCGGGGTAGGCAGTGAATGGCCGGAAGTTCTTGTAGTGTAGACCAGCGCAGACGCTTTGGTCCACGGTTATTTTACTTTGCGCGGAACTCCCTACCTTCTGACGCCGACGCCGCACGTGAAGTTCCCAACTCTGGCGGCGTCCTGTGAATTTGGGCGGGCACCCAACTCCAGCCCCAATCCCTCATTTGTTATGATACAGGCGTCTTTCCAGTAATTGGGCGAGCCCAAGGATGTACCACGAGGGCACACCTGCCGCCCGCCTCCTCCCCGATGAACACCGGAAACCGCCAAACGTTCCGAACGGAGTGCAGGAATGCACCTGAACTTGAAACGAATAGCCGAATATATCCGCAGTGCACCAACGGAAGAACTACTCGATCGCGTCACCGTTTACCGAGAGGGGATGGAACCGGCCGCTCTGGATTTGATGGAGGGTGAATTGGATCGGCGTGGCATTACCCGCGAGGAAATTGCCGCGCACGACGCGAAACGCCGCAAATCAGCCATTCTGCTTGCTGACGGAACAGCAATGCGCTGTAGTTTCTGCAACCGTCCCGCCGTAATGCAGGCGCGCCGCTGGCATCGGCTCTTCGGCCTGATTCCGATCTTCCCCAAAGTTTTCGCGTATTGCGAAGAACACTCGGAACCGCGAAGAGATGAGCAGTCCAAGTAGGCCCACCTTGCCAAGGCGGGCACAACAATTGTGCCGCTTGGCAAGCGGCACCGACACAACAATGTCCGCTCAAACTCACTTCGTCAGTGCTTTTGCTTGTTCTTCGGTAATTTGGCCAAACGGCACACCCAGTTGCGTACTGAGCCAGCTCTGAACGGCAGGCGTGTACGGAAACGTGCCGTCGGCGATGAGCTTCTTCATTCGCTTATCGCGGTTGGTGCGTTCTTTGCGCTTGAGGTGCCCATTGGCGGTGCGGGAAATTGCCCCGTTATCACGAATCCGGTCGTAGCGGATTCGAGTTGACATGCGATGAGCCATGATCACTCCTGAGTGCGTGTTGACTTCTCAAGACTGATCACATTAGAGCGCAGATCAAAGAGCGGGAAGGGCGATTGGAGCCAGAGTCAAAAAAGACAACCTAACCCCCCGCCCCCTTCCTGAAAAGGAAGGGGGAGCAAGAGATTTGCCCCTCCTGAAGCAGGAGGGGCAGCGAGCGAAGCGAGTGGGGGTGGGTCCTGGCCTGAAACAGGAAGGAGGAGCCGAGGACTTATCCTCTCCGGTTCGTTAGAGGCACTGGCGATCAATAGTCGCTGCCGAGGACTTCGCCACCGTTTCGCGTGACCAGAGCGGCGAAGGTGGTCACGCTCACGGATGAGGAGATATACCGCACGGAGCCATCACCCAGAAGGGCGTTCACTCCATTGCCGGCGTGGAAGGAGTAGGGCTCGCTTGTGCCATCGGTTCCGTAAGGAGACATGTTGTAGGTGGGGTATGGAAAGCCGTTGGTGGCCCCAATGGCGACGGTGCCGTTTGTGTAGGTGCTGCCATCCGCGGTGGCGGGTGCATAGTCCATGTCCGAGGCGGGCCGGCACCACCCGCCGCCGTTGATCTGCTGCGATGGAACACTGCCAAACGGCTTGCCGACGCGGTAAATTTGTGGCCGCCCGGCCGATTCCACCACCAACAGCGTGTTTGAGAGCCCGTCCGTCACGCCGGAGATCCTGTTGTTGTAGTTCTTCTCAAGAATCCCCGGCAGACCGGCGTTCGCCGTGTTGGCATAAGTCGCCACACCCGTGACCGCCGAGTAATCCCCGACCGCGACGATGTTCCATGTACCCGTTTGGGGGTCGCCATCAAGACGGTCCGAGTTCGGTGCGGAGGGGCACTGGAAGATCTTGATCTTCTGTGAGGTAATGGGCAGGTTCACCGCTGCGCCCCACGTCTGGCTCAGGGTGTAATTCTTCTGCAAATTGTCCTGTTCGATGTACGAGAGAGTGGGAATTGTCCAGCTCACTCGTGGGAGCGACGTTGGCCCAGCCGGGCGGATGCTCGATGGGAATGTCCCATTCGCGCTTTCGTGGTTATGGAGCGCCAATCCAACCTGCTTGAGGTTGTTCTGGCAGCTCATCCGCGCCGCCGCCTCGCGCACCTTCTGCACCGCTGGCAAAAGAAGGCCGATCAGCACAGCAATGATGGCGATGACCACCAGCAGTTCAATCAATGTGAAGCCGGAACTCACGCGACCGGTACGGGGCATGGAAACGCTCTCTATTGGGTGAAGGATGGGGAGGGATGCGGAACCAGGCTCGCACGCATCAACAAAGGCACACCGTGTTCGGAGCCTCAACCGGGAGAACCGCGGCCGCGGCCTCTTCTCCCGAATCGGCAATTACGCCGTACTCCGCCGCGGGCAACCGACCCGCAAGCAGGCGGAAGTAACGGTCGAACAGACCTTCCGTCATGGCATCTCCTCCGAAAGACGACAACACAGATTCATATTGTCGTGTTGAGTAATGTATCGACAAATCATTACTTAACAAGTTCACAAAGTAATATTTTTTCGGTTAGTTGCCGTAAAGCCTTGGATGGAAGTGGATTAAATTCGAAAAAATGCTCGCTGTGTGATCCGCTGAGAATCATCTCGGCGCCCGAGGCCGAGGTTGGCATGGGAGTGGGTTGCCGGGATGGAACCCGGAATCCGACGACGCGCCCGCTGTGTTGCAGTTCCCAAGCATCGCGTGACTTACCGGCCGAATGTTGCATCTGCGATCACATCCGGTTACTCTCCCATTCCGTTCTCGTGGTCGTTTAGCTCGTCGCTTTGCGACAGGCTGATGTTGCGTCAGCCGAGCTACTGCCTTCACACCCCTCGCGGGGAAGGCTGTTCCAGCACCGCTTTCGCCGGGGCTTTTGCATAATAATCGGCAATCTGGAACAACCCCGCCGATCGTGGTACCGCCGATTATTATGCAAAAGCCCCGGCGGCGGTGCCGTGAGCCTTCCGCGCACCAGGAAGAGAAGTAGACACCACGGGAACGCGAGCGGGTCGGGGTAACCCCGGCTCGTTTCGTTTGAGGACTACTTGCCCATAAACCGAACGCGCTGCCCATAAACCCGTCCACTTTGGGTGGGTTTATGGGCAAAGTCGAGTGGGCGAAAGAAACTTTGGGAACAACACCGGCGCGGCAGGAGCCTTCGAGGTGCGGGGCCACTCCAAGAGAAACGCAGAAGACCGCGCACGCATGGCCCTCTCGCAACCGGTATAATCACCACCAACGATCAGGTTCCGCAGCGAGAGTCCCGTCATGGGAAAGAAGGCAAACCGCCCCACCCCATCCGCTTCTGCTGGCGCAGCGAACGCGGCCCGAGCGACCGACACAAAGTCCGGTAAGAGCATCCCAATTCCGTTGTGGTGGGTGTTTCCTGTCTTGTTGGTGGGCGGACTCGGCATCGCTGTTCTGGCCATGAACTGGAAGTCTGAAGAGGATGCACTCCGCGAAGCCGATGACACACCGGTGGAGATGGTGAAGATCCCCGGCGGTACGTTCGTGATGGGCCGCGACGATGGACCAGAAGATGAAAGACCCCCACACGAGGTGACCGTCGCGCCGTTCGAGATGGATGCGACCGAAGTCACGGTGGGGCAGTTCGCGGCGTTCGTGAAAGCAACGGGCTATGTCACGGTGTCGGAACGACAACCCGATCCAACCCGTTATCCCGATGCGGACCCCGCCTTCCTTCGGCCAGGATCGGCGGTATTTGTGCCGATGGACGTTGATGTGATCACGCAACGCGGCGAGTGGTGGCGCTATGTTCCCGGCGCGAACTGGCGTCATCCGGAAGGACCGAAGAGTTCTGTGAAAGGAAAGAAGAATTACCCCGTGGTGCAGATTGCGTGGGAGGATGCCCAGGCCTACGCGAAATGGGCTGGGAAACGGCTACCCACGGAGGCGGAATGGGAATGGGCCGCACGCGGCGGACTCGACCGCAAGCCCTTCTGCTGGGGCGACGCGAAGCAAGGCGATGGCCGGAAATGGTACGCGAACACCTACCAGGGGAAATTCCCCGCCGAGGACGTGGGCGCGGATGGCTTCATCGGTCTTGCGCCCGTCAAGAGCTTTCCACCCAACGGCTATGGGCTTTACGACACGAGCGGCAACGCGTGGGAATGGTGTTCGGACTGGTACGATCCCGAATACTATGCCGTGTCGCCGAAAGACAATCCAAAGGGGCCAGCAACGGGGCGATTAGTGGACGGGGAACGGGAGCCGCAGAAAGTCCGACGCGGCGGATCATTCCTCTGCGACGACAGCTACTGCCGGCGTTATTTACCATCGGCGCGCGACAAGAACCCAACCGATAGCAGCGCGAATCACACGGGTTTCCGTTGCGTGAAAGACGTGAAGTAGGGCGAATGGGAACGCTCACTTCTTGGGCTTCTTTCCACCGGATTTCTTCGTGGCTTTGGGCGGATTCTTCGCCTCCGAGCGAGCCTCATCCGTTTTCGGCTTTTGGGTTTTTGCCCGCCCACTCGCTCCGCTCGTGTTACTTTCGCCAGATTGTCCTCCGCGGGACCGCTTATTCGCCGGTGTCCCGCCGACTGCTCCGCCGGAAGGACCTGAGAACGCTTCCGGCTGCTCCTCTTCGTCGTTCGCTTTGGTCGTGATGTCGTAATCGCTGCTCCCCATCGCTGCTTCGAGATTCGCGCCCGAAGGGGTTCCTGCTCCAACGTTCGTTCCCGCCAACCCGCCGACGGCGCTTCCGCCGCCCGGTGTGCCAGCTGCATGGACATCCTTCGGGCCGCGGCCTACATCGCGCCCCACTGCTCGGTCCGGCGTTCCCGTCTGATTCAAGCCTTCATGTCCCGGCTCTCCGAGCCAGGTGGGTGGCCGCCCATCGTTCAAATTCACCGCCCGTCCAGACTGCAGTTGCGTTGCACACGGCGCGCAAAACCGTACGTAGGGCAGGACCTCAAGCCGTTCCTCCGGAATGAGAGTGCCGCAGTTTTCGCAGCGGCCAAACGTGCCGCGTTCGATGCGTCCAAGCGCCGCCATCGCTTCGTCGCGGATGTAAGTTTCGTTCTCCATCAATGTTGCGCCAAGTTCCTGGTTGTAGGCTTCGCTGCCCACATCACCGAGGTGAAGAGGAGCATTCGACAATCCACCGGCGCTCTCCCCGCCGGTTGGCGTGCGGACCTGTTCTTCCAAACTCGCTGCGGTTCTGGCCGTTCGGTCGGCGGTATCGCGCAGCATCTTCCGATATCTGTCGAGCTGTGTGCGATTCATGGTTCTCTCCAATTGTTGTGAGCTGGAATAGGTAGTAGCACCAACCATGCCGAACGCAGATCACGATGCGCCGAGGAAATGACACCGTGGAGCACTACCCCCGAGCGGTCCAGGCCGGCGGATCGCTGCATGGAAACGAGTCGTCGGATGCCTCCGCGACCACGTCCTCGATGTACTTTCCTGCGGGATGGCGTGCCTCTTTTGCAGCCTGGGCCGTATGGTCGTAAATGCCTGATGTGATGCCGGCACCATATCGCTCGAACAATGATTCTGATCGGCTCATTGGGGTGCACGCGCCAAACAGACCGCGGCAAAGCATCGCGCTACCCGCCGCAAGTAATCCAAGCCCAGCCCCGGCGACCAATCCGCCACCAGTAACCCACAGCCAACTCTGGGTTCTCTTCAAATGTTGTGTTCCAGCGTGCATGCTTCGTCCTCCGATTTGGACAAATCCGAACCTACCGCGTCCTTCGCCTTGTGAAGGAAGCGGCTATTAGCGGGAGACCGGACTTGCGTCACGTAACAATTTGTGAGGGGATTGGGGTACCGATGATGGGAAACGCAATTCGCCCGCCCTCGCGCTGGGCGATGCTAGAGGAGTGAGTTGCAGATTGGGTGCCAAGCTGCGCGGTCAGGCATCCGAGGAGCTGTTCCTTTTTTGTATAGCGAGTGCAGATCGCTGCTCCGCCACCTCTTGACAACCGAGAGACAACTCGGTCGCAAAGCGAGGGCAGCACGCACCGAAACTTGGCTTACCGCTTGACGGTGTTACGGGACTGTGGGAAAGTCAACTTCAGCCGCCGGTTGCTCTCTCGCATTCTTCGTGCTGGACGAGCCTCTTCTACTTTCCACGGCCTCCGCCATGCTTTCTCTCGCCGATCACCTCAACCGCCGGGAGTGGATTCGTATTGGTGGGTTAAGTGCGCTGGAGTTGTCGCTACCAACACTCCTGCGCGCGAATGATCGCCCCGCATCTTCCACCGCACCCACACTTCCAAGTCCCCTCGGCTCGACATTCGGCAAGGCGAAGAATTGTATCTTCCTGTGGCTTCAGGGAGGGCCGCCACAACACGAGACATTCGATCCCAAGCCGGACGCGCCCGCGGAGATCCGCGGACCGTTCAAGCCGATTGCGACCAACGTGCCCGGCATTCGTTTCTGCGAACTGCTCCCACGAACTGCCGGCCATGCCGACAAGCTGGCCGTGATTCGCTCGCTTTCGACACGCGACGACAACCACGACGTGAGCGGTTACTGGCTTCTCACCGGTTACGCGTATGGGCCAGGCAGCGCCCGGCAGATCAAGCCGAACGACTGGCCCTACTTCGGCTCCATCGTGAAGATGCTCAAGCCAAGTGAGAAGTTGCCCGCTCTCACCTCGGTCTGGATTCCCGATCTGATGCGGCTGAATGACAATGTCACGCCAGCAGGTCAAACGGCGGGATTCCTCGGCAAAATGTGGGAGCCGGAGCGATTCGTCGGCGATCCGGCAGTGGCTGGCTATCAGATCGAAGGACTGGCGTTGAAGGGCGAAATGACCACTGTGCGGGTCGATCGCCGCCGCGATCTCCTCGGCCAACTCGACCGCTCATTCGATAAATCGCGCGGGAGCGAAGCCGTCGAAGCCTGGGACCGTCTCTCGCATCGCGCCTTCGATTTAGTGACATCAGGACGTGGCCGAACCGCGTTTGATCTGAGCAAGGAGTCTGGCAAAACCCGCGACCGCTACGGCCGCTATACTTGGGGACAATCGTGTCTGTTGGCTCGGCGGCTGATTGAAGCGGGGGTGCGGCTCGTTCACGTCAACTGGGCACGCGACCCTGGCGATTCCGCCGTCGATAACCCGATGTGGGACACGCACGCCCAGAACGCCGACCGGCTGCAGGATTCGCTCTGCCCGATGTTCGACGTGTCGTTTGACGCCCTCCTGAGCGACCTTGCGGAGCGCGGACTTCTCGACGAGACACTTGTAGTTGTGGTCGGGGAGTTCGGCCGCACGCCGCGAATCAACAAACAGGGCGGACGCGATCACTGGGGGCATGTCTTCAGTATGGCACTCGCCGGAGCGGGTATTCGCGGCGGGCAAGTGATTGGCGCCAGCGACAGGAACGGTGCCTATCCGATCACCGATCCGATTCGCGGCGGCGATCTGACCGCGACGATATTCCACTTACTCGGCATCGATCCCAACGGCGTCTTCCACGACAAAACAAACCGCCCGCATCCCATTACGAAGGGCGAACCGATCCTCGCGGCGCTGGGGAGCGGTCCTGCGACCTCCGCGCGATGCGAGCCGACGGGCGATGCCGCGTTCGTCCCGCCTTACGATGCCAGCTTGTTGCTCGATATCCACTTCACCGCCAAGCAAGCTCTGATTCCCCCCGCTCCACCGTCGCGCGAAAAAGGCTGGCGTGCCATTCCGATTTGGAACGAGAAAGCCAGCAACACCTTCGCCGCACGAAAAGAGCCGACGGGGCTTGTGCTCGGTTACGGACTGGGCGATGCGAAAGGCGGCGCAGTTATCGAAGCGGGAACTCGCTGCCTGGTGGCGCAGGAAATCCGCAACGCTCGCGGCGGGCAATACACATTCACAATTCAAGCCACCGGCGAAGGCAGTTCGACTGAGGAGTTTGAAAAGACCTTCCTGGTGCACTTCGCCTGTCGGCTGGTGCTGTTCCGCTTCCGTGACATGAACAAAGACCCGCGGAACGTGGATGAGCTGGCGTCGGTCGAGTTTCGGCCAACGTTTGGTAAAGCCAGCACCTTCAAGATCGATCGGTTTTTGGGGTCCACCTCGCCGGGGGCGAACTTCCCCATCGGTAATGGTTTGGGGGTCGCCATTGCGGTTGAGAAGAGGTCTGCGGGTGGGCTAACCCTGGCAAAGAACGAAGCACACCATGCGAGTGTGCGGATCACGTCCGTGACGCTTGAGTTTAGCGCTGCGCCTCGGCTCGACAACGATCAGTAGTATTCAGTTCGATCACAAAAAACGAGCAACCCCAGAGTGGACGCAGTCCGCTCTGGGGTTCAGCATTTCCAATATCAAATCCCCGTCAATCGCTCCTTCGAGTCGCCGAAGGCGGGCAGTGTCAAGCCCATGCGGTCCATCAGCGCGAGATACAGACTGCACAGCTTCCGCTTGTCGTTGCCGGCGTTGAGGTAGTCGAGTGTGCGGCCGGTCTGAAGTGTGCCGCCAAGACCACCCGCCAGGACGAGCGGAACGCGCGAGCCGTTGTGGGCGTTCCAGTGTTCCGACACGAACATGATGCACGAGTTATCCAGCACTGTCCGGTCGCCTTCCTGCATCTTCGCGAGCTTGTCGATCAGGTATGCGTACTGTTCGACGTGGAACCTCACAATGGACTGGTATTGCTTACCCGTGTTGTCGTGTGAGTAGCTGTGGTGATCGTCGCGGATGTTGAGGAACGGATACACTTGGCCGGACAGGTCGCGCGACATGAGGAGCGTCGCAATGCGGGTGCGGTCGGTCTGGAATGCCAGCGCGATGATGTCGCACATCAGCTTGGCGTATTCGCGGAAGTCTTTCGGCTGACCGGCTGGCGGGCGCTGACTGGCGGGCACCGTGGGGGCATCGTCTTTTGCCAGTTTGTTCAGCCGTTGCACGCGCTGTTCGGTCTCGCGCACCGACGAGAGGTATTCATCCAGTTTCTGCTTGTCGGTGCCGCTCACCTTGCCGCTCAGGTCGTTCGCCTGATCGAGCACATCGTCGAGAATGCTGCTCTGGAGCTTGCCCGCTTTGCCGCCAAACAGACTGTCGAATGCCAGCGACGGGTAGAGTTCGATTGGTACGGGCGCATCGGAATTCCGCCACGAAATGTGCGATGCGTACACCATCGAGTACTGACTTTCGTGGAAGCCGCTCACCGGTTGCTCGCAGCCGAGCACAAGGCTCGGCAGGGCGGTTTCTTCCTCGTAGTGCTTCGCGAGCAGTTGATCCATGCTCACGCCGCCGCGAATGGTGCGCCCACGCTGGAGAGCGGCACCGGAGAGAATGTTGCCGGTGCAGCGAGCGTGACCGCCGTCACCCTCCCGGTTGAACAGTCCGTCAATGACGTTGATCTTCTCTTTGAACGCGGCGAGCGGTTCGAGGCTCGAACCGAGTTCCATGTCCGCGCCGCGTCCCTTTGCCCACCAGTGCGGCGGGGAAATGCCGTCGCCGATGAACAGACAGGCGAACCGCTGCGGGGCCTTTTTCGCCACGGGAGCATTCGCAAGAGCGGGCAGCGATTCGAGCCACGGCAACGCCACCGTGATGCCCAGCCCCTTGAGCAGCACGCGACGCGAGACATTCGTTTCGGCGATCATTTCTTGTCTCCGGGTAATTCGGCTTGGAATTTAGTCGGGGAGAAGTCTTTACACCGCTGTGTGCGGAACTGTGGGCTGGTCGCCACGAGGTCGAACAGCACCGACAGCTTGTAATCGTTCTTTTCCAGTTCCGTTTGCATCTTCTCGAGCAGCGGTTGATCGGAAAGTTGCAGCGAGCGGCCGAGCGCGTAGCCCAGGAACTTCTGGCACAAGGTACGGGAGAATTCCGCTTTTCGTTCTTTGGCCAGGAACTCACCGAACTCCGGCACGCCGTGCGTTTCTTTGCCATTGGGCAACGCCACCAGATTATCGATGGGTCGCCCCGCCAGATCTTTCGTTCGGGTACGGCCAATGGGGTCGAAGCCTTCCATCGATAGGCCGATGGGGTCGAACCGCTGGTGGCACTGTGCGCACTTGGCATCTTCCACGTGCAGTTTCATCAGCTGGCGGATGGTCTTACCGTTGGTGTCGGTTTCCTTCGCGGGCAGCACAGCCACATTGGGCGGTGGCGGGGGAATATGTTCGCCGAGCAACTTGTGAACGACCCAGAATCCGCGTTTCACCGGGCTCGTTCGCTGCGGCTGCGAGTTCTTCGTAAGGAACACCGCCATTCCGAGTACGCCGCCGCGTCCCTTTGATCGCATGCCAGTGACCAGCACCCACTCGTCCGACTTGCCGGTCCACGTCAGGCCGTAGTGCTGCGCCAGGCGCTTGTTCACGAAGGTCGCATCGCCATTGAGTAATTCCGTGATCGGCTTGTCCTGTTGGATCAGTGCGGTGATGAGCCGCGTCGGTTCCTCGAACATCGCCTGCTTGAGAGCGTCATCGAACATGGGGAACGCCTGGCGGCTCACACTTTCTTGCGTGAGGAAGTCGCGATGTCCCAACCACTGCCCGAAGAATTCGAGTGCAAAGCGGCTTACCTTCGGATCTTTCAGCATCCGGCCAACTTGTTCGCGCAGCACGCGTTCATCCTGGAGCTTGCCGGCATTTGCCAGCGCGAGCAACTCCGCATCTGGCGGACCAGCCCAGATGAAATAGCTCAACCGCGATGCCAGCGCCAGATCCGCGAGCGGCACCACCGTATCTCCCAGAGCGGTGGGGACGAATCGCATACAGAAGTGCGGCGAGACCAGGATGCGGGCGATCGTCGCCCGCACGGCCGCTTCGGTGCCGTGATCCTTGTCGTTGCACACGGTCGTGTAGAACTTTTCGAGCTTCTGCTTCTCGGTGTCGGTCAGTGGTCGGCGGTATGCTCGCTCAGCGAAGGCGAGCAAGTCTTTCAGGTAAATCGGTTCGTTCTTTTTGAGCGTCTCGGCGTGCCACTTCAGCCCGGCACGCTCGTTCTCAAAGAAAATGCTGATCGGGTGTTTCGCGAGTTCATCACCCGTCGCCTTCACATTCGCACGTTTCAGGTAAACCGCCTTGAATCGCGCGAGCGTTTCGTCTTTCACCAACTCCGGGTCTTCTTCCTTGAACGAATCGAAATCGGGATGCTTGAGGAAGTTCCGCTCCGATCGCTCGAAGAAGACAAAGCCGCGGAGCATCTTCTCCCAGATGCCGGTGACGAAGTAGAGTTCGCGCCAGAGACGGTTCAGTTCCGCATTCTCTGCGTCGCTGAGCACGGATTTGCACAGCGGCTGATCGTCGCGGAAGAAGCCTTCGATGAGGTGGAACCCCGCGGAGAGTCCGCGCGTGTCATCGACGTAAAAGAAGCGATTGGGGAACAACTGACAGAAGGCCGACCCCGATTCCTCGTATTGGGCGGCGAGGGCGTGATTGGGAGCGAGCATTGGCCGCGCTGGTAAGTCTGTTGCCGCGGGGATGTGATTCGCAACGCGGACCCACGCCACGCCCGGTGCAGTCTGATCCAGGCGGCACTCCGCGGTGAAAGTCACACTGCCCTTTCCTTTGAGAGAAAAGGCTTTCGCCGGGAGTTCGATCTCCAACGTCGTGGGTGCCTTCAGCACGAACGCATCGGCATCAATGCGTTCCGCCTTTCGGGGGTGCGTGCCAAACTTCAGCGTCGTAATCAGCTTTGGCGAATGAGCCGCAAGGAGATCCCGCAGCGACCATTTCCTCTTGTTGTCGGTCGTCTGCGAGTCGGTGGTGAAGGTGCCTTTCACGATCACAGAGCCATCGGCTTTCACGTCGCCTGCATCCGCCAGTTGAATCACCAGTTTGATTTTCTCTTCGCCGGTGACGATCTTGTACTCCAGCGTCATTTTCTGGCTGGTGAATGTGCCCGCATCAAATTTGTCGCGTGTTTCGGCGGTCTTTCCTCGGCGTGCAAGGTGATCGATGGGGCTGTTGCCGGCGTTGGCAACGATCGCGGGTGTTTCGGGTGGTGTCAGTTCGCGACTGAGCTGGCGAATTTCGCTCACCAGTGTTCGCACCTGTAGCTCGATCTCGCCAGGATTCGGCTCCGCCGGGTTCTTCGGTGCCGGCAGTGCGTTCCACCGCGAACGCAACCAGTGAAGGAAGAACCGGTCTTCGGCTTTTCCTTCCAGTGCCAGCCACACACGCGTCGCATACTTGGGACTCAGACCGCGTTCGGTGGCCCATTCTTCAACGGTTGCATTCTTCCGCTCCGCGGGACGGTACTTGTAGAGCCACAGCGCCGTGAACACTTTGTGGTAATCGACCGCATGAGTTTCGTAGAAGCGGATAATGGCCTGCTCGTAGAACTTCTGCCGGTCGGCGAACGCGACCATCGGGTGCGGAGCGAATCGCAATCCCTCAGTGGTGAGGATCGCGTGATCGCCAACCAACTCCGCCGCCGCGAGGTATTTCTTGAACAGACTCGGCGACATGGTGAGTGCTTCGCCGGTGTTATTGAATCCCTCACCAGAGGCTGGATCGACCGGGAATGACTTCGCCGGTTGAATGTCCTGGCCGGTGAGGTCGCGGATAGTGTAGTCGTATTCGGCGTTGGTGAGTCGGCGTGGCGGAACGACGCCCGGATCACCGGCGAGCTTTCTCGCCTCCATGAGCAGCACCTTTTCGATCGCCGCGATCATTTCGGCGCGGAGTTCAGCCGATGGCTGCTTGGCCTTCGCCGGCGGCATCTCTTCTTTTTTCAGAAACGTGATGACGTGTTCCCACTGCCGGAAGTCGTCGAGGATCTTCGCGGAGGTGGTGAATTTCGTCAGATCCAACTCGCCGCGTTTGGTCTTGGCATCGTGACAGCGGACGCAATATGTGTCGAGAAACGGCCGAACCTTCTCCTGGAAGGGGTCGGCAGCACACACGTCCGAGGCAGTCAGCAGAACCGGCAGGAGAAGGAGCAGGCGGGAAACTACTAGGCGGGTCCGTAACACTGAGGTCATTGGGGTCCTCAGGGATGTCTTCTGGGATTGTTCAGAATCCCACCAGATACTACCAGAAGGGTGGGTGCCGAAGCCACCGAAAAACAGAAGAGGTGAGGAGGAATCGATCTCCCTGATCGGTGCTCGGCAGAATTGTTTTGATAAGAGAGAAGACAAAATCGCAAGCCGGATCAGGCCGGCTTGCAATTCGGCCGAATTCGTGTTCGACGGCCGTGGAGGACTTCAGGAGTTCGTATGCGCCTCATCTCCACGATTTGGACTGGGTGGTACAAGAGGGTGATCCCGTTAAGCTCGTTGGGGTTCCTGGGACTGTTCGTCCTGCTGATGATACCGGGCCTCGTCCGCCAAGAGCTCCCGGCCGCCACGCTGCTCATCCCACTCGGCATAGCCGCGTGGGGGTATATTCTCATGCGATTACTGCGGATCTTCACTTTCGCAGACGAGGTATGGCTTGACGGCGAGAACCTGATCGTCCGCAACGGAGGCAGGGAGGACCGGCTCCCAATGTCTCAGATCCTGTCCGCGAAGTCGTCCTTTTGGTGCAACCCCGAGCGCATTGTCCTCACTCTCGGGGAACCGCGCCTCTTCGGTCGTGAGGTTGTGTTCGCACCGCCGTTCCGACTGTGGCGATTCACTCCTCACCCGCTCGCAGAGGAGTTAAATCGCCGGGTCCGTGAAACGCGCGAGGGCAACAGCCCCTGATTGGGATTATGTTACATCTCTTCGGTTGCCCCGCTTCGCCATCATCTCGGCCTCACAAACGGTGCAAGGTGCGCAACCCGTGGCGAGGAAGAATGCTATACAATAGTATAAATTATGTCGCATATTTGTCAATGCCGCCAGATGATGCAGATACCACGGATCAGAGATCAGAGAACAGAAGACAGGGATCAGACCAACAAGCCCGATTGTCCTCAGTCCGATCTATGTTTATCTGCGTCATCTGCGGCTCCTCTTCTGTCTGTTCCCGTATTCTTTCACCATGAAGCGGCCTGCCAGTGCGGAAACTGTCGTTGCCATCGGCTCGGTTGTGGTATTTACCGCAATCGTGGCGGGGCTGTGGTGGCGGGATGCGCAGAACCGACCAGTTTCGGAACGGCCGCTGATTGTCCTCGTTGCACCCGCCAGTCGGTTGCCGATCGAAGCGATCACCGCCGACTACGAACGCGAAACGGGTCGGCGTGTGGAGCTTCGTTTCGGCGCATCTGAAGACATCCTCACCAAAGTTCGGTTGCCGAACGCCGCGGAGCCTGCGGACCTGTTTATCCCCGCTGATGACAGCTACATCGTCCAGGCCCGGGAGGAAGGACTTGTCGCCGAGATGCGTCCGCTGGCTCAGATGCGGGCTGTATTGTTGCTGGCGAAGGGGAATGCGAAGGGCATCACAAACTGGAACGACCTGCTCCGCGATGGCGTGAAGGTGGCCGTGCCGAACCCGGCCGCCGCGGCGGGGAAGGTGTCCCGCGACTACCTCACGCGAACCGGTAAGTGGGCCGCGTTGCAACCCCATGTGGTCGATACCGGTACTGTGACCGAGGCCGCGAACACGACCAAAGCCGGCGACCGCCCCGCCGTGGATGCCGCCATTGTGTGGGACGCGGTTGCCGCGGGGCCGGCGTATCGCGGACAGACGGTGCTTGCGGTGCCGGAACTCGAAGGTGCAACAGGTCGCATAGAAGTTGCAGTTCTGAAACAGTCACGCGACCCGGCTGCGGCACTGGCATTTGCTCGCTATATCGCCGATCCCAACCAGGGACTGAACCACTTCCGCGCAGCGGGCTATCGCGTGGCGGACGCTGTCAGCAGGGGAGAGGAGAAGAAGTGACCTCTCCCGCTCCGCATGTGAAGTCGGATGTGCCGTTTTACATCTGCCTCGGGTTGCTCGGCGGGCTGTATGTCGCGCTCGTTGCGGCTCTGATCGTTGCGGACATCGCACACACTTCAACAGAAGACATCCAGAGGGGGTTCGCATCGCGGGAAATTCGTGCTTCCGTGTGGCTGAGCCTGTTGAGTTGTTCCGCGGCGGCGATTCTTTCGGTGTGGGTGGCGGTACCGCTGGGGTATCTCCTCTCGCGCACGCGATTTCCCGGCCGCGTCGCAATCGACTTGTTACTCGATGTGCCGATCATCCTTCCGCCGTTGGTCGTCGGGCTCAGTCTGCTCATACTGTTTCAAACGGCCCCCGGCTGCTGGGTTCAGCAACACGCCTTTCCAGTTACGTATGCCGTGGCGGGGGTGGTGCTGGCGCAGTTCACGGTCTCGGCGGCGTTCGCGATCCGGACGATGCGAGTCACTTTCGATCAGATCGATCCGCGTACTGAAGACATCGCCCGCACACTCGGTTGCAGTCGCGGTCAGGCGTTCTGGCGTGTGACACTACCGGAAGCACGACGCGGCGTGCTGACGGCCTTTACGCTGGCATGGGCACGGGCACTGGGCGAATTTGGGCCGATTATCATCTTCTGCGGCGCGACGCGAATGCGAACGGAAGTGCTTTCCACATCCGTATTCCTGGAACTGAGCATCGGGAACCTGGAATCCGCGCTCGCGGTGTCGCTTCTGATGATCGCCGTGGCGGTCGTTGTGCTCGTGGTGACGCGGGCCTTCGGCCTTCGCGGCACCGGGCTGATCTGAAGAAGACAGAAGAGGATTCACCGCAGAGGGCGCAGAGAGCGCGGAGAAAAGGCGGAGAGAGTTTGGGTCTATCTCCGCATTTATCTCTGTCAGTAGTTCCCAAATTGGGTGTTTCCCTGTTCAGTCTCCAGCCAGTGCGGGATAGGTCGTTGAGTTAGTATGGCGTCGGTGAATCCAAATCGTTTCACAGCAATCTCCAGGAGCATCAGTAGCAA
>Ga0209062_1002056_pt1 | contig 29434 bp, 27 predicted proteins | sample Coa_R2_2_FD_187158 | JGI IMG/M metagenome (GOLD analysis project Ga0209062, IMG submission 187158) | Surface soil microbial communities from Centralia Pennsylvania, which are recovering from an underground coalmine fire - Coalmine... | ecosystem: Environmental > Terrestrial > Soil > Unclassified... | reverse complement strand
CAGCGCCGCGCTCTCGAACTCCTCTGCCTCAACCCCGACCCGTAGACAGGACGCAACATAAAATGCGAGTCATATCAACCAGCTCGTTCAAAACTTGGGCAAAGTTCGGTTTAGACATCGCGATGGCGCGGGTCCGGCCGAATCTTCTAGGAATCGGCTCCTTTGTCATGCGTGAAACGGACCTCCCTTCAGCCCCTCGAAGACATGCCTAAACGCACCGACATAAAATCGATTGCGATCATCGGCGCCGGCCCGATCGTCATCGGCCAGGCCTGCGAATTCGACTATTCGGGCGCGCAAGCCTGCAAGGCCCTCAGGGCCGAGGGCTACCGCATCGTGCTGGTCAACTCCAACCCGGCGACAATCATGACGGATCCGGGGCTGGCGGACGCGACCTATGTCGAGCCGATCACGCCGGAGACTGTCGCGCTGATCCTCGAGAAGGAGCGGCCTGACGCGCTCTTGCCGACCATGGGTGGCCAGACGGCCCTCAACACCGCGATGAAGCTGGCCGACATGGGCGTCCTCGAAAGGCTCGGGATCGAGCTGATCGGCGCCAATCGGAACGCCATCGCCAAGGCCGAGGACCGGCAGCTCTTCCGCGACGCGATGGAGAAGATCGGGCTCACTTGCCCCAAGAGCCGGCTGGTACGGTCCCTGGAGGAAGCGCGGGAAGCACTCGCCTATGTGGGGCTGCCGGCCATCATCCGCCCCTCCTTCACGCTCGCCGGCACGGGCGGCGGCATCGCCTACAACCGGTCCGAGTTCGAGGAGATCACCCGCTCCGGTCTCGCCATCTCGCCCGTCGGCGAGGTGCTGATCGAGGAGTCGGTGCTGGGCTGGAAAGAGTATGAGATGGAGGTCGTGCGCGACCGCGCCGACAATTGCATCATCGTCTGCTCGATCGAGAATGTCGACGCGATGGGCGTCCATACCGGCGACTCGATCACCGTCGCTCCGGCGCTGACGCTGACCGACAAGGAATATCAGCGCATGCGCGACTGGTCGATCGCGTGCCTACGCGAAATCGGCGTCGACACGGGCGGATCGAACGTGCAATTCGCGATCAACCCCGCCAACGGCGAGATGGTCGTCATCGAGATGAATCCGCGCGTGAGTCGCTCCTCCGCGCTCGCTTCCAAGGCGACGGGTTTTCCGATCGCCAAGGTCGCCGCCAAGCTCGCCGTCGGCTACACGCTGGATGAGCTCAGCAACGATATCACCGGAACCACGCCGGCGGCCTTCGAGCCGACGATCGATTATGTGGTCACTAAAATTCCGCGCTTTGCCTTCGAGAAGTTCCCAGGCGCCGACACGACGCTGACCACGTCGATGAAATCGGTGGGCGAGGTCATGGCGATCGGCCGCACCTTCGCCGAATCGGTGCAGAAGGCCCTCCGCTCGCTGGAGACGGGCCTTACCGGCTTCGACGAGTTTGCGGGTGTGGACGGCGCGTCCGCCGATCGCGATACGCTCCGCGCGATGCTGGCGAGGCCGGCGGCCGACAGGATTCTCGTGGTCGCGGATTCACTCCGCGCCGGGCTTACGCCGGCCGAAGTGCACGCGGCCTGCAAATACGATCCGTGGTTCGTCGAACGCATCGCGGAGATCGTCGCCGCCGAGAATGAGGTGCGCGTCCACGGCCTGCCGTCGGACGCGCGAGGCCTATGGCGCCTGAAGCGGATGGGCTTCTCCGACGCGCGACTCGCTAAGATCGGCGGCATGACCGAGCTAGAGGTCGCCGCGCGGCGCGATTCGCTGAATGTGCACCCGGTCTACAAACGGATCGACACCGTCGCGGCGGAGTTCCCATCGCGCACGCCTTATATGTACGGCACTTATGTCGGGGACGGCTCGTTGGCGCCCGAGGATGAAGCCGAGCCCACCGACCGCCGCAAAGCGATCATCCTGGGCGGCGGGCCCAATCGAATCGGCCAGGGCATCGAGTTCGACTATTGCTGCGTCCATGCCGCCTACGCGCTGGAGGAGGCCGGCATCGAGACCATCATGGTCAATTGCAACCCCGAGACCGTCTCGACCGATTACGACACTTCCGACCGGCTCTATTTCGAGCCGCTGACCGCCGAGGACGTGATCGAGATCGCGCGAGTCGAGCAGAGCAAGGGCACGCTGCTGGGCGCGATCGTGCAGCTCGGCGGCCAGACGCCGCTCAAACTGGCGCAAGGGCTCCAGGAAGCTGGAATTCCGATCCTCGGCACGCCGCCCGACGCGATCGATCTCGCCGAGGATCGGGAGCGCTTCCAGCAGCTTCTCGTCTCGCTCGACCTGAAGCAGCCTCCCAATGGACTTGCCAGGTCGAAAGAGGAAGCCGCCGAGGTCGCCCGCCGGATCGGTTTCCCGGTCGTGATCCGTCCTTCCTATGTGCTGGGCGGTCGAGCGATGGAAATCGTTCACGACCAGGCCGGGCTCGCCCGTTACATCGACCAGGCGGTGAAGGTTTCGGGTTCCAACCCGGTACTGATCGACGGCTATCTGCAGGATGCGATCGAGGTCGACGTCGACGTGTTGGCGGACCGCGAAACGGTCTATGTCGCCGGCATCATGGAGCATATAGAGGAGGCCGGCATCCATTCGGGCGACAGCGCCTGCGCTCTGCCGCCCTATTCACTGCCGACGGCCGTGATCGATGAGCTCGGTCGCCAGGCGGAGGCGCTGGCCAAGGCGCTCGGCGTCATCGGCCTGATGAACGTCCAATTCGCGGTCAAGACCGAGCAGCGTCGGCACGAGATCTATATCCTCGAGGTGAATCCACGCGCCTCGCGGACCGTCCCGTTCGTCGCCAAGGCGACCGGCGTTCCGATTGCGAAGATCGCGGCTCGGCTGATGGTCGGCGAGAAGCTCGCGGGGTTCGGCGTCGAATCGCAGGCGATGGGCCATACGGCCGTCAAGGAGGCTGTCTTCCCGTTCAACCGTTTCCCCGGCGTCGACGTGATTCTGGGACCGGAAATGAAATCCACGGGCGAAGTGATGGGCCTCGACCGCGATTTCGCGCTGGCCTTCGCCAAATCGCAGCTTGGGGCTGGCGTAAACCTGCCCCAATCGGGCAAGGTGTTCATCTCCGTTAAGGACCGCGACAAGCCTACGCTGGTGCCGATCGCGCGCAAGCTCATCGAGCTCGGCTTCCGAATTGTTGCAACGCAGCATACGCGCGAGCATTTCCAGGCCGAGGGGCTCGAATCCGACCACATCAACAAGGTGCTGGAAGGGCAGCCGCATATTGTCGATGCCATGATCGACGGGGAAATTCAGCTGGTTATCAATACGACGGAGGGCGCCCAGGCGATCGCCGACAGCTTCAGCTTGCGTCGCACCGCGCTGACCAATAGCATCCCCTATTATACGACGGTTGCCGGGGCGCGAGCTGCGGTTGCCGCGATCGAGGCCTTGCGCCGGGGCGCTCTTGAAGTGGCTCCGCTGCAATCCTATTTGAGCGGATCGTACTAGCCCCAAAATCGGTCGGTATGGACGCCTCGATCCGTCGGGGCGTGCAGGAAGGAACGTGGACGGTTGCGATGATGGATAAGGTTCCGATGACCGCGGCGGGTTTCCAGCGGTTGCAGGACGAACTGAAGCATCTCAAGGGTTCCGAGCGGCCGGCGGTCATCCGCCAGATCGCCGAGGCTCGCGACCATGGCGATCTGTCCGAAAATGCCGAATATCATGCAGCCCGCGAGCGGCAGAGCTTCATCGAAGGTCAGATCGCCGAGATCGAGGACCGCATCAGCCGCGCCGAAGTCATTGATCCGGCGAAGCTTTCCGGCGAGACAATCAAATTTGGAGCGACGGTTACCCTGGTCGACGAGGACACCGACGAGGAATCGACCTATCAGCTCGTCGGCGAGTTCGAGGCCGACATCAATGCCGGCCTCCTATCCATCACCTCGCCGCTTGCCCGCTCCCTCATCGGCAAGCAGGTCGGCGACAATATCGAAGTCACCACGCCCGGCGGCTCCAAGGCCTACGAGATCCTCAAGGTGCAGTTCCGCTGAGCCTGGATTTGCTGTCGGAATCAACCTATCTTAGCTAAGTTAGCTAGGAAGGAATGTCGATGACGACGGTCAATATGCACGAGGCGAAGACACAGCTCTCGAAGCTGATCGAACGCGTTTCGAAGGGCGAGGAAGTGGTGATCGCCCGCCGCGGAACGCCGGCCGCGCGATTGGTGCCGATCGACAAGAAGCCGGCAAAGCGACCCATCGGGCTGGATGTCGGAAAGGCCGTCATTCACGACAATTTCGACGATCCGCTACCGGACGACTTCATGAAAGCCTTCGAGTGAGGCTCCTGCTCGATACCTGCACGTTTCTCTGGCTGACGATCGAACCGAAAAGAGTCCCGAAGCGAGTCACCGAAGTGTTTCGAGACGGAGAGACGGCGGCTTTTCTGAGCATTGCGTCGGCGTGGGAGATCGCGATCAAGCACAAGCTGGGTCGGCTCGACCTTCCCCTGCCGCCCAGCCGGTATATTCCGGAGCGAATCGCCCAATACGGTTTGGATGTCCTGGACATCAGGCTTCCGCATGTAACCGAAGCAGGCTCGTTGCCGCTCTACCACAACGATCCCTTTGATCGCTTATTGATCGCGCAGGCGGGTTGCGAGGGTCTGACCGTCGCCACGCCCGATCCCTCCTTTGGCCCCTACGACGTCAGGACGATGTGGTGATTCATGGCTGATGTCTTCCCCTTCGTCGACTACCAATACCCGAAGAGCAGGACGGCCCGACCGCTGATCGCGCTCGTCGGCGAGGCGCCGGGAGCGGACGAGGTCAAGCAGGGCAGGCCCTTCGTCGGCCGCGCAGGCCAATTGCTCGACCGGGTTTTGGCTCAGGCCGGCATCGATCGCGACGCCTGTCTCGTCGCCAACGTCTTTCGCTATCGGCCGCCCGACAACAAGGTTGGGCATTTCTTCGCCTCCCGCCGCCGCGCCATCGAGCGGGGCCAACCGCTCGCGGATATGTTGGGCAAAATGGGCGCGGAATATTGCCTTCGCTGCTACGCGCCGGAAATCGAAGCGCTTTCCGATACGCTGCATCGTCTCGATCCAGCCGTGGTCGTGGCCGTCGGCCGCACGCCCCTTTGGGCGCTGACCGGGCTCAACGGGATCACGGCCTTGCGTGGCAAAGTGCTTGAAGGTCGACTGCATCACGCGCCCGTGATCGCGACGTTCCATCCGAGCTTCGTAATGCGTCAGAATTCGATCGGTCCCGAGACCGAAGCGACCTTTCTGGCCGACCTGAAATTGGCCCGCGCGCTCGCCTTTCAGCCGGCCGCGAGGGCCCCCTCCGCGTCGATCGAAATCGGCGCGCCAGGCTGATATTTCGACCGCCGAATCGCAAGCGCCGACTTCACATGGGCCACCTTGGGCGCGGTCGTGAGATGGGTGGTGAGGAACCGGTTATAGGTTTCCCAATCCTCCGCCACGATCTTCAAGAGGAAATCCGTCTCCCCGGCCAGCATGAAGCATTCCCGCACTTCCGGCCAGCTGCCGACCAGCGCTTCGAACGCCTCGAGATCATGCTCGGCCTGGCTCGAAAGGCCGACCTGCGCAAAGACCATGACACCAAAGCCCAGCGATGCCGGATCGATATCCGCGTGGTAGCCGGCGATGACCCCCGAATCCTCGAGCGCGCGGACGCGCCGCAGGCAGGGCGGCGCCGAAATCGACGCCCGCTTCGCGAGCTCGACATTGGTCATCCGGCCGTCCTCCTGCAAATTTTTGAGAATGAGCCGGTCGATCCGATCAAGTTTTGCGCGTGTCATTATCCGAGTTCCGGTAATTTTATAACCCGAGTTTATCGACGCCGCCCTGCGGCGCAAAGCACGGAGTCCGGCCGTTGAGCGCCGACGCCCCGATTGTCTGGGTGCTGACCGACGGGCGGCCGGGGCATATCAGCCAGACCCAGGGCCTAGCTGAGGTCTTGGTCCCGCAACCGATCGTCAAGCGTATCGCGCTTCGCGCGCCATATCGGCAGGCGAGCCCATTTCTCGGCTGGGGAAGGGGCAGGGCCCTTGCGCCCGATTCGGCTTCGATCGAGCCCCCCTGGCCGGACCTGATCGTCACCTCCGGTCGATCGGCGATTCCGGTGGCGTTCGGTGTTCGACGTGCGAGCGGAGGCCGGACGAGGCTCGTCAACGTACAGGACCCCGGCTATTTTCGCAGCCGCTTCGACCTCATCATCGTGCCTGAGCATGACCGCCTCGCCGGTCCGAACATCATGGTCACCGCGGGCGCGCTCGGCAGGGTCACGCCGGCGCGGCTGGCGGAGGCCAAATCTCGCTTCGAAGCCGAGTACGCGGCCCTTCCTCATCCGCGGGTCGCCGTTCTGATCGGCGGCGCGAATGCGGTGTTCGCAACGCCGTCCATTGTCGTCGATCGGATTGCCCGCGATCTGGCAGCCCTCGCGGCCGGCGGCGCGGGGCTGATGGTCACCTTCTCACGGCGCACCGGTCCCACGATGGAGGGCGCCATTCGCGCCGCGCTGGCGGGCACCATGGCCCGTATCTGGGATGGACGCGGGGACAACCCTTATTTCGCCTATCTGGCCTTGGCCGACCACATACTGGCGACGGAGGATTCCGCTTCGATGGTGTCGGAAGCCGCCGTCACGGGACGGCCCGTTTCGATCCTGACGCTCGAAGGCGGATCGGAGAAATTCGCCCGCTTCCACGCCGCAATGGCGGTTAGAGGCGCAACGCGCCGGTTTGCCGGCCAGCTGGAAAGCTGGAGCTATCCTCCGCTGGACGAGACGGCCCGGGCCGCGGCCAAAGTACGGAAATTACTTGGATGGCCGGACCCGAGCCGTTGAAAAGCGGTGGCAAACAAGGCATCTGATTATATCTCGCAGGAAGATGTCATGACCGATTCCATCCATACCAAGGTTCTCGTCATCGGCTCCGGACCGGCCGGGTACACCGCCTCGATCTATGCCGCGCGAGCCAATCTCAAGCCGGTGCAAGTTCTGGGACTGCAGCCGGGCGGGCAGCTCACGATCACGACGGATGTCGAGAACTATCCCGGTTTCGCCGAGCCGATCCAGGGCCCCTGGCTGATGGAGCAGATGGAGGCACAGGCCAAACATGTCGGCGTCCGCCTGGAACGGGACCTCATCGTCTCCGTCGATCTGTCGGTGCGGCCCTTCCGCGCCGTCGGGGACTCTGGAGCCGTCTATCTGGGCGACACGCTGATCATCGCGACGGGTGCACAGGCGCGCTGGCTCGGGCTGCCGAGCGAACAGCATTTCCGCGGATTCGGCGTCTCCGCCTGCGCGACCTGCGACGGCTTTTTCTATCGCGGCAAGGAGGTGGCGATCGTCGGCGGCGGCAACACGGCCGTCGAGGAGGCGCTGTTCCTGACCAATTTCGCGTCCAAGGTCACGCTGATCCACCGCCGCGACAAGCTGCGCGCCGAGCGCATCATGCAAGATCGCCTGTTCCGCAATCCAAAGGTCGAAGTCGTCTGGTCGCACGAGGTCTCGCAGGTGCTGGGCAGCGACGAAAACGGGCGCAAATCGGTAACCGGGCTCAAGCTTCGCGACGTCAATAACGGCGCCGAGCGCACGATCGCGGTTGACGGCTTCTTCGTGGCCATCGGGCACGACCCGGCGACAGAGCTGTTTCGCGGCCAGATCGACATGGATGACGAGAATTACATCGTCACGGCACCGGATTCGACGGCGACCAGCCGACCGGGCGTGTTTGCCGCCGGTGACGTCAAGGACAAGGTCTTCCGCCAGGCGATCACCGCCGCCGGCATGGGATGCATGGCGGCGCTCGAAGCCGACAAGTATCTGGCCGAGCACGATGCGGCGGGCATGGCGACGACGACAGCCGCGGCCGCCGAATAGCACGCGGACGGCGGTTCCGCGCGTTCCGAACATATCGGAAACGCGCTATAAGGCGAATTCACGCATTTTCGAGTCGACACTCGGAGATGGCTTCGGGTCCCGGGCAAGCCGGGACGGGATGCGGGGATGGATTGGGACAAGCTGCGGATTTTCTATGCGGTGGCCGAGGCCGGTAGCTTCACCCATGCCGGTGAGGCGCTAAACCTCAGCCAGTCGGCGATCAGCCGCCAGATTAGCGCGCTCGAGGACAGCCTCAAGGTGACGCTTTTCCACCGCCATGCGCGGGGCCTCATCCTGACCGAGCAGGGCGAAGTGCTGCACAGCACGGCGCGCGACGTCTTCGCCAAGCTCGCGATGACCGAAGCCATGCTGACCGAGAGCAAGGTCAGACCGCGCGGGCCGTTGAAGGTGACCACGACCTTCGCCTTCGGCGTCAAATGGCTGACGCCGCGGCTGGGCGAATTCCGCGAGCTCTATCCCGACATACAGCTCACACTGCTGATCGACGACCGCGAGTTGGACCTCGCAATGCGGGAGGCCGACGTCGCGATCCGAATGATGCCGCCCCGCCAACCGGACCTCATCCAACGGCATCTCACGACGATCCGGGTCAAGGTCTATGCATCCAAGGAATATCTCGATCGCAGCGGCCGGCCGGACTCGTTGACGGCGCTTCGGGAGCATTCGGTCATCGGGTTCCCGCCCAACATGACCCTCCCCTTCACGTCCGCCAACTGGTTGCTCGAAGTCGCCGGCATCGGTTTCGAGTCCCCGAAGGTGCTGCTGATCAACAACATGTTCGGTATCTTCCAGGCGGTGATCGGCGGGCTGGGAATCGCGGCCTTGCCGGATTTCGTCATCGCCGACCTGCCGGGCGTCGAGCGCGTATTGCCCGAGATCGAGGGCCCGGAGGTCGAATCCTTCTTCGTCTATGCCGAGGAACTGAGGCACTCGAAGCGAATCGCGGTCCTGCGCGACTACCTGATCAAGAAAGTTGCGGAATCCGCTTTCTGAACATCCATCGGGAGCAGCGGCGGCGATCTCCTGCGCTCCGGAGTCATGCGTTCTTTGCAACGCAGCATTCGTTGGTTACGGCTGGAAGATATTGGCCAAATCACCAAATTTACCTGCGTGATGCTGCGCTGCAGCGTCTCTTCTTCCCCGGCCTCCCCCGGCCTGGGAATGGGTTTTTTACCCAACGTCTCCCAGACGTGAAGCCTCCCTGTTCAACTTGGCCGTAAGTCTTTGGACTTACGGCCATTTTCTTTTTCGCCATCGGCGATCTCGAGGATCAGCTTGCGGAGCACGGCGTCGCCGAAATCGTGCAGATCCTTGACGACAAGGAAGAATGAGCCGGGGCCGCCGATCACGTTCTTTGCGTAATATTGGTCGAGATCGGGAGGCGCCTTCTCCCGCCAGGCCGGGCGCTCATTCATCACCGGAAGGCCGTTGATCGTGATTCCGGCCGCCACGGCGGCATCCCGCGCCTCCTGAATGGGGCGGCCATAATCGCTATAGCCGTCGCCCGAGACGTCAATGACGCGTCGCGCGGCCTTGAATGGCGTGCTCTGGAGCATTTTCGCCGCAAAATCGATGCCGCTGGAAATCGACGTCGTTGTTCCGGACTTGATGGGCGCGTGCAGCAGCTCGTCGGCGAAAGACTTGGCGCCCTCGGTATCGGAAATCATGTGCCAGCCGACGATGACGCGCTGATCGGTTGGGCTGGACCATTCGATGTAGGTGACCGCGATGGTGTGGTTGGGCCCGGACCGGATCGCGTCGATTACCCGCGGATCGGAGAGCGCCTCGACATAGCCCCTACGCTGCAGCTTCTCCTCGTCCTCATCCATGCTGAGCGAAACATCGACGGCCAGCACGAGCGCCACATCGACATTCGTTTCGGCGATTGCCGGACGTCCGAGCGCTGCCAGGACGATGGCGCCCGCCAATCCCCATCCAAACCGCATTTCCCCCTCAAGGCACCGATTTTCGGCTTACGCGGATCCGAGCGGATCCGCCAGGCGAGGCGGCGAAGCTACTGGCTCGCCGCTGGCCGCACAAGCGATAAGGCCCGCTGGCGTTTCGATATGCCGGCGGCCCTCAATGCGGCGTTTCGTGCCGCTATCAGCCGCGCCGACGATTACGACTTGCCGTCCAAAGAGCGGCCAGTCCGCCGCTCAGAATGCCGATCGTTCCCGGCTCGGGCGAAGGCGCCCCGCCTTGCCCACCGATGCTGCCGGGCACGTAGTAGATCAGGCTTTGGTTTGAACTGGACTTTATCGGGGACGCGTCCGTCAGCTCGTACACCGAGCCGAAGCCGGCGACGTTAGCGTGGGCGTACGCGTTGTTGAGATCGGTATTGATGTAGTTCGCCAGCGTGGCGTTTTGCGTGGAATTCAAACTGGCGTTCGCCCAGGAAATGCTGAAGGTTCCTGGATTGACCGAAGACAATTGAGTGTTGGGATTGAGCGCGGAGCCGATCGTATAAGTCAAATTGTTGTCGTATTCGATTTCCCAGATCGCGATCTGCATGGCGGCTGTTTGGAGGTCGTAGCCCGCCGGCGGATGAGCGGTGTATGCGGGACCGTTCGACAGCAAATAGGTCAGCTCGTTGACTTGTTGCTGCGTCCATCGGATCTGGTTCGTCGCGCCGGTGATCGCGTAGCCGGAGCTCGTCGAAATCGCCGAGTCATTCGCGTAATCGTAGGAATGGGTGCCGGTGTAGACGAAATGGAAGAGGTCGACGCAGTAGGCATAGACCGCGTCGCCGGCAATCGTGACGACGTCGGCGCCCGCGAGCGAGTTCAGGTAGGTCCCGCTCAAGCTCGGGCTCGACTGGTAAATATGTGTATGCACGTCCTCGTCGCCGGTCAGGCCCGCGGACACCGTATAGGCGGTCGCCAGCGCCGACCGCGGAGTGAGGCCCAATATCAGGCAGGCCAGACCCAGGGACGAGATCAGGCCGATAGGATGCTGCGTTTTTGAAAACATCAGGTGCTTCTTCCTCAACGGCAATTCTCGGTTCACGACACGCGTTTCCGATGCAGGAAATATGCCAAATACACTAAATTATTGTTTCAAAAGGAGCGCTATGGTTACTAAACTGGCATGGCGTTCCAATGTGTAAGAAATTTCGACAGCGACGCTCTTAACGGGTAGTACAGGACCTGGCTCTGCCCTCACTGGCCGATTTGGAGCGTGTTGAAACGGGCGCGCACGCCCGCCGAGCGCGCCGATATTTGTTGAGCAATCCCTGCCAGCCGCTAGAGATAGCGAGCGCAATCCCGCGCCTCGCCTCGCTCATCTTATGGATTCGCAAACAGACTTCATTCTCACCCTGTCCTGCGCCGACAAGCCTGGCATCGTCTTCGCCGTGTCGGGCTTTCTGGTCGAGCAGAACTGCAACATCGTCGACAGCCAGCAGCACCGCGACCCGCAGACCGGCCAGTTCTTCATGCGCGTATCCTTCGCGGCGCCGCGCCCCAGGCCCGCGGCCGACTCGATTTCAGGCGCGTTCCGGCCTATCGCGAGCCGCTTCGCGATGACCTGGCGGATCTATGACGCCGCCGTGCCCCCGCGCATGGCGATCCTGGTCTCGAAGTTTCAGCATTGCCTGAACGACCTTCTCTACCGGGTAGAAATCGGGGCGCTGCCCGTCACTGTTCCAGTAATCGTCTCGAACCATCCCGACGCGGCCCCCAGAGCCGCCTCTCACGGAATCCGGTTCGAGCATCTGCCGGTGACGCAAGCGACCAAGGCGGAGCAGGAAGCGAAGCTGACGACGCTCCTCGCCGAAGAAAAGATCGAGCTCGTCGTGCTCGCCCGCTACATGCAGGTCCTGTCACCGGAGCTTTGCGGAAAGCTGGAGGGGAATGTGATCAACATCCACCATTCCTTCCTGCCGAGCTTCCGCGGCGCGAAGCCTTATGGGCAGGCCTATGCCCGCGGCGTGAAGCTGATCGGCGCGACCGCGCACTATGTCACGGCCGACCTCGATGAGGGGCCGATCATCGAGCAGGACGTGGCGCGGGTCGACCACGCCGATGGGCCGCAGGATCTCGTCCATATCGGCCGCGACGTCGAATGCCTCGTGCTCGCGCGCGCCGTCTCGCTCCATGTGGAGCGGCGCGTGCTGCTCAACGGGATGAAGACCGTCGTCTTCCGCTGATCAGCGGAGCTCGCCGCAAGCCTTCTGGATGCGGCGGCAAGCGTCCTCGAGCTTCTCGGTCGCCGTCGCGTAGGAGATGCGGAAATAGGGCGCGAACCCGAATGCCGAGCCGTGCACGACTGAGACCCCGACGGTTTCCAATAGATAGTTGGTGAAGTCCTGGTCGGTCTTGATCTCCTGGCCGGTCGACGTCTTCTTGCCGATCGTGCCGGCGCAGGACGGGAAGACGTAGAAGGCGCCCTCGGGCCGATGGCAGGTAAGCCCGTTCGCCTGATTCAGCATGCCGACGACGAGGTCGCGCCGCTCCTTGAACACGGCTGCCCGTTGCGGGATGAAATCCTGCGGCCCGTTGAGCGCCGCCACCGCCGCCGCCTGGCTGACCGAGGACGGGTTCGTGGTCGACTGGCTCTGTACCTTGGCGATCGCCTTGATCAGGGGCGCAGGGCCGCCGGCATAGCCAATACGCCAACCGGTCATCGCATAGGCCTTCGACACGCCGTTGACCGTCAGCGTCCGCTCGTAGAGCGCGGGCTCGACCTGGGCGATCGTCGCGAATTCGAACCCGTCATAGGTCAGGTGCTCATACATGTCGTCGACGAGCACATGCACATGCGGATGCCGCAGCAGGACGTCGGCCACCGCCTTCAGCTCGGCGCGCGTATAGGCGGCGCCGGTCGGATTGCTCGGCGAGTTGAGCACCACCCACTTCGTCTTGGGCGTGATCACGCGCTCGAGATCGGCGGGCTGCAGCTTGAAGCCCTTCTCGGCCGGGCAGTCGACGAATACCGGCTTGCCCTCCGCGAGCAGCGCCATATCCGGATAGGAGACCCAATAGGGCGCGGGCACGACGACCTCGTCGCCCGGATCGAGCGTCGCCATGAAAGTATTGTAGAGGACGTGCTTGCCGCCGACGCCGACAGTGATCTGCTCCGGCTTGTAATCGAGTCCGTTCTCGCGTTTGAACTTGGCGCAGATCGCCTCCTTCAGCGCGGCGGTGCCATCGACCGTCGTATATTTCGTCTCGCCGCGGCGGATCGCGACGATCGCCGCCTCCTTGATCGAATCCGGCGTGTCGAAATCGGGCTCGCCGGCATCCAGGCTGATGATGTCGCGGCCCTGCGCCTTGAGCTCGCGCGCGCGCTGGCCCGCGGCAATGGTCGGCGAGGGTTTGATCCGGTCGAGCCGGGAAGCGAGCAAAGCCATGTCGAGAAGCCTCTATGGAAGCAAAAGCATGCGAACCTACGGCTCAGCCCCGCGCCGACGCAACCCTCTGCCGCAGCGCGGCAGGGTTGTCGGGAGGCGATAGCTGCCAATCGGGCAGGATCGCATCCAGGCGCTGCCGGACCGCCCCGAGAAGCGGATCGCGGAGCGCATCGTCGAGAAGCCGAAGAACACGCGGCAGATATTTGAGATAGCCATCGCGGGAATCGCGCAACGTCAATCGGGCGAACCGCCCAACGACCTTTGTATAGCGTTGCGCCGTCAGGACCCGATACCAGGCGCCGAAACTCTCGCGATCCACCGGCGGACAGGCCCGGATGTAATGCTCATAAAGGCGCTCCGACAGCGCCGCATCGATGCCGCGCCGTTCATTGCGCAGCAAACAGAGCAGGTCATAGGCCTTGGGGCCGATCCGCGCGTCCTGGAAGTCCAGAATGCCGCAGGCGGCGGCGCCCGTCCGGCCGGCGACGCGCATCAGATTGTCGACGTGATAATCGAGAAGCACGAGGCCGTTTTCCGACGGCGGCATCGTCTCCAGAAGTTCCTCCCAAGCTTCGACGAAGCGATCGCGTGATTCGGCCGGCAATGGGCGTCCTGTGACGGCGAGCCCGTACCAATCGGGCAGCTCCGAAATCTCCTCGAGGAATTTGCGAATATCGAATGGCGGCGCCTCGACGGCCGCGCCTTGCGGATGGGCATGCAGCAGCACCAGCACGTCGGTCGCCGCCGTGAAAAGCGGCTCCTCAGCCGCGCCCGATTCCAAAAGACGCCTGTAGGTGTCGTCGCCGAAATCCTCGATCAGCGCGAAACCTTCGGCTTCGTCCACCTGGTGTATCGCCGGCGCGCTGAGGCCCAGGCCGGCGAGATGGCGGCCAATGCGGACGAAGGGCCGAACATCCTCCTTGGGCGGCGGCGCATCCATCAGCAGTAGAGGCGGATTGGCCCCAGCCAACCGGTAATAGCGCCGAAAGGAGGCATCCGCCGGCAAGGCAGTCAGAATGGTGTTGCCATGACCGGCAGCTTCGAGGAATGCCGCGCGAGCAATGGCACGGCTATCGGCTTGGTTCGCGGGATCGCTGAGCGGCATATCAGTCACGGATTTGAATCGGCTCACAACGATACCGGCCGGCGCGCGACCGCGAAACAACTTGACCCAACCGGGGTTTCCTAACCGACACTTCGAGGAAGAATTATGAGGTTTGCGTCATTCGCCTTGCTCGCGGCCGCCCTGGTTGCGACGGGGCCGCCCCGCGGCGCCGAGACCACGACCTCCAGAGTCTCGGATGTCTCGGGTCTCGCCAGTCTCCTGGAAGGCGAGTTCACGACTGCGCCCGACCCGGCCGCGGGGCCGGTTCCCAAGGAGGGCCCCCCTCCCCTTTACGATCTGGCCAAGCGAGTCGATGTGCCGAAGCTCGGCCGTGACGTCGTATATGCCGAGCTGCGCGAAGGCTCGCGCGACGGCAAGCTGCTGCAGCAGCGCCTCTATGTGCTGACTCAGGATCCAGACGGCTCACGGATCATGATGGCCGCATACGATTTGGGCCGCATGCCCGAACTCGCGGGGGTCTATGCCAACCCGGCTCCGCTCGCCCGCCTTGAGCTGCCGGGGCTCGACCCGCGCGAGAAGGACTGCGAGATGGCCTGGCACCGGGGCGACAATGGCTTCGTGGGACAAGCAGGCAAGGGCAATTGCCCCGCCGCGAGCATGGCGGTCTCCAAGGAGGGATTGAGCCAGAGCACCGGCCCCTCGGCGCAGGCGACGGTCTTCCGCCGCCTCAGATAGTCAGCAGGCGCCGCGCCGGGCTGTCCGTTCTACGGCGAGACCAAAGGCCGGCCGGATCCAGGTGCCGAGAGCGCTCCCGACCATCGCAGCGACGATCCAAACCCAGCCATGCAAGCTTCCCGACGCGATCCCGCTGAAATAAGATCCGATATTGCAGCCATAGGCGAGCCGCGCGCCGTAGCCCATCAGTGTGCCGCCGATCACGGCCGCCGTCAGCGATCGCGCGGGTATCCGCCAGGTCGGCGCAAACCGGCCGGCAAGGCCTGCGGCGACCATCGCGCCCAGGATGATTCCGAGATCCATGACCGAGGTGATGTCGCGGAACAGGCTCTGGTGAAGCTCGGCCGCGCGTTTGGGAGCCTGCCAATAGGACCAGCTCGCGACATCGATTCCAATTGCGTCGGCGAGCTGAGAACCCCAAAGCGCGAAGGCTGACGTGACGCCCCAGGGCTTGCCGGCGATGGCGAGCGTCAGGAAGTTGAGCACCGCCAATCCGACCGCGCCCCAGACAAGAGGCCAAGGCCCCCGTAAAAACCGGGCAAAGCCTTGCCGAGCGGTCTCTGGCTTGGAGATCAGCCGCCCATGGATTCGGCGTTCGATGAGAATGGCGCTGCCGGCGATGAGCGCGAAGAGCGCCAAATGGCCGGCGAGCGCGGCTGGCCAGCCGAAGAGCTTGATCGTGTCGACGGGAGGAAATTTGGGGAGCGATTCCCACCAGTCGAAATGCGCGCTCCCGATGGTCGAGCCGAAAATGAAGAAGGCCAGCGTGACGACCATCCGGGTCGAGCCGCCGCCGACCGTGTAGAGAGTCCCGGAGGCGCAGCCGGAACCCAGCTGCATGCCGACGCCGAAAAGGAACGCGCCCACTACAAGGCCGACCCCGATCGGATGAACGTTGGGCGCGACGGTTTGGCCGAACAGGGAGCCGCCGGCGATCGCCGGAAAGAACAGGACCGCAGCCAGCGCCAGCATCGCCATCTGGGCCCGCAAGCCAGCGCCACGCCCGTCCGCGATCAACACGCGGTAGGCCGAAGTGAAGCCGAAGGCGGCGTGGTAGAGCACCACGCCCAACGCGCCGCCGACCAGGAACAGGGCTGCCTGCTTCCCGGATATCGTCTCGCCGAGCCAGAGAGCGCCCAAGCCGAGCAAGGCCGCGGAGAACAGGGCTGCAAGGCGGTTGCGATCAAGCGGCCCACCTCCGACCGGTTGAGCGAGCGTATCAATGGTGGTCATGACGAGGTCCGGACAGACGAACGTGTTGGGCGAATATCGGAGCCTGAGCGCCAAACCACAAGGTCTGGCGACATTATAGAGCATAACCACTTTGATTTATCGTGATTTGCCTTCATCATGCTCGATTAAAGGTCTCGGCCCCTCAAGCCGCTGAGAACCGCGCGAATGCTTCCGCCACGGCGGTATAGACCGGGCGCTTGAATGGCACGATCAGATCGGGCAGCGCCGAAAGCTTCGTCCAGCGCCAGGCGGAGAATTCGGGATGCTTGTCGGCGTTGAGATCGATCTCGTCGTCCGTGCCCGTGAACCGGGCGGCGAACCATTTCTGCTCCTGCCCGCGATAGCGTCCGCGCCACACCTGGCCGAGGAGATCGGGCGGCAGGTCATAGCGAAACCAGCCGGTCTCGGCCAGGCGTTCCGCCTTGTCGGTGCCGATCTCCTCGCGCAGCTCGCGCAGCGCGGCCGGCCACGGATCCTCGTCGACATCGATCCCGCCCTGCGGCATCTGCCAGGCCCCCGGCGTGTCGAGCCGCTCGGCGGCGAGCACCAGCCCATCGCGATTAAATAAGGCGACGCCGACATTGCGGCGATAGGGAAGCGTCGTCGGGTCGACGGCGCTCACGAGCCGCCGTGGGCGATCTTGGACGGGCCGGGCATAGAAACCGCGGGCATTTGCACCGCCGCGCCTTCCGGCTGAGCGCTCTGCGGCGTCGGCGCCTGCGCAATCGCGGTGACCGGCACCAGCGCGATCCCCTTTGCTTCGAGGCCCGCCGACCAGGCGGCAAGACGATCGAGCGTCGAGGGATAGGCCCCGGCCACACCGAAGGCCCAGCCGCGCCGGCGCGCCAAGGTCTCGAGATCGGCGAGCTCGCGATCGATGGCGGCCTTTGTAGGGACGCGATCGATCGTCCGGTCGGCGATGGCGATCGGGATACCGATCGTCTTGGCCAGCGTCGGCGCCGCGCCGAACACGGCGGCACCCGTATCGACATAGAGAAGGCCGCGCTTGGCAAGCTCCGACAGGATCGGCCGCAAGGGCTCGGGGCTGGCGGTGAAGCTGCTGCCCATGGCGGGCGCGACGCCGACATAGGAATCGGCGCGCGCCAGGTGCCAATCGAGCCGCGCGACGTTTTCGGCGGCGCTCGACTTGACGAGCAGGGCCTGCGGACCCGGATCGTTGTTCGGATAACCCTCCGGCTCCATCGGGGCTGCCAGGATCACCTCGTGTCCCGATGCTCGCGCCTGCCCGGCAAGCGCACGGATTCGTTCTGAAAAAGTCAGAAAGCCCAGATCGATGGCGCCCGGAAGAGCGTGGATCGCCGTGTCGTCGGTCGGGGGCGAGATCCCCAGCCCGGTCACCAGGATGGCGACCCGCGGCTTGTCGCTCGGCGCCGCGGGGACGGCATAGGCCCGCCAGGCCTGAGTGCCGTCGGTGCCGATCCTCGGGAGGTCCCCCGCCTGGGTATGGTCGATGAGGTCGGCGATCGGTCCCGCTTTATGCGCGCTCGCGTCGGCCGCTGCGGGCGGCGCGGCGACGGGCTGAGGCTCGAGCGACGCCACCGCCGGCGGCGTCGCCGTTTCGAGCTCCTTCAGAGTGTCGCGCGATTCGAAGGTGAGCCAGCCGTAGGTCCCTGCTGCCAGAATCAGGGCGAGCGCGACGCCTTGTCGGAGGGGGGCTTTGAGCCAGACGCGCGGGCTCGGCGTCCGCAACAGGGCGCTGCCGAGCTTGGAACCGAGAGTCGCAAGTCCTTTCGGACCTTTGAAGGCCACCGCTCCTCCGTCGCGCGAGGTCAGTTGACCGCGCGCGCGTTGAACATCGCGACGCCGTGCAGCAGGTCGACGGCACGCGCCAGCTGGTAATCGACCGGCGGCTCCTTCGACGCCGTCGCGGCCGGCTTGCCGTCGGCACCAGACTTCGTCTCGGCGCCGCCCTTGGCCTCCGGACCCTTGGTCTCCGGAGCCTTTGATTCGAGCCCGCCCGGCGCCGGCGTCGCGCTGCTGCTCGGCTGGCCGGGTCCGCCGGCGGCGGGGACGCTCTTGCCGTTTTTCGTGTCGTTCGGGTTCGGCAGGGCGCCTTTCAGGTCGGCTTCGTGGCGCCATCCGGCCTGCTCGATCTCCTCGATCTTGGCGGGACGAACCTCGATATCGGGCGTAATGCCCTTCTCCTGGATCGAACGGCCCGAAGGCGTGAAGTAATAGGCTGTCGTCAGCCGCAGCGCGCCGTGATTCTTCAGGGGCAGGATCGTCTGCACCGAGCCCTTACCAAAGGATTGGGTCCCCATGATGATGGCCCGGTGATGATCCTGCAGCGCGCCCGACACGATCTCGGCCGCCGAGGCGGTGCCGCCATTGATCAGCACGACCACCGGCACGCCCTTGGTCATGTCCAGACCCGGTTTGGCCTCGGTGTGCTCCACATCATCGGCATTGCGGCCGCGGGTCGACACGATCTCGCCATGGTCAAGGAAGGTGTTCGACACCGAGACGGCGGAATTCAGCAATCCACCAGGATTGTTCCGGAGATCCAGGATATAGCCGGTCAGCTTCGGACCGAGCTGCTGCTTCAGATCCTTGATGGCCTTTTCCAGCCCAGGCTGCGTCTGTTCGGAGAAGCTCGAGATGCGGATATAGCCTATATTGTCGCCCTCAACGTGAAACTTCACCGACGGGACCTTGATGATCTCGCGGGTCAGCGTGACGTCGAAGGGGTCATCCTTCTCGCTGTGGCGGATCGTCAGCTTGATCGGCGTGCCGGGCGCGCCGCGCATCTTCTCGACCGCCTCGTTCAGCGTAATGCCGACGATCGGCTCGCCGTCGATATGGGTGATGAGATCGCCCGCCTTGATGTTGGCGCGGGCCGCCGGCGTATCGTCGATGGGCGCCTCGACCTTGACGATGCCGTTCTCCTGGGTCACTTCGAGCCCCAGCCCGCCGAACTCGCCGCGCGTCTGGGTGGTAAGGTCCCCATACTCCTTCTCGTCCATATAGCTGGAATGCGGATCGAGAGACGAGAGCATGCCGTTGACGGCCGATTCGACCAGCTTCTGGTCGGTGACCGGCTCGACATATTGGTTGCGGACGACCTCGAAGACGTCGGCGAACAGGTCGAGCTGCTTATAGGTGTCAGCCGACTTGCTGCTCGCGATCGCATAGGAAAGCGGCCCAACCAGGAGCGCCGTACCGATGACCGCGCCCAAAACCTTATTCATCGAACCGTTCCTTTCGCATCGATGGCGGAAGCCGCCCCCATCGGGTCCACAGGTTGCCCATCATGTCGTAATTCAAAGTAAAGCTCGGGTTTGGCGCCGGGTCGGTCGTCCATCATCCCTACCGGTTCGCCGGCGCCGAGCGACGCGCCGACCGCCACATCGATCCTAGCCATTCCGGCGATAAGGCTATGATATCCGCCAGGATGTTCAAGGATCAAGATTTGACGATACCCCCGAAAAGGACCGGCGAAACGTACGATTCCGGCCGCCGGAGCCACGACTGCGGCGCCAGGTCGCGACAGGAGGGTGATCCCCCGCGCGGTCTGGCCGAGCCCATCTCTTTGTCCGAAACTGATCTTGACGTCTCCGGCGACGGGCATGCCCGGTCGGGGCGCCGTTTGAACAGCCGGAGCGCGTGAGACCAGCTTCGGATTCGACGCCGCGTGTCGCTCGGCCTCGATCCGCGCCATCAAATCCTTGAGATCGCGCGCCGCGTTCGACGCCGCCTCGGCCTGCTTTTCCGCCGTCGCCCGATCGCTCTCGGTCTCACGGTAAAGCTTCTCGCGCTGCTCGACCAGCGCCTGCAACGTTGCCTGTCGGCTCTTCAACTCCGCCGCGGCACGCTCCGCTTCGCGCTCCTTCTCGGCAAGCGTTGCTTCGGTTTGATCGAGGTCGGACAGCTCATGCCGGGCATGTTCGGTCTGGCTTCTCACCGAGGTGAGCGCCGCATCGAGCAGCATCTCGCCGCGCGCGGCATCAACCGGGCCGCCCGGCCAGGCAAGGCGTTCGCCCGGCGGTACCCGGACCAGCTGCACCAGGCCGAAGGTCAAATGCGCCAAACGGGCGCGCTCCGTATCGAGCAGCGCGGTATCGCGGGCCTTGCGATCGGCAAGAGCGGCGCGCTGATTCTCGATCCGCGAAAGGGCCTCCTCGGCGACGCGCACGTCGGCCGCGGCCGCGGTGAGGCTCTCACGCTGCGCATCCAGCGCCTTTTCGAGGGCGGCCGATCGCTGCGCGAGAGCGGCCGCCTTGGCCCGGCTTTGCTCCGCGTGCTTCTCCAGCGCCCGCAATCGCGCCGGCGATTTGCCTTTATGGCCAAGAGCGGGTCCAGCGCAGATCGAAGCCAGGACCAGGGCCACGACACCCACCCTCAGCGTGCGCGATCCCGCAAGGCGCACGGCTGCGCGTATTTCCGTCTTAGGCGTCGCCGACAAGCGCTGGCTCTCGGGACGCCGTCACCCGGCCATGGTCAATCAGGCTTCGGCCCGTCATTTCGTCGGGCTGGCGCAAGCCCATGAGCTCGACCAGCGTCGGCGCCACATCGGCCAGCCGCCCGTTGCGCAGCCGCGTCCCTTCCGGCCCGTCGACCAGGATGACCGGCACCTGGTTCAGCGTATGGGCGGTATGCGGTCCGCCGTCGGTCGGATCACGCATCATCTCGCAATTGCCATGATCGGCGGTGATCAGCAGCGCGCCGCCTTGGCGTTTAACGGCCTCGAGCAGGCGCCCTATGCCCTGGTCCACCGCCTCGACTGCCTTGATGGCGGCATCGAGGATGCCGGTGTGGCCGACCATGTCGCAATTGGCGTAGTTCATGACAACGAGGTCGTAGCTGCCGCCATCGATCGCCGCGACGACCTTGTCCGTCAGCTCCTTGGCCGACATCTCGGGCTGCATGTCGTACGTCGCGACTTTGGGCGACTGGACGAGAATCCGATCCTCGCCCTCATAAGCCTCCTCCCGACCGCCATTGAAGAAGAAGGTGACGTGTGGATATTTCTCGGTTTCCGCGGCGCGTAGCTGACGTAAGCCTGCCCTCGAAGCGAGCTCGCCCATCCCGTTGTCGAGCGCCTGCGGCGGGAAGATCGGGGTCATGAAGCGATTGAGCTCGGTCGAATATTCCGACATCGACACGGCGGCCGCGAACCGGATCGCCTTCGGCCGCTCGAAGCCCTTGAATCCGGGATCGAGCAGCGCGAGCGAGATTTGGCGGACCCGATCGGCGCGGAAATTTGCGACCAACAGCCCGTCGCCATCCTTCATGCCGTCATAGCCTTCGATGACCACGGGCGGAATGAACTCGTCGCTCTTACCCTGAGCGTAGGCATTGCGAATAGCGGTCAGCGGATCGGGCTCCTTGGCGCCTTCGGCCATTACGATCGTGCGATAGCCGCGCTCCACCCGGTCCCAGCGCTTGTCGCGGTCCATCGCGAAATAGCGGCCGCCCACCGTTCCGATTCTGACGTTTGCAAGGCCGCCGATCGCCTTCTGGAAGCGCTCGATCTCGCCGAGGGCGGCCTTGGGCGGCACGTCGCGCCCGTCGGTCAACACGTGAATCACGACCGGTATGCCGGCCTGGCTCAGAATACGCGCCAGCGCCGCAATATGGTTCTGATGGGAATGGACGCCGCCTTCCGAGACGAGCCCCACAATGTGGCAAGCGCCGCCGCTCTTCTTCAGCTTGGCGATCAGGCCGCCGAGCACCTCATTCGCCGCGAGCTCGCCGTTCGCGATCGCTTTGTCGATGCGGGGCAGGTCCTGCATCACCACGCGGCCGGCGCCCAGATTCATGTGCCCGACCTCGGAATTGCCGATCTGGCCGTCCGGCAATCCCACCCATTCCTCGGATGCTTCCAGCAGCGCATGGGGGCAGGAATTCCACAGCTTGTGAAGCGTCGGCGTGCGGGCGAGCGTTACCGCATTGTCGTCCAGCTTTTCCCTATAGCCCCAGCCATCCAGGATGCAGAGGACCATAGGACGGGGTCTCGCCGATTTGTCATTCTTCATTGAAGTCACTCACCCACCTTGCCTTTGGCCGCCGTCACGATCGCATTGGCGACATCATGATAGTCGCCATTGAGATGGTGGCCGCCGCTCATTTCGACCCGCTCGACCATTTGGCTCAAAGCCTTGTCGGTGCAGGCCGTGTCGTTCTCGTCGAAGCCATACACGCATTGTATGGGAATATCCTTGATTCGGGCCAGTTCCGGGACCGTTGGCGGGCCGTCCTCGTTGTCGGCGCCGAGAATCCCCTGCAGCCTGATCTCGAAGCTCGCATGCTCCGACAGCCCGATCAGCGACATCAGCTTGATCTGCTTCCTGGTGTCGGGGGCCATGCGATTGACGATGAAGGGCAGCACATCGGCACCGAAGGAATAGCCGGCCAGGATCACGCCGTGCCCGTTCGAGCGATCCTCGTAATGGCGAACGACGCTGTCGAGGTCGGCCGCCATCTTCTCCGGTTCCTTCTCCCGCCAGAAATAGCGCAGCGAATCGAAGCCGACGACGAAGTATCCTTGCTCCGCAAGATAGCCGCCGATCTGCTTGTCGATATCCCGCCAGCCGCCGTCGCCCGAATAGAAGATGACGATCGGATGATCTGAGTCCGCGCCATCGTCCGCCGAGAGCTCGACGATCGGCAAGCCGGTCACCGGAATCGCGGACGGGAAAAGCCTCGGCAACATCCGCAGGCCGGCATCGACGAGCGCGGCCTGATTGCCCTTCACATCGATACGATGGACCTGGCGAGACCCGGCGAGGAATGCGGTCACCTGTCCGCGCGAGGACGCGAAGTCCCGCGACGGCTCGAAGACGAACGGCGTCGCGCGTTCGCCGAGCGGCGCGTAACGTGCCGGCTGGCCGGACACATTTGCGTCGACCGGCAGGCATAGCTTGGGAGCAGCATCGAGACGCGGCGAAAAGTCGATCCCGACGGCGCCGGCGAAGGTGTTGGGAAGCACCTGACCGACCGCGGCATAGGCGATCGAGGCGCCGGCGCCTATACCGACCAGCGCCGGCGGGCGGAATTCATGAAAGGGCAAATCCTTCTCGACCCGGCGCGTCACGGATTCGAAATCGCCATTGACCCAGCCGCAATCGCCGGGCTCGCGCGCCAGCGCCTGCTCGAAGGTCGGAAGGTCGATACCGACCACCGCCTGGCCCTCATCCGCCAAATGGGTCGCCAGCGCCGCGTCGGAATCATTCCAGCCCTCCCGGTCGGAGACGAGCGCGACCAGACCCGTCACCGTGCGAGGGGCCGTCGGCTGATAGTAGCGGACCTGGCCGAACCGGCCGCCATCGATCAGGCTTGTATCGGCGGCCCGCGCCGACATGCCCGACAAAACCAACGCAACACAGGCGGCGGCGATCGCGGTTCGTGGCGTGCGAGTCCCGATCATTTTGCCACCACGCTTCGCATCCCTCCGGCAATCAGTGCCGCCGTGTCGGAAAAGATCCTGAGCGGCGCCAGGCCGCCTTGGCAGACCATGTAGCGCGGCTCCCAGGCCGGCTTGAATTTGTCCTTGAAGAGCCGCAGGCCGCGGAAATTGTAGAAGCGCTCACCAGCCTGAAAGACGATCGCCCCCAAGCGCTGCCACAGCGGCGCCAGGTCGCGCGCGGCGAGACCCGACAAGGGCGCCATGCCGAGCCCGAGCCACTCCATCCCCTGCTCCTTGGCCCACAGCAGCAGCTTCGCGAACAGAAACTCCATCGTGTAGGGCGAGGCCTCGGGATCGTAGCGCATCACGTCGATCGCACCCTGGCGCCCGTTCGACGATTTCCAGATATTCGCAAAGGCCGTCGCGCGGCCGTTCACGCGTACGACGGCGATATCGAACTCGCTGAGATAGTCCGGATCGAAAGCGCCCACCGAGAATCGCTTCTCCGACGTGCTCCGCGTATCGAGCCAGGCATTGGAGACGGTCCTGAGTTCGCGCAGGAGCGGCGGCCCGACTTCGCTCTTGGGCACCACGGAAAAGACGAGCCCTTCCTTCTCGGCCCGGCGCGCCGCATAGCGCAAATCCTTCCGTCCCGGCTGGTCGAGGGAAAAACCCGCGAGATCGACGCGCGCCTCCTCGCCGACTTTGATCGGCGTCAGCCCGACATCGAGGTAGTAGGGCAGCATGTCGGCGGTGACCTGATAGAAGGCGGGACGTCCGCCGGCGCGGTCGCACATTTCGCGGAAGCGCCAGATCAGCTCCGGCACCTCGGCCACCGGCCCCACCGGATCACCGAGCGCAATCCAGCTACGGCCGCGGACGCCGTACATAATGAAGGCCGTGCGCGCATCGTTGAAGAGGAGCGACTTGTCGCGCAGGAAGACGAGGTTGGCTTCGGGACGTCCGGCGGACGCCACGATATCGCGCGCGGACTTCATCTCGTCGTCGGTCGGCGGATGCGGCCGTACGATGGTCGGCCGGAAGAGCTGCTCGAGGCTGACGACGACCAGCACGATGACGCTGACGAAAGTCGCTCGCAGCGACCGCGGCGCATGATCGAAGAGCGCGAATTGCCACCAGAGCTCTTTCGAATATTCGATATGCTTGGTCGTGAAGAGCGTAAGCCAGACGACACCGCCGATAACGCCGGCGATCGCGAGCAGCCATCCCGACGTCACGCGAAGATCGGCGATACGGGCCCGGCGGTAGAATTCACGACGGCAGGAAACGAGTACGACCAGGATGATGGCGAGCAAGATCGCCTCTTCATAATCGAGGCCCTTCACCATCGACAGCAGGACCGACGCGGCGAGCGCGGCGGTTGACACGTACCAGGCGGAATCCAGGCGCCGATAGAGTCCGCGCGCCAAGATGAGCAGCAGCAGCCCGATCAGACTTCCCAGGATGTGCGATACTTCGAGGACGGAGAGCGGCACGATGCCGTCGAGAAGCGCCAGCCGCCATTCGGGTTCGGGCGCCGCGCCGGAGATCAGCAGGATCACGCCGGCGACGAACACCAGGGCCGCCATGAAGGGCGGCACCAGCCGCGAGCCGGCTCCGCCGATTTCGCGAAGCTGCGCGAGCCGCGCCGGCTTGCGCCAGAGGAACTCGTTGCCGGCCAGCAATACACCTGCCGCGATCAGCGGAAAGAGGAAATAGATCGCGCGGTAGGCGATGATGCCGCCCAAGATCGCGCCGCCCGGCGCATGGTGCGACAATCCCAGAAGCATGACGGATTCGAAGACGCCGAGCCCGCCTGGAACGTGGCTCACGACGCCCAGCAGCAAGGCCGCCGAGAAGAGGCCGAGAAAACCCCAGAAGCCAAGGCCGGGCAATGGCGGCAGAACGGTGTAGAGGACAAAGGCGGCGAGCGCGATATCGATCGCCGAGATCGCGATCTGCGCGATCACCAAGCGAAGCGACGGGATCGCGATCCTGAAACGGCGGAAGCCGATCGGGCGGGGATTGAGCGCCGCGGTGATGAGGAGGGCCAGGATCAGCGCCAGCGCGACACCGCCGACCGCCGCCGCCGCGGCCGGGCTGATACGAGCGATCGGCGCCAGCTCGCCGGGTGCGGTCAGGAAAGCCAGGCTCGCAATCGCGCAGAGGCCGATCGGGAACGTGATGGCGGTGAACAAGATGATCTTGGCGATGTCGCCGGCGGAGACGCCGGCTGCCGAATAGAGCCGGAACCGGATGCTGCCGCCGGACAGCACGGTAAAGCCCAGATTGTTGGAAACCGCATAACCGGTGAAGGAAGCGAAGGCGATCAGCCGATAGGGCAGCTTTCGGCCGACATAGCGAAGCGCCGAAAAATCATAGCCCGTGAGCGTGAGGTAGCTGAGCGCCGTGCAGGCGATGGCGATCGAGAGCCGGCGGGAAGAGAGCGACGCAGCTGGGCGATGACCTGATGATAGTGAAAGTCCCGCAGCAACGCCTGAAGCGCCAGCAGCGCCAGCAGGAAGATGATGATCGTCGCGATAGTGCCGGCCCGCTGGCGAAGCGCGTCGAGCAGCGACGGCTCCATGCGCTCGGCCTCCGGCAAGGTCGAATCGATCTTCGATCGGAACATCAATCCCCGTTCCAGTTCCAGGCCCCTGCCGTGGCGCGCCTTGGGAGCGTCTCAATTCGGCAGGACCATCATGTAATACTTCACCAATCGGTCCGCAAAGCGCTAGGCCCGGTGATAAGGGTGCCCCGCCAGGATCTGCTGGGCCCGGTAGAGCTGCTCGACCAGCATGACGCGCGCCAACCGGTGCGGCCACGTCATCCGGCCGAACGCGAGCGTCGCCACCGCTCTTCGGACCAACGCCGGGTCGAGCCCATCCGCACCGCCGATCGCGAACACGACGTCCGGCACGCCCTCGTCGCGCCATTCGCCGATGCGGCGCGCAAGCTCGATGCTGGTCCAGTCCCGACCCCGCTCGTCGAGCGCCACCAGGGTCGCGTCCTTCCCAACCGCCTCCAATAGCAAACGCCCTTCCTCCGCCTTGGCTTCCTCAGGCGGCAGGGGGCGTTTCAGCTCCACTTCGCGAACCGTCAACGGCCAAGTGAGTCGCGCCGCGTACTCGTCGAACAAGGCTCGACTCGGCGCGTCGCGCAGCCGACCGACGGCTACGATCCTAAATCGCACGGAATTAAGGCAAAAGTTCGGTCTGCGACTCGATGACGCCGAACGGATCAGCGGCCAAGGGCAAATCCGGCGGCTCCAGCCCCCACATCTTCTCGATGGCGTAGAAGGCACGGACCTCGGGCCGGAAGAGATGGACCACGACATCGCCGCAATCGAGCAGCACCCAATCGCCTTGCGAAAGCCCTTCCACCCCGATCGGGAAGCCCAGGTCCGGACCGATCTTGTCGACGATATGCGAGGCCATCGCGCCAACCTGGCGCGCGGAACGCCCGCTGGCGATGACGAGAAAATCGGCGATGCTGGATTTGTTGCGAAGATCGGCGACGAGAATGTCCTCGGCCTTGTCGGCATCGAGAGATCCTACGATCGCATCCTTGAGCGGCTCGGGCGCGGCGCCGGAGACCGGCTCACGCCGGCTGGCGCCTGGGCGCTCCGGCGATTTCCTGATGGGTGTGGCTATCGGATTCCCCTTCTCTGATGGTCTCTCGGCTGAAGGTGGGATGGCTCCAGGTCATTCGCAACGGGCCGAACCGAAGGATTCTGGGCCTTGAGCCGGATCTGGGTGGAAGAGAGCGGATCGAGCCTGGATGCGAAGAAGGTCCAGGCGGGCGCCCTGTGATCGACCAGCCCCCGCGCGCGGCTTTCGACGACTCTGAAAGACCTGTAGGCCTGGGCGGCGGGGCCGTTGAGCGTGCGTCGCCGGTAGGGCGGCCGGTCGAAAACGGCGACGGGGATGGTTTCGAAGATGCTGCGCCAACGCTGCCAGCGATGGATTTGGCCCAGATTGTCGGCCCCCATCAGCCACACGAAGCGTGTGCGCGGGTAGCGGCCGCGGAGCGCAGCCAGCGTGTCGGAGGTGAATCGCGTGCCCAGCGCCCGCTCGAGCCCCGTCACGATGATGCGCGGATGCCGGGCGACGCCGACGGCGCTGGCGAAACGATCGGCGAAGGCCGCCATGCCGTGCGTCGGCTTCAACGGATTTTGCGGGCTGACCAGCCACCAGACCTGGTCCAGCCCTAGGCGGCGAAGCGCCACGAGGCTGATGTGGCGGTGGGCGGCATGCGCCGGATTGAAGGATCCGCCCAACAACCCGATGCGGAGGCCGGCGAAGCTCCGGCCGGTATAGAGTCCCGGTCTCAGGGTCGTACCTGCCCCCGGCCGCGCACCTTGTATTTGTAGCTGGTCAGCTGCTCGACACCGACCGGCCCGCGTGCATGCATCTTGCCGGTCGAGATGCCGATCTCGGCCCCCATGCCGAACTCGCCGCCGTCGGCGAACTGGGTCGAGGCGTTGACCAGCACGATGCCGCTATCGATCTCGTTCAAGAACCGTTCGGCCGTCGTCGAATCCTCGGTCACGATGCTGTCGGTGTGATGCGAGCCGTAGCGGTTGATGTGTTCGATCGCACCGTCGATGCCGTCGACGACCCCGGCCGCGATGATCGGCTCCAGATACTCGGTCGTCCAATCGGCTTCGGTCGCGGCCACGACGCGCGGATCGACCGCACGCACGGCGTTATCGCCGCGAACTTCACACCCCGCTTCGAGGAGATCGCGAACGATCGGCGCGAGATGCGTTTTTGCGACCGCGCGGTCCACCAGCAGCGTCTCGGCGGCGCCGCAGACCGACACCCTGCGCATCTTGGCGTTCAGCACCACCGCGCGCGCCATTTCGAGATCGGCCGCGCGGTCGACATAGACATGGCAAAGGCCCTCCAGATGGGCGAATACCGGCACCTTGCTCTCATTCATCACGCGCTCGACCAGCGAGCGGCCGCCGCGCGGGACGATCACATCGATCACGCCCGCCGCGCCCAGCATCAGACCGACCGCGGCGCGATCCGTCGTAGGGACCAGCTGGACCGCGTCGGTCGGCAGGCCAGCGGCCTCGATGCCCTCGACAAGGCAGCGATGGATGGCGCGCGAAGAGTGCGTGCTCTCCGACCCGCCGCGCAGGATCGCCGCATTACCGGCCTTGAGGCACAGAGCGCCGGCATCGGCGGTCACGTTGGGCCGGGATTCATAGATGATGCCGACGACGCCCAACGGCACCCGCACGCGCTCGATGTCGAGCCCGTTGGGCCGGGTCCAGCGCGCGAGCGACGTCCCAACAGGATCGGGCAGCGCCGCCACCTCTTCCAGCCCCTTGGCGATCCCCTCGATCCGCTTGGCGTCGAGCGCCAGCCGATCGATCATCGCGGCCGAAATCTTGCCCTTAACCGCCTCGATATCCTTGGCATTGGCCTCGAGAATGGCGCCCTGCTGCGCCCGAACCGCGGCCGCAGCCGCGAGGAGCGCCTTATTCTTGGCCTCGGTCCCCGCCAGCGCCATCCGCGCCGCCGCCGCACGCGCCCGCGCACCGATGTCGGCCATCAGCGCGGCGAGATCAGGCGACGAACTCAGGTTCTGGGCGGCAAGGGCGACCATGGCATCAAGTTTGGCGGCGGAGCCGGGCCCTGGCAAGGGGCCAAGGGAGAAACTGTGGCTAGCTGGTGACGTGTCCGGATTTTGTAGCTCGTGATGTGTCCGGTTTTAGACCTTCTCCAAAGAGAGGGCGGGAATGGACCGGACACGCGTTCACGATGGGATCAGACGGATGCGGTTTGA
>Ga0209062_1002055_pt1 | contig 29443 bp, 25 predicted proteins | sample Coa_R2_2_FD_187158 | JGI IMG/M metagenome (GOLD analysis project Ga0209062, IMG submission 187158) | Surface soil microbial communities from Centralia Pennsylvania, which are recovering from an underground coalmine fire - Coalmine... | ecosystem: Environmental > Terrestrial > Soil > Unclassified... | reverse complement strand
CTTCTTGCGATCGACGATATAGACGAAGCCATCCTCGTCGATGAAGCCGATGTCGCCGGTGTGATGCCAGCCGAAGGTGGAAGCATCCGCCGTCGCCTGCGGGTTCTTGTAGTAGCCGGCCATGACCAGGCCGCCGCGCAGCACGATCTCGCCACGCTCGCCGCGCGGCAGGATCCGACCGTCGTCGCCCATGATCTCGAGCCGCATCAAGGGCGAGATCCTGCCGCAGCTCGCCAGCCGGTGGCGCTTGTTGCTCTCGAGCGCCGCGACATGGTCCTCGCGCGAGAACACGGTGGCGATCATGCAGGCTTCGGCCTGGCCGTAGGTCTGGGTCAGCACGGGACCGAACACCTTGATCGCCTCGACCAGCTTGTCGACCGACATGGGCGCGGCGGCATAGATCAGCCGGCGCAGCGAGCTGTAGTCGTATTTCCCGATGTCGGGGTGCGCCAGCAGGATGTAGATCAGGGTCGGCGGCATGTAGACGTGCGTGACCTTGTGCGTCTCGATCGCGGCGAGAATGGCGCCGGGATCGGACGTGCCCATGAAGATGTTGGTGCCGCCATAAGGCAGCAGCGGGAAGGAGCTGACACCCGCCGCATGGGTCATCGGCGCCACCATCAGGTGCACCGGCGGGGACTCGACCGGCATGGTCGCCCAGAAGATCGCGTTCATGGTCTCGATCACCCGGTTGGTGATCTGCACGCCCTTCGGCCGGCCCGTCGTGCCGCCCGAGCTGATCAGGATCGCGACCTCGTCCGGCGCATCGGGCAGGTCCGGTGCAGTGTCGCCCTGCTCGGCCAGCCAGGCGTCGAACTCGGGCGCATCGATGCAGAGGAACGCCTTGATCTTGGGACAGCCTTCCTGAATGCGCGGCAGGTAGTGGGCGAAGCTCGAATGGTAGAACAGGAACGACACGTCGGTGTTGTCGAGGATGTAGAGATTCTCCTCGATCGCGTTGCGCGCATTGACCGGCGCCCAGATCAGCCCGGCGCGCTGGATGCCGAGCAGCGCCGCGTACGCCATCGCATGGTTGGGGCTGTAGACCGCGACCTTGTCGCCCTGCTTCAGGCCCTCGGCCAGCAGGCCGTTGGCGATCCTATGCGTCGTGCCGCGCACGTCGGCATAGGTCCAGCCGCGCGTGCCGTCGTGCAGGCAGTTGCGCTGCGGGAAGAGATCGGCGCCGCGGTCGAAATAGTCGATCAGGCGCATGTCAGTTTCCCAACGGACGCTGCATCAGCACGCTGTCGAGCCAGCGGCCGAACTTGAAGCCGATATTCTCGAGCGTGCCGACCCTGCGGAAGCCGCACGAGGCATGGAGCCGGATCGACGGTGTCGAGGCCGAATCGCCGATCACCGCCACCATCTGCTTTTTGCCGAGCGCCGTGCACTGGTCGATCAGCACCGGCAGCAATGCCTTGCCGACGCCCTGCCCGACCGCGTCCTTGTCGATGTAGATCGAATCCTCGACCGAGAACTTGTAGGCCGGCCGCGGCCGCCAGTTGCCGGCATAGGCATAGCCCATGACCCGGCCGTCGCGCTCCGCGACGAGGTGCGGCAGGCCGAGCTCCAGCACGGCCGCGCGGCGCTTCTTCATCTCGGTCAGATCGGGCGGATCGATTTCGAACGACGCCGTGCCGTGCAGCACGTGATGGGCATAGATTTCCGCGCAGCGCGCCACATCGGCCTCGGTCGAGGCCCTCACGACAAGTCCGCTCATGCGCGGACTATAGAATCAGTTGCGCTGGCCGTGCCCCAAAATCTGGCCGGCGTCCGGACCGTCGTACTTGAACAGCGAATTGGCGAGCTGAATCCCGGTCTGCAGGTTGGTCAACGCGACGTCGACCTTTTGACCGCGGTTGTCGATGATGCTCCAGCCGCGCAGCTGCATGGGATTTTCCGACAAGCGGACGACGACCTTGCCCTCCTGGGGCTTGCGCGTCTGCACCAGGGTCAACGCCAGCAGGCCGTCAGGTGTGCGCTGGTTCGCGACCACGGTGATGTCGCCCGAGAGCCGGAACGGATCCATGACCAGGAAGGACGCCGCCGTCCAGCCGATCGGCCACTGGCCGAAATCCTTGTTGGCGGGATCCCACATGGTGACCTGCCGTCCGTCGGCGACGATCTTGAGCTGCGACGGCGGATCGTACTGGAAGCGCATCTTGCCGGGCCGGCTGACATAGAGCGTGCCCTGCACCACGCTGCCGTTGGGATTGCTCTGCACGAAGCGCGCCTGAAGCGTGCGGATCGAGTTGATGTAGGCCTCGACCTCCGGAATGCCGCCCTGCTGCGCCTGGGCGTTGGCGGTGAAAACGAAGGCGATGAGGGTGGCGAAAGCCGCGAGCAGGATGCGCATGAAGGCGCATATGACCGGCGAATGCGGCCGTTTCAAGTGAGGGTTCCGGCGATTGGCCGCTCTTCCCAATCATATGAATGAGCGTTTACCATGCCGCGAACCGCGCGAGGAACCAGACCATGCATGTCGGAATGGCGACCGTCTTCCAGAACACCGGCCGCGCCGTCTCGGACCGGCAGATCTACCTGAACGAGCTGGCACTGGCCGACATGGCCGAGCCGCTGGGCTTCGAATCGATCTGGTCGGTCGAGCACCATTTCACCGACTACACGATGTGCCCCGACGTCGTTCAGTTTCTGTCCTACATGGCCGGCCGCACGCGGAACCTGAAGCTGGGGTCGATGGTTGTCGTTCTTCCCTGGCACGATCCGATGCGGGTGGCCGAGCAGATCTCCATGCTCGACCAGCTGTCGGGCGGCCGCATGATCCTCGGGTTGGGCCGCGGCGCGGGCAAGGTCGAGTTCGACGGCTTCCGGCTCGACATGGGCGACAGCCGCGAGCTGTTCGTCGAATACGGCGAGGCGCTACTGAAGGGCCTCGAGACCGGCGTCATGGACTATGCCGGCAAGCACTACCGCCAGCCGCCGACTGCGATCCGGCCCGCTCCGTTCAAGAGCTTCCGCGGCCGCACCTACGCCGCGGCCGTCAGCCCCGAGAGCGCGCGCATCATGGCGCGGCTCGGCGTCGGCCTGCTGATCATCCCGCAGAAGCCCTGGCGCGAGGTCGAGAAGGAGCTGCGCGAGTACAACACGCTCTACCGCGAGATCAACGGCACCGATGCGCCGCAGCCCATCTCGGCCGGCTGGGTGTTCGTCGACGAGAGCGAGGAGCGCGCCCGCGAGATGGCGATGCGCTACATCGGCGGCTACTACCGCACCGTGCTCGACCACTACCAGTTCGGGGCCGAGCACATGAAGAACCAGCGCGGCTACGAATATTATGCTAAGATGAACGAGAAGCTCGCGGTCTATGGCGACCAGAAGGCGATCGAGTTCTTCGCCGACCTGCAGGTCTACGGCACGCCCGAGCAGGTCCATGCCAGGATCATGAAGATCCACGAGCAGACCAACAACTCGGGCTTCGTCGGCGTGTTCTCCTATGCCGGCATGCCGCACGAGGAGGCCGCGCGCAACGTCCGGCTGTTCGCCCGCACCGTGATGCCCGAGCTGCAGCGCTTCGATGCCGGCGCACCGATCGACAGAGCGTTCCCGCTGCCCGACCATCGCTACGCCGCCGCCGCCGAGTAGCTCAAGGCAGCGGCAAGGTTCCGCGCACGGCCTTCGACATCAGCCGCACCGGCCGCAGCAGGTAATAAGCCGGCCACAGCGCGCGCGGCAAGGGCAGGGCGCCGAAGTCGCTCGGCGTCGGCGCCAGGACAAAGCCGAGCTCCGCCCGCCAGCGATCGACCCGGCGATCGCACAGCGCGAGATCGTCGAGGTGGCGCTTGTCGAGGCGGCCCTGGCGCAAGCGTTCGCCAAGAGAGGCGGCCAGCGCGGCAACGCGGCGGCTGCCGCCGACGGCCGACGCAAGGGCCCACGGAACCGGCGTGGCCAACACCTGCTGGGCCAGCGCACAGCCCAGCAGGACGCTGTCGCCGCAGCCATTGCGGCCGGCACGGCGATGGATGTCGGCCCAGTCGAGGTCGCGCCAGCGCTCGACCGCGAAGGCAAAATCGCGCAGCCACATCAGCGAGCGCCAACCCTCCTTGGTGCCGTGGCCCGCCAGCAAGAGGACCGTGTCGGCCGGCGACAGCGTCGGCACGTCGACGCCGGCCACCGGCACACTGGTCAACCGATCCCAGATCTCCCGCTCGCGCAACGGGAACGGCAGGAACGACCCGCTGAACGTCCAATGCAGATCGAGGTCCACCGTGCCGCCTTCGCGCCGGAACGCAGTCTGGCCCTGATGGCCCTGGAAGAAGCGACGGAAGCGGCGTTCGGGGAAGGCCGGCCGGTAGCCGCCCGCCGACAGCACCTCCTCCGCGGCAGCAACGTCGGCCGCCGGCACGATCAGGTCGAGGTCGTTGTATTCACGCGCGGCCAGCCGGCCATAGAGCTGGATCGACAGGGCCGCGCCCTTGAACAGGGCGAACCGAATGCCGTGCGACTGGAACGTGTGCGTTAGAAGCGCCAGCTCTTCTGCTATCTTGAGCGTGTGCAGCAAGTGCCAGCGCCGGAAGTCCTCCAACTCCGCCCGCACCGACCCGGGAACATGCTTCCAGCCGGCCGCCGACAGAAACTCGATCAGTGCCGGCCGCAACCCATGATCGTTCGCCAGGGACGACGTGACGTCCCACGCCGCTTCGAGCTGATCGACGTCCCGCAGGTCCTCCGGCCGCGCGACAGGCTGCGCCGCCCGACGCAGCAGCTCAGTTGGACGTCCTGTTCCGGTTTCCTTTGCGGCCACCATCGGAGGCACCCATGCTGCCGACCGCCTGCGTGAGCTCTTGCAGAGTGCCCCAGCGGACGAGGACGGGCGCTTCATAGGGCTTCTTGGTCTCCGCGCCCTTATCCGCCAACGGCGAAGGTGTGTCGTCGTTCTTCACCCGGCAACAATAGCGAAAATGGCTACGCTGGAGAACCCACAAGCCGTTCAGTAACTCGTGCGTTTGTTCCTGCTGCGGCCCCCGTCGGACGCGCCCCTGTTGCCGACAGACTGCGTGATCTCCCGCAGCGTGCCCCAGCGGATCAACGCCGGTGCTTCGTACGTCTTCTTCTCTTCCTCGGCTTTCGACTGACTCATGTCCCGCCCCTCTCCACCAGCCCTGCAGCTTCCAGTTCAGAAAGAAATTTCATCAGGTCCGCCTGGGCGCGCGCGGCATCGACGTCGAACTCCTGGCAGATTCGGCGATTGAGCTCGGCGAGCGACTGCGGCTGCTCCAGCGCCAGCCACACCTGCGCGCCCACACCCTTCAGGCCGAAGTAGACGGACTGGTCAAGATGCAGGATCGCGGCCTCGCCGTTCAGGTCACACGAAACCTGTCGGTCGGACCTCTTAAAGACAGTCGACGATGCAAACATCCCCAAACACCCCACAGCAAAATATGCAATCAAGGCAGCCAATGGTCCAGCGCGTGGACGGCGACCGCCGGCTCGAGGTCTGCGGCGTGCGGTCGCCGGGGAACGCGCCCTGGGTCGAGCCACAGGTCGAGGGCAGCCGAAGAAGCAAGCGGCGGCAGATCGACTTTCGACAAGGCCTGGTGAAGGGCATTGGCGGCAAGCGGTGTCTTGCGGCGCTCGAGCACCTCCCTGGGCAACCGGCCGCGCATCGCCTCGCGCGTCACGAGCTTGCGCCGCGCCCAGGGGACCGGGGGCACGCTCAACAGGAACTGCAGAACGCGCAGATCGAGATAAGGATGGCGCCAGTCCACGCCGAGCGCCCGGTCGGCCTCGAGATTGCCCAGCAGCGATTGCCAGACCGGCGTGCCGAACGACCCGATCGCGCGCGGGTGCCAGGGATGGCCGTGCGGCGCCGGCGCCTGAAAGGCCTCCACCCGGTCGCGCAGTCCCGTCCGCTCGACGAAGTCGGGCCGCAGCCAAGCCGGAAGCTCCGACGATGCGCCCGTCGCCACGCGGGACGATTGCGGCCGTCCACGCTCGCCGAGCTTCACGGCGGCATAGTGCCAGAAGGCCATCGCCAGCCGCCGCCATCGGCCGGTCCGCACGAGCCAGCCGAGATAGGCCTCGCGCTCGAAGGCGAGCGCGTTGTCCGGACCTTCGCCGAAGAACCAGACGGAGGCCTCCGCCGCCATGCTGCGCGCGAGCGCCTGCTCGCGGTGGGCGTTGACGATGGTGACGGTCGGCTCGGCCGTACGAATGCCGCGCGCGCGCCACTGCGGGTCATAGGCGGCATCCGCCTTGTCGAATCCCAGCTCGATTCCGAGCGATTGCGCGACGAGGCCGGCAAAGTGCGGCTCATCGTCGGCCATCAGCGTCTCGAAATGGGCACAGCGCGCCGTCACGCGTGCGGCGTCGCCCAGCGCCTCGACCGAGAGCGCGGCAAGCGTCGTCGAATCGAGGCCGCCGCTCATCGAGATGCCGAGCCGCCCGACCGGCGCCCGGTCGCGGATCGCCCTCTTGGTCAGCTCGCGCAGGCGCTCGCCGTAGGCACGGCCGTCGCGCAGGAAGAGCGGCTCGTCCACGGTCAGCCGCCAGTACCGGCGGACGGACTCGCCCTCGCGCGTCAGCGCCGCGCAATGGCCGGGCGGCAGGCGCCTCACCGCCGCATAGACGGTGCGCCAGGGCTCGAGGCTGTGGCCGGTCGCGAGGAAATCGGCGATCCAGGTCTCGTCGAGGCGCCGGTCGACTCCCGGCCGTGCGATCAGATGATCGAGCGAGTCCGATACGACCCACGCCGTGCCGATGCGGACATAGAACAGCGAGCGGATGCCGAGTTGGTCGCGCACCAGCAACAGCCTCCGCCGCGCGCCATCCCACAGCGCGAAGGCGAAGTCCCCGGCAAGCCGCTCGACGAAGCCGTCGCCCCACGAGCGGTACGCGTGAAGGCACAGCATGGCATCGCCCACCGCCTTGTCGGCAATGCCGAACGCCGCAAGCAGATCCTCGCGCGCGTCGAGGCGGACCGAGCCAGCGATCCGGCAGCCGTTCAGCGCCTCGTCGAGCCCGGTCGGCGACCCCTCGGTGTCGAAGACGACGACGAACATGGCTAGCCGCTTCCACGCACCGCATCGCCAACCGCCGGCAGGAGCTCATGGCGCCGGGGGTATGCCAGGACGAACAGCGGCACGGACCTTGCCAGTCGCTGGAGCGCGTGCAGCTGCCGCTCGGTCCGGTCCCGCGGGCGATGGTCGCGATGCAGCGTCGACGCGAGCAGCCGCTTGATCGCTTCGACGCCCTGAACTCGGCGGACGGCGACAGCGGATGCCGCTTCGTCGAGCCAGAACAGGGCAGTGAGCGGAACGCGGTCATCGTGCGATGACGCTGCTTCGACCAGAAGCTTGCCGCTCATCGGATTGAACGCGGCTTCGCGCGCAGCGGCCGGCAGCAATAGGCGGGCCTGCTCGTCGAACAGCTTCAGCCGCGGCGGACCGCGCCAGGCCATCGCCTCGCCGCCGTGGTAGGCGATGCGCAGCATGTCGTCGGTCACCAGCTCGGCGCCCTCGGCCAGCAGGAAGGCCGCCAGGGTCGATTTGCCCATGCCGCTGTCGCCCAGGAAGCCGACCGCGCGGTGGTCCAGGCGCACGACCGTGGCGTGGAGCGGCTCCTCACCCTGCAGGGTGAGCGCGGCAGTGAGCACGAAGTTCAGCACATTGGCCTCGAACGACCGCGGATCGCCGCCGCGGGCCGGCGCGCAATGTGCGGTGCGGCCATCCGCACCGATCATGGCCTGCAGCACATCGGGGATGGCGAGATAGACGCCGCCGTCCGCAAGCGCCTCGTGCCGGTACCACGTCGCCTCGGAAGCGCCGGCGTCGAATCCCGCAAACGTGCCGGACGATGCGCGCAGGATACGGACGTCCGCCTGCTCGCCCCCCGCCGCCGTCGGCAGCGTCCCGAGCGGGAACGCGCTCTCGACCGTCAGGCCATAGACGGCGTAGCGCGAAAGACCTGCGGCAACGGTCTGCATCACGCTATCGCGCCGCCTGACGGAGGGATGCGATGCCATCGATCCGCGGCGCCGACTCGGGACAGAGCGGCGCGTGCGCGAGATGCGGCGCGACCAGGAGATAGACGTTCACCGGTTCGCTGCGATGGGCGAAGTCGAAGCGGTCGCAGACGCGCCAGTCGCGCATGTCGAGCGCCGTCGTGAGGATGCGAAAACGCGCCGGATCGACGAAGGCGAAGTCCGCCCCCCGGGCGCAGTGGCGCAGACGCTCCGGCAGCGAGAGCTCCGCAAAGGCCCGTCCGTCGATCAGGCCCTGGGCGTCGCACACCGGCGCCCTGCTGAAATAGGCAAGATAGCCGACATCCCACGCGATCCCGGTGTGGCCCTGCAGCACCGACCAATCGCGGGCGCGCATCGCCTCCATCGATTGCGCTTGCACCCGCACGATGCGCTCGAAGGCGACGGCATCGACCGCCCAGATGCCGATGGCCACGACCGCCAGCGGCAGCAGGACGCGCGCTCGGACGGAGCTTGGGGGGACGCGCCGGACGAGCGCGACGCCGCAGGCCAGCGAGAAGGCCAGGAACGGCAGCAACGGCCGGATGCCCTCGACTGCCGCGCCGCGCACCGCGATGGCGACCAGCACCGGCAGGAACGACAGCTGGCCGAGCAGCAGGGCCGGATCGCGACGTCCTGCCCGGATCGTGACCGCGACCAGGCCGAGCCAGGCGAACGCCAACCCCACACCCAGCAGCCCAGCGCCGGCAGCCACGCTCGCGAGCAGTTCGAGGAACTCCGCCAGTGAATAGCCGTACCGCAGCTTCGCGATCGCGGCATCCGACCAGAGGCTTCCGAACACGCCGTAAAGCACCGCTACCGCCGTAAGCCCGCCGAAGGCCGTCGCCATCGCGAGACGACGGTTCGACCGAATGAGCTGCCCGACCACGACTACGGCAACGAGGGCCGTGAGCTCGGGCCGCACCAGGGCGCACAGCAAAGCAATTGCGCCCACCGCAACCGGTCGAGGACGCCCGGCATCCAAGGTGTGCGCGAGGAGGAGCGCCAGCAGCACCGCGAGTCCCGTCTCCATGCCGTCGGTCAGCCATTTGACGCCGAACGGCGACAGCACGAGCACCAGCAACGCGACGACGATCGCCTGCGCCTGCGGATGACGCTCGCGCGAGGCGCCGATTGCCAACAGCGCGACCAGCGCACCGAATGCGGCGAGCGAGAGGATCTTCGTCACGTAGAACGTGCCACCGAGTGCCAGGCCGGCGGCGGTCAGCAGCAGGTAGAGCGGGCTGGAGTCCGCGAACGAGAGCGTCACGCCGTCGGCGGTCGGGAAGCCCGTCCGCAGCAGCAGGCCGGCGGCGCGCACATGGATCAGCGCATCGTCGAGCAGGAATCGGCGCGCCACGACGATCTCGACCGTCCCGGCCAGGACGGCGAGTGCAACAAGGACGGACAAAGACGCACGGCTGGGCACTGCCGCAAGTATAGGCCATTGCCGCGCTCCGAGGCTGTTCCTAAGGTCGCGCCTCGCCTTGGAGGGACCATGAAAACCTACGCAATCGCCGCCATTCCCGGAGACGGCATCGGCACCGAAGTGGTTGCTGCCGGCGTCGAGGTGCTGGCCGCCATCGCCAAGCGCGAGAACTTCGCCGTCAAGGTCGACCATTTCGACTGGGGCGGCGAGTACTACAAGAAGCACGGCCGCATGATGCCCGAGAACGGCCGCGAACAGATCGCCAAGCACGACGCGATCCTGTTCGGCTCGGCCGGCCATCCCGACATTCCCGACCACGTTACGCTGTGGGGCCTGCGGCTCGCCATCTGCCAGCCGTTCGACCAGTACGCCAACGTGCGCCCGACCCGCGTGCTGCCCGGCATCATCTCGCCGCTGCGCAGCGTGAATGCCGGCGAGCTCGACTGGGTGATCGTGCGCGAGAATTCCGAGGGCGAGTATTCGGGCGTCGGCGGCCGCGTCCACCAGGGCTCGCCGCTCGAGGCCGCGACCGACGTGTCGATGTTCACGCGAGCCGGCGTCGAACGGATCATGCGCTTCGCCTTCCGGCTCGCGCTGTCGCGGCCGCGCAAGCTCCTGACCGTGGTCACGAAGTCGAACGCCCAGCGCCATGCCATGGTGATGTGGGACGAGGTCGCCAACCAGATTGCCGCCGAGTTCAAGGACGTGACGTGGGACAAGATGCTGGTCGACGCCATGACCATGCGCATGGTGATCCGGCCGCGGTCGATCGACACGGTGGTCGCCACCAATCTGCACGCCGACATCCTGTCCGACCTCGCGGCAGCGCTGGCGGGCTCGCTCGGCATCGCCCCGACGGCCAACCTCAATCCCGAGCGCACCTTCCCCTCGATGTTCGAGCCGATCCACGGCTCGGCCTTCGACATCATGGGCAAGGGCGTGGCCAACCCGATCGGCACCTTCTGGTCGACCGTGATGATGCTCGAGCATCTCGGCGAGAAGCCCGCCGCGGATCGGCTGATGAAGGCGATCGAGCGCGTGACCGCCGACAAGCGCTTCCACACACCCGACCTCGGCGGCACGGCACGCACCGCCGACGTCACCAAGGCGGTGATCGAGGCAATCGAAGGCGCGAACGCGTAGCGCATCGCCGTCCGAAAAACGGAGAGTGCGCCAAAAACGGCAAAAACGGCCGAAAACGGTGTTAACGGCGGGGGCCTCGCGATCAGGCGCAGATTGACGTACATTCATTAATAATATACATCAGTCGCTGGAAGATGCAAGGGCGAAACAGTGCGGCACGTCCGTCGTCCCGACCGGAGCGCCGAAGGCGCGTAGCGGAGGGACCTTTTTTCAACCATCAGTCGGTAAATCGCTGAAAAAAGGTCTCTCCACTCCGCGCTTCGCGCTGCGGTCGAGACGACGGACAGCGCTACTTCTGCAGCACGCCGAGCGTCTTGAGCTTGGCGATGTCCTCGGCGGAGTAGCCGGCCTCGCGCAGCACCATCTCGGAATGCTGGCCGACGACCTTCGGCGCGCGCACGGGGGCGACCTTGGCTGCGCCGTCGACATGGAACGGGCTCGATACGGTGAGGGCGGAGCCGTCGGCGAACGGCACGAGGGCGCCGATCGTGCGCGACTGCTCGTCGTCGCCGGCTTCGTCGACCGTGCAGACCGGGCCGAAGGTCACGCCAGCCTTCTCGAGGATCGGCCGCCACTCGTGAAGATCGCGCTGGGCGAACACCTCGTCGAGGATCGCGGTCAGCTCCTTGTGGTGGGCTCGGCGCTGCGGCTGGGTGTGGAAGCGCGGATCCTGCGCCAGGTCCTCCCTGTCGATCGCCTTCAGGAAGGCGGCGAGCTGGCGCGCCTCGTTGTGCAGCGCCATCAGGAACCAGCGGCCGTCCTTGCAGCGATAGTGGTTGGCGAGCGCGCTCGGCGTGTCGATCCGGGGCGGCCGGTGCGGCACGTGCTCGCCGAACAACCGGTTCTGGACGTAGCAGCCGTTCGCCCACAGGCCGTTCTGCAGCAGCGAGGTCTGCGCCACGCCGCCCTTGCCGGTCTTCTCGCGACGGTACAGCGCCGTCACGATCGCGGCATAGAGGCCGGTCGCGGTCGGATGGTCGCCCATGCCCGGCATCGAGCGCACCGGCTCGGTCTCCGTGCCGTCGCGCACCATGTCCATCAGGCCGGTGCGCGCCCAGTAGGCGGTGGCGTCGAAGCCGGTCCGGTGGGCCTCGGCCCCCGCCTCGCCGTAGGCCGTGATCGAGCCATAGACGAGCCGTGGATTGATCGACAAGAGATCGGCGGCGGCGATCTGCAGGCGCTCGCGCACCGGCGGCGGAAAGTTGGTGATGAACACGTCGGCGCTACCGACCAGGCGATGCAGGACGCGCAAGCCCTCGCGGTGCTTGAGGTCGATCGCCAGGCTCTTCTTGTTGCGCGACGTCAGCTCCCACCAGTAGTCGATGCCCTTGTCGGGCGCAGCCGCGAACACCCGCCCGCGCCACGGGTCGCCGGCGCCGGGCGGTTCGATCTTGATCACCTCGGCGCCGAAGTCGGACAGGATCGTGGCCGCCGCCGGCCCGGCGATCCAGCTCGCACAATCGATCACCCGCAGACCGGTAAAGATGCCATCAGCCATCGGACGTTCCCTCGTTTGGGCGCTATCCTAGCGAAGGTCGCGTGCCAGCAGGGGAGGATTTCCAGGATGGCCGGGAAGCGAAACAGCACGGGCAAGCCGGTGGCCGTGGTGATCGGCGCCACCTCGAAGTGGCAGGCGGACGGCCGCAACACCAAGCTCGCCCACGGCAAGGCGGTGGACGACAGTGCCCTGCCCGTCGGCATCCGCTGGGGCGTCGGCGGTGCGATCGCGCAGAAATTCGCCAAGGAAGGCTTCTTCACCGTCCTGACGACCCGGACGGAGGCCAACGCCGCCGGTCTCGCCGCGGCGATCGGCCAACAGGGCGGCGATTGCATGATCGTCGAGCTTGATCTTGCCCAGGAGAAGTCAATCGCGTCGGCCTTCGCCACGATCCGAAGCGAAGCCGGCGACCCGCACGTGCTGGTCTACAACGCGGGCTACCTCGAGGGCCGCGACCTGCCGCCGGAGAAGGAGCTGCTGGAGCACATCCCGGTCGAGCTGTTCGACGCCACCCAGCACATCGCCTGTCGCGGGCCGTTCCTGGTCGCCAAGGAGGTCCTGCCGGCGATGCGCAAGCGCGGCGAGGGCTCGTTCTTCTTCTCCAACAACGCAAGCTCGCTGCGCGGCCGCAAGCGCATGACGGGGCAGTCGCTCTATTATCCGCGAGTCATGATGCGCACGCTGGCCCAGGTGCTGACCGAGGAATATTCCGAGCACGGCATCCATGTCGCCAACATCGTGATCGACGGCCTGATCGATTCGCCTGGCACCCATGCCCTGGCGCGGGCCCGCGAGAACCCCGACGTGGTTATCAACCCGGTGAAGATCGCCGAGGCTTTCTACTACCTGCACACCCAGGACCGCTCGTGCTGGACGCACGAGCTGCAGCTCACGCCGTTCGCGACCAAGCCGAGCTATTAGAGCTTCATGCTCATGGGACCGCGGGCCTCCGGGACCGCATCGTGAGCGGGCCTGGAGGCCCGCGGTCCCATGAATCTGACGCGCCACGGAGTGGCGGGCCCCACGGGAAGATTACTCCGCCGCCTGCGGGACCTGCTTGGCGCGGATCGCGGCGACCTTTGCCTGCGCCTTGGCGCGGCGCTCGTCGAACTTGGCGAGCCGCTTGGGCGGGTGACGGTGCACGACGTTGTCGGCCTCGCCCGGATTCTTCTGCGTGCCGGCCCACCCGTGGGCGGCGATGTCGAAGATGATGCCGTCGAGGTCGGTGTGCTTGATCTCGTAGCCGTGCGGGTTGTTGGTGTCGCCCATGATCCAGGTCGCGCCGGTGTTGCGCGCGATCTTGCCCTGCTCGACCACGTCGTCGACCCAGAACCCGATATGATGGATGCCGACGAAGTCCGCGCCGGTGCCCTGCGAGGCCTCGTCGCTCTTGAAGTGCAGGATGGCGAGATTGACCACGCCGTCGGTCAGGAACACGCCCTCGGCCAACGGCCCATCGAGCTCGATGACCTCTTCCAGGCCCAGCGCCTGCTTGTAGAACTCCGCGGTCTCCCAGGGATCGGCGACGCTCAACGCGATGTGACGGATACGGCCCTTCGTCTGCGCTGTCATGGACATGCTCCTTCCAGACGCCCTCGGACCTGTAGAGTGTAGCCCGAAACCGACCCACAACCTAGCCGGTGCTACAACAGCCGGGATGAAAAGGAGATCTGCGTGACCACGCCGTGCGCCGATATCGACCTGTTCGAGGCGATGTACACCGCCCGCTCGCTGCGCCATTTCAAGCCGGACCCGGTGCCGCCGGAGCTGATCACGCGGGTGCTCGACGCGGCGATCCGGGCCTCGAGCGGCGGCAATACCCAGCACTGGTCGTTCGTCGTGGTGCGCGACACGGAGATCAAACGCCAGCTCGCCGCGCTCTATCGCAAGGCGTCCGACTACGCGATGGCGATCTATGCCTCGCGCTCCAAGCCCGAGCACCTGACCGACGAGCAATACCGCCAGTTCCTCGCCAATAGCGGCTGGCTATGGGACCACCTGGCCGAGTCGCCGGTCATTCTTGTCGCCTGCCTCGCCAAGCGCGAGCCGCCGGAGCGCGCCAGCCTGCCGGAAGCGGTGCAGACGCGCTACGAGGCCCATCTCGCCAACACGCTGCGAATCAGCGGCTCGAGCATCTACCCGGCGATCCAGAACATCATCCTCGCCTGCCGCGCGCTCGGGCTGGGCACGGTGATCACGACCAACCACATTCTCTACGAGGACGAGGTCAAGGCGGTGCTCGGCATCCCGGACAATGTCGCGACCTTTGCGCTGATGCCGATCGGCTATCCGACGCGCAAGTACGGCCCGCTCACCCGCAAGCCGGTCGCCGACGTCACCTTCGCCGACCGCTGGGGCACGCGCTGGCCGGGCTGAGCCGAGCCTCATGCGCGCATGAAGAACCCGAATTTGACCGTTGGCGGCGTTCGATAGCTTCATCAAGCATGCGTGCGCTACGGAACCCGTCGTGAAGGTCGCCGTCGTCGGAGGCGGCATCGTCGGACTGTCGACCGCCGACGCCCTGGTCGAGGCGGGCTGCGATGTCATCGTGTTCGACGCGGGCGCCATCCCCAATCCGGCGTCGGCCTCGTACGACCGAAGCCGCATGATGAGGCTGCAATACGGACCGCAGCGCGGGTACACCCACCTCGCCCGTCGCGCGCTCACCGCGTGGATCGACTTGGAGCGGAGGCTCAGCGCGCGTCTTTATCGCCCGACCGGCGTCTGCGTCTGGTCCGCCACAGCCGAGGCGTGGACCTCGGCGACGCGAAGCGCGCTTGCAGAAGCCGGCATTGCCCACGCAGAAGCGCGGCACGACAGACATGCCGGACGGCTGTTCGACTCTTCAGCTCTTCATCACGGTGTCCATGTCCAGGACGGCGGCGTGCTGCTGGCCGACCGGGCGGTGACCGAGTTGGCGGCTGCGGCGGCCCGCCAAGGAGCGCGATTGCAGCCCGGCGTCGCGGCGAGCGACATCGACGCCGAGCGCGGCATCGTCCGGACCGCAAGCGGTACCGTCGAAGCCGACGCCGTGGTCGTGGCGGCCGGCGCCTGGACGCCGAAGCTGCTGCCCCGCTTCGATCGCCGCCTGACCCCGATCCGTTCGATCGTCGCCTATGTCCTGCCGCCGGATGAGCTCGCTGCCGATTGGCGGGCGGCACCGTGCACGATGATCGAGACCCGGGAGTCGATGCTGTACGCGCTGCCGCCGGTTCCGGAAGCGCCCCTGAAGCTCGCCGGCACCGGCAATCTGCGCCCGGCCGACCCGGACCGGCCGGAGCCGGTGTCGGCGCAGGAGGCGCAGGCGGTGCTGGAGGCGTTCCGGCCCTACCTGCCGCAGATCGAGCGGTACCGCCTCGTCGGCGCGGCGATGGGTTGCTATGCCGATCCGCCGGACAAGACCTTCATCGTCGAACGGCAGGGCCGATCGATCGTCGTTTCCGGATGCGGCGGCCGCATGTTCAAGTTCGGCCCCCTTCTGGGGAGAGAGATCGCCGCCGTTCTCACCGGTCACGCCTCCGGCGCCAGCCTCGATCCTTGGACCACTCCCCTCGCGGACCCGCCACACATTGGTCACATCGGGCAATCCGCCTTGTGACCAATCGCGGAGTGGTCTTTCCACGGCCTGTTGGCTGAGAGTGGCGCCACACGACGGCAAGGCGGGTGGGTCCGGTGAGTATGGATATCAATCAGCTTCGGGGCTGGGCGACGATCATGGACAGGGCCGTGATCGCCAGCCTCATCGCCACCATCCTGGCGGTTACGGCGCTCGGCATCACGACATGGCTGTCGTTCCGGTTCAGCGGTGCGGTGCGGGCGCACGACCAGGCCCTCCTCGCCGGATACACAGGCGCCGAGGGCCACGCGTTGCAACTGGAACGGGACGTCGTCGCGGCGCGGCAGCGGGTATCGACGCTCGAGCACGAGGTCGCCGCGGCGCACGAGCGGACGGCCGCGCTCGAACAGCAGGTGGCGGCGGCGCGCCAGCAGGCTGCGGCGAAGGATCAGGAAGCTGCCGCGGCCCGCGAGCGCGCGGAGGCCTATGCCCAGGCAGCGCGCGAAGCCGCCGAGCGAGCCGCCCGTGCCGACCGCGAGACGGCGGAGGCCACCGCAAAGGAGCGCGCGCTGGAGCTCGATGCCGCAGAGATCCGGCAGCGGCTGGCAGAGCTGGGCCAGCAGGTCAGGAAGGCGGCTGAGCAACCGGCGAAGCCGGCGGAGCAAGCGACGAAGACGGAGAGTCCCCCTGAAACCGCCATGCCCGGCGGCGACAAGCCGGCGTCGCTGGTCGTCGAGAGCCTGCGCAAGTATGCGGGCACCAAGGCCGCCGTCTTCGTGGTCGACCAGGTGTCGGACGCGCCGGCGGCCGGCGCCGCCATCTCGAGCGATCTCAGCCAGGCGGGCTGGGAGGCGCAGACCTGGAAGTGGACGGGCGTGGCCGGAATCTCCGGCGTCGTCGTGCTGGTCAAGGACGGCAGCGATGCCGCGACCAACGAGGCGGCATCGACCCTGGTGGACCAGCTGCGCGCCAACGCCTTCAGCGCGACGAAGGGGGACTGGCCCGCCAATTGGCGTCTCTATCGCGGCACGCTCGACGGTCCGCAAACGCCGGCTCCGACGGATGCGCCCATCCGGATCGTGATCGGAGTCAAGCCAAGGTGAGATCGACGTCGCCCGCTTCGCGACCGACCGCAGCGGCACACCCATAGCAACGGCGTCTCCGCCTCATTCATCCACCGCTTCGGGCACCGGCGGCGCAAACGGCGGTCCCTGCTTGCCATCCGACCGCCGCACCACAGGCGGGAGGGGCAAGCGGCCGGCGCCGTCGCGTTCGCGGCCGAAGGGCAGCGGCGGGTTGGGCAGGTTGGGCGGCGGATTGGCCTCGGCCTGACGGGCAAGGTCCTTGATCTCGCTGGCATCGGCGGGCCGACCGCGCATCAGGAGATCGGCGACCAGTCGGGCGACCTGCGGGGCGGCGACGCTGGTGCCGTCCATGGCGACGGTTGAGTTGCTGCGCGTTCCCGTGCCCAGCACGCCGGGATGCGCGTCCGAACTGTCGGCGGGCGCCAGGGCCTCGGGCCCCTCGCGCAGATAGGTGCCGTGCTTCAGCGCCGGACCGGCCGCGCTGTAGTGCGAGACGATCCGCGTCCAGCGCTCGTAGCCGCCGATCACGATCGAGCCCTCGCCGGTGGCGTAGGCGTTGAGCGTGCCGTAGCGGCGGACATAGGAGCGCGGGTCGTCGATCTCGATCGGCCGCGGCGCGTCGACCTCGTATCCACCGGGCTCGTAGAAGATGTCGTAGTCGTATTTCGGATCGTCGAAGCTGGATTGGCGGCCCAGGGGCGGGTAGCCGAGGGGCGGGCCGTTGCGCTCGATCCAGGCGTAGACGTCGTCGTCGGGCTTCAGTCCGTGATGGGCGTCGTTGTGCAGCGTGACGGTCCACTCACCCGACGAAACCGCCGGGCCCGTGCCGTCGTGGCTGGCGGTCGGGGCGAGCGCCACCAGGAACATGGCGCGATGAGTCTGCGGCGAGGCCGGCGCGTAGATCACGCCGCCCAGGGTGCGGCCCTCGGCGTCGACGAGCTGCAGGCAGTTGTTCGGATCTTCGCCCAGCGCCGGGCTCGCCGTACCGTCCGGAGCGGTCAGCGTGAGCGAGACGCGCTGCAGTGGCATGGCGCTGCCCGCGGCGGCTTGCGGCAGCCAGACTTCCAGGTAGTTGGGCGCGAGATCGTCGGGCTGCAGCCGCCAGGTCGTGGCGAGGCTGGAGGCCGAGCCGAACCTGAGCTTGGCGTGGGTGCGCTGCAGGTAGTTGTTGCCGGCCGGCAGTACGACCCGCAGCTTGCCGTACTTCTCGCGCTGGGCGATGCGACGATCGATCAGCTGCTCCAGAAGGTGCGTGCCGTCATGTGGGCCGGCGTAGCGGCCGTAAGAGAAGTTGATCACGACCGGCAGGTTGGGAACCTTGTACTCGTGGGCGAGGTGGCCGGCGCAGTACAGGATGTAGTCGATCGCCTCGGCGACGTGCGGCGAAAGATCGGCGCCGGAGGAGGTTGCGGTCGTGCGGGTCGGCAGCTGCACGGCCACGATCGGCCGCGTCCTGTCGGCGCTCCCGGGCTCAGCGCCAGCCGCCTGGTCCATCACCTGGGTGCCGTGCGCGATCGACTGCGCCGCCGCCTGGTGAGGGAAGAGCCGGTAGTCGATGATGCCCAGCGCCCGGTAGAGCTGATCCTCGTCGACGGCGCCGTCGGTCGTGTATTGCTGCATGAAGGCGTCGATCTCGCCCTTGTCGAACTGCCAGCCGTAGAGGCCGGCGAACGGCGCACCGACGGAGAGCGGTTGGATGATGGGCTCGGGCTTGGGGCCGTTGCCGTCCTGCACCCAGACATAGCGCACTCGCGTGCCGCCGGCTGCGTCGCGGAAGCGCCGGTTGGCGACGGCGAGGCCGTCGTCGATGATGCCCATCACCACGGCGGGCGGGTGGGGCACGAACGCCTCGGCCTCGGCCGGCGGACTCCAGGCCTCGGTCTTGAGCGGCTCCTCGGCGTAAGGCAGGCCGAGCGCCAGGCGCCAGATGTGCCCGCGCAACACGTCGCGGTCCGGGGCGGCGAGCAGGGCGAAGAAGCCGATCTGCACCCGGGCAGTGCAGTAGCGATACTCGATGTTGTCCTTGTGCTTGTTCCTGGGGCCGCCGAGATGACTGTAGAGGGGCGGCACGTTGACGAGGTCGCTCCAGTCGACGCCGGTCGGCAGCGGCTCGCCGAAGATCGGCGTGCCGTCGAGCGTGCGGCCCTGGGCGAATTCGTAGGGGCTGATGTCCTTCAGCCGCAGCAGCACGGCGATGCGCGAGAACTGGAAGTTCGGAATCGGGATCGGCCAGGGCGGCTGCAGCAGTTCGCGCCCGGCCCCGCCATCGTTCTTGGACGGCGGAAAGAAGAAGTTCGGGCCGAGATGCAGCGACCATTCGACGTAGGGATCGATGCCGAGGTACTTCGAGTAGAGCGTCGGCACGCTGCTCCATTGCGCGGGCATGGCGGGCCCCTATGTGTGAGAAAGGTGCCTCAGAACCACTCGGCCACGGCCTGCTGCCACAGCCAGGGCAGCGCGATCGACGGCGTGTCGCCCTGCAGCGATTCGATCCGGTGCTTCTTGGCGTAGTCCGTCTCGGTCTGCAGGTCCAGCGTGGCGTCGTACAGCGCGCTCCAGTAGAAGTCGCCGTCGTTTGGCGGCATCGCCGGCGCGCCGCCGACCTGGGGGTTGGGATTGGGGAACTGATCGCCCAGGAAATGCCAGGAGCAGTACTGGGCATTGGCGGTGCAGCGCTGCACGAAATACTCGGCAAGCGTCAGGCCGAGCAGGCAGCCGCAGGCACTGTCGACCGGGAAATGCACGCCGGCAACGGTGCGGTTGACGGCGATGCGCGAGGCGATGCGCATCAGCTGCTGACCGTAGTGGACATCGGCCTGGTTGCGGGTCGCGGGAGCGGCCTGCAGGAGCCGCAGCAGCACCAGGGCGCAGATGAACGATTCGGTTGCATGGCCGCTCGGCGTCGAGCCGTGCGAGGGCGTCTGGATCATCGGCTGGACCTGCGGCGAGAACTCGACCGGGCGGCGCACCGAAAGGCCCTGCTTGATGCGCATCTCGACGGTGCTGGCGAGCCGAATGGCGGTGCTCAGGAGCTCGAGCGTCCACTTGGTGCGCTCGGGATGGAGGAAGGCAACGGAGGCCAGGAACCACAGGCCGCCGCCGAGCTGCGAGATGACCTCGCTCTCGCGGTCGGCACGCAGGTCGGCGTACTGGTCGAGGAAGCGGAGCTGGCCCTCGTAGATCTCGTCCTTCGGTCGCACGAAGTCGAGCAGCGGGTGATAGTGCGGCGTCGGGTGGTGGCCGGGGTTCGCCGGCGGCGTCACCTTGAGGTGCCAGAGCGAAACCCTGCGGTGGGCAGGATCGGTGGTGAAGCCGATGCGCGAGATCAGCTCGTAGTCGAACACGCTCGCGCGCACCCAGGCTTCCCAGCGCTTGAGATTGTCCGGCGAGTCGAGCCCAAGTTGGAAAGGGTTCGGCGGGTTGGGCGGACTCCACGGCCCGACGACGCCGTCGCGATTGCGCACCAGAGCATCGGGCGTGGCGATCGGGAAACCTCCGAGTCCACCGAGACCGCCAAGGCCTCCGAGGCCGCCCAGGCCACCGAGACCGCCTAAGCCTCCAAGACCGCCCAGGCCGCCCAATCCGCCCAGGCCCCCCAAGCCGCCGAGACCACCCAGGCCTCCCAATCCACCTAGAGGTCCTGTCGCCATCGTGCCCTCCCCTCGTCTCGAGATCGGTACGCTGCTCCCAACCCACAGTACCGATCCGTGCAGGATCGCAGAAACACCTGGGGCATTCAGTGACAAATATCACCACCGCACCCGGTGCCTTCGGGGCGATCTATTCGGGGACGCCGGCACCACGCAAAGCTTCCGCCGTCTCCTTCCCGATGGGATACGGCGCGGCGGGCGACCGTTGAAGCCATCCGCCGACGGTGAGGTCGGGCTGCAATTGCAAGAGTCGCTTGGCTGTCTGCCGAGCTTCTTCGACCCGACCAAGATGCCATTGTGAAGCGACGACGACCCGCAGGGTCGAGGTGTGCAGGCGGTTGGCGCGCAGCGAGCGCTGTGCGAGCTCGAGGGCACGCTCGTACTGGCGCCCGGCGACGCAGGCGGTAGCGGCTAGCGAATCGTAGAAATAGCGGTGCGGGTCGAGCGGAGTGAGCTTGAGCGCGCGCTGGGTGTTCTCCATCGCCTCCTCACCCTCGCTCTTGAAGGCATGCAGGGTACCCTTCAGCAACCAGGCCAGCGCATTGCTGGGATTGGCCCGAATCGCATGATCATAGCGATCGGCCGCGACGTCGAGCTTGCGCAGAAGGTTGGTGTGCACGAAGCCGTCGACGGCCAGCGCGAGCGAGCAGTCGGGATCGACGTCCAGCGCGCGCTTGGTGCTCTCGGTCGCGAGATAGGCGTCCTTCTGGGGGTCGCTCGACCAGCCCTGCTGCACGCGCAGCACATGCCAGTTGGCGAGCCAGGCCTGCGGGATCGGCTGACGGCGGCCACGCTCGATCAGGGTTTCGAGCAGATTGTGCGCCTCGTCGAAGTCGCGCGAGGACAGGCGATGCATCAGGGCGATCGCCCCCATGAGCAGGGTATAGGACCTCAAGGTCGGTAGCGGCTGCAGGCGCGAGCGGGTCAGCTCGCGATTCTCCAGCGTGGTCTGCACCTCGGCGGCAAGCTGGCTGACGATCTCCTGTTCCTCGCTGAACAGGTCGGCAACCTGGCCCGACAGGCGGCGCGTCCACAGGATGCGCCCCGAGCCGGTTTCGGCGAGCTCGGCGTTCAGCAGAATCCTGGTGCGGTCGGTCGAATAGGAGCCCGAGAGGACATACTCGGTCTGCAGGTGCTGGCCGATCTCGCTCAGCGTCGCGCCACGGCCGCCGAAGGCCGCCGTCGACAGTCGCGAGATGACGTTGAGCTCGGGCGTGCGCGACAGGGAGCGGATGATCTCCTCGGCCAGAACCTGACCCAGCACCTCTCTTTCCTCGGTCGGCCGGGGGCGGACCTCGAACGGCATCACGGCGATCGACGGTGCAAGCTCGTCCATCATCAATGTCGGCCGGGCGGAGGGCCGCGAACTGGGCGGCCCCACGCGGTAGGCGCGCACCGGCTGGGCGATGTGGCGCAAATAACAGTCGCCGAGATCCTCGATGTCGGCGTCGAGACTGTGGGTCAAGCGGTCGCGCACGCGCTGGGTGATCACGATCTCGCCGGGGCCGGCGAGTGTCATCAGCCGCGCCGCGAGATTGACGCCGCGGCCGAGCAGGTCGTTGTCCTGCACAACGACGTCGCTCACCTCGATGCCGGCGCGCAGCAGGATATGCTGCTCCGCCGGATGGTTGGCGTTGATTTCGCGACTCAGCTGCTGGATGGCAAAGGCCGACGACACGGCGTTGCGCACGTCGTCGAAGTCGAGCAGGACGCCGTCGCCGGTCGACTTCACGAGGCGTCCGCCGAACTTCGGCAGCACCTCCTGCTTGATGCGTTCGACGATGCCGCGCCAGCGGGAAATGACGCGCACTTCGTCCTGCTCGATGAGTCGCACAGACTCGACGATGTCGACGAAGACCACGGCGCGATTTGCCCAAACGACATAGCCATCCATCGGCGGCACCCCAGCCAGAACGCAACCGTCCGATCGAACCCCGACGGACAGAGTGCGTCCCAGACCCCTAGAACCTGGAGCAGCTTTCCGATCGCCGGAAAGCCCGTGAGCTTGCATCGATCAGTCACTGAGTTGGGGCGCCGGTTACGGCTCCTCGTCCGCAACGCACTCGTGTCTGTTCGACGCCACGCGTCGGGAACGTAGCATCTTTTACCGCGTATCGATCCCCCAAATACACGGCCCCGCAATCGCACCCAAAATCAGGGAATAAAAGTAACGGCGTCTCTTGACTCGCAAAGCGCAGGGGAGGGATGCGAGCAATCCTCGCGCCTACCCGACTTTTTTCAACGAACGTGGGCATTCCCACAATCCGTTACGGCTCGTCGTGATAGACGCGCGATACAGAAAAGTCACAGCGCAGCGAGATGTTCCGGCCTACCGGGAGCAGATCATGGCCAATGCCAACCGCCGCTTCGGACTCGTCACCTTCTCGATAGTGACAACAGCCGCCGCGGCCTTCGCCGTCGCAACCCTCGCCTATCAGCCGGACCTGGACGCCGGCAGCATCGCGCTCAGCATCGGGACAGCCACGCCGTTGACCGAGCCACCCATGGAACGACAGGCCCGCCAAGTGGCGGTCGACCACGTGGCCGTATTCATGAGGCGCTGGGCAGACGCGGCGAGGAGCAAGCCGTAATGGCGAGATCCTGTGAAGCGCGAACGCGCGAAGCAGGATGGTGCCCGAGACGGAATCGAAATGGCGAACCTGAGGCTGATTTTGCTGGCCTTTTAGTCGCCCAAACAGGCCACAATACCAACAGCGATACCAACAGCATAGGCTCATGACGCGATTTGCTTCTTGCCGTCGCGCACATTGTCGCAGATGACAAAGGGCAATCCTCCCCTATGCGGGCCGAATATAGCCCAGTTCCGGCACAGCCGGATACGCGCAGTTCCGCGATGTTGCTCACGACCGCCCGTCGTTTTCCTCTGTCGCTTGATGGTTGAGCAGTCCTTCCCATGCGTCAGGCTCTTGCTGCATGTCATGCAAGAGGCGCCGCCCGGATTGCCCGGGCGGCGCCTTCGGAGCCGGATCTACTCGCCGCTCGGGCGGCGGCGCGACCAGATCAGGGAATAGGCCTCGCCAGACTCGTCGTCGAACAGGTTGGCGAAGATCGGGCTGGCGAAGCTTGGATCGTCGAGCTTGACCGAGAGGTAGTCGCGGCCTTCGTTCGACCGCTTGGGCCAGGCCGCGCCGATCTCGGCCCGCCGGACATAGACGCGATGGCTGGGCGCCTTGTCGCTGGACCTGTTGGCCTCCGGGACAATGCGGACACCCTTGGTCTGGACACTCAGCGTGACGATCTCGCCCTGGTACTCGTCGTTGACCTTCTTGAAGGAACCGATGTTGGCCATGTCACTTCTCCTTGCTGTTCGGGCCCGCGACCATCGCGGCCCTCGATGGCGATCTGCAGGCCGGAGACGATCGCCGACGCACCCGCTTGAGGGCCGGAGCGCAGCGGAGGATGCCCTCGAGGAGACTTTCTTGCCTCGCGAGGAATGGGCGAAGCCCAGGGGAAGAAAGTCGAGGCGAGGGCGTTGCGGCTTAGGCGGTCGAGGCGCAGCCGGTCTGCGGCCAGATTCGCCATAACGAGGCCCCGCGTGTCGCGCGCTCAACAGCATGGTGAGGAAAAGACGTGGCCAATCTCGTGCATTCACAAGAGGTCGGCGAGCAAAGGGCGATGAGAAGGGTAGTGGATCGTAGATAAGGGCCGGTTGTCCGAAAGCCAGCCAGTCGAGCGACAAGGCGCCCGACCATCGCGTCTATGTATGGCGGCCCGAGATCGGCGCGGCTTGGCCCAAGCGGGCGAACGAAGGCCGCGACTACCTCTCGGTCAAGCTCGACGATCCAAGATTCGCCAGCCCGATCTTCGCCAACCTGTTCGACGACGAGTCTGGCGAGGCCTACTCCCTGATCTGGTCGCGCCGCCGCCCGAGCGGCGAGTAGGTCCGGCTCAGAAGGTGCGGCGGTGTGACGGGCGCACCTTGGCGAACTGGAAGAGCGCTTGCTTCAACGACGGCGTTTCTGCCTGCCCAACAGCTCGGCATGGCTGGCAGCCCCGACAGCCTTGATCGTCTCGTAGATACGTTTGCGGACTCTGCCTTCGCGAATTTTGTAGTAGGCGCGCACAAGCTCGAGCGTCTCGCGCTTGATCAGTGGATCCTTGTCTTTCTTGAACGGCGTGCCTGCCTCGCCGAAGCCAGCGGTGCGACCACGGCCGGACATCGGCCGGCCGGCCAGTGCGTTTGACGGCATTTCGTCGAAAAAATACGACAACGGCACGTCGAGCACCTTGGCGAATTCGTACAGGCGACTCGAGCCCATGCGATTGGAGCCGCGCTCGTATTTCTGCACTTGCTGGAACGTCAGCCCGACAGAATTTCCGAGCACAGTCTGGCTCATCCCAAGCAGCGCCCGTCGTTGGCGCATCCGCAGACCAACATGCACGTCGACCGGGTGTGATCTCGCCATCTTTCTCCCCGCACCTCACGTACACTTATGGCTTCCAGGGCACGGTCCGTGCAATTGCCAAGTTGGCCAGCTTTCTGGATCGACCAATTTAACGTGGTTAATAGAGCCGTTGGGTGGGCGGCGCTCATCAGGCTGTGTGAAAACTGCCGAGAGCCTCCCCTCAAGGGAGGCTCGGTGCTGTCCTAATTGGAGGGCCAGTGTCCTACTTCACGTTCTGCGGTGCAGCCAAAGTTTGACCGAAGACAGCAGCAGTACGAGCGCTAAGGCGGGCAGCAAAACGGCATTGGGGATGATCCCGAGCAATTGAGCGCCAACGAAGCTGCCGACCACGGAGCCGAGGGCCATGGCGGCCACAAAACGCCGATTGACCCTCAGCACCGCGAATGTGCTATCCCGACTATAGCGGCCGAAGCCAACCAGCATGGTCGGCAGGCTGATCGCCAGAGAGAGGCTACCAGCGAGCTTCACGTCCACGCCGAACAAGATGATGAGCGTAGGTATCAGCAACTCACCACCAGCAACTCCCAACAGAGACGCCACCACGCCGATGGCGAACCCCGCAACCAGTCCGGCAACGAGTTGAACCGGCCCGGTAAAGAGCGGCTGACCGTTTCCTTCGGCGGTATGCCCAACCATCAGGATCACCGCCATGCCGACCAGCAGGACGGAGATCACGCGGTAAAGGGTGTCGGAACGAAGTTTGGTCGCCCACGACGCGCCGAACCAGGCGCCCAGCAGGCTGCCTTCGAGCAGGTTGAGAATCACGGGCCAGTAGCCCAGCAACGTTTCGGCCGAGATAGTGCTGGTACGGAAGGGCAGCGCCGACATGACCACCACAAGGCTCATGGCCTTGTTAATGATGACGGCTTCCAGCGCGCCGAAGCGGTATAGGCTGATGAGAAAGGGTAGGCGGAACTCTGCTCCTCCCAATCCGATCAGCCCGGCCAGTGTTCCGATGCCAGCACCGCTGTGAACGCGCTCGTCTGGTTACGCTGAAAGGCATCAAAACTAGCTGCAGCCATCGTACTATCCCGCTATTCCCAACGGGATACTACGAGGTTAATCCGGGCGGGGCGAGCGATTTGCCATCCCGGCCTCGACGCGCACGCCACCGTCGGAGTAGAGCTCCAGCACATCGGGTGCCGGAGTGCAGTTATGGCGTATGTAGCTGGAGAAGATCGCCACCAGACGACGTTGTTGCCCCCGGTTCTCGACGATTATGTCGACGATAAATCATCTGTTCGTGTTGTAGACGCGTTCGTCGATGGCCTCGACTTCACCGCCCTTGAGTTTGAGCGTGCAGCACCTGCATCCACCGGCCGACTAGGATATGACCCGCGCGACCTGTTGAAGCTATACATCTATGGCTACCTCAACGAGGTTCGCTCGTCCCGCCGGCTCGAGCGCGAGTGCAAGCGCAACATCGAAGTGATGTGGCTGGTCCGCCGGCTCGCGCCCGACCACAAGACGGTCGCCGACTTTCGGCGCGACAACGGGCCCGCAATCGTCGGGGCCTGCCGCGCATTCGTCCTGTTCTGCCGAGATCAGGGTGTGTTCGCTGCCAAGCTGGTCTCGATCGACGGAGCGAAGTTCCGCGCGGCGGCAAGTCAGAACAGGGTGATTGATCGGCGGCGGATCGCCGAAGAAGCCGAGAAAATCGACGCGCGTGTCGCCCAGTACCTTGCCGAGCTCGACGAACGAGATGCCGCCGAGCCCGGCGACAGCGACGGATCGACCATGGAGGCGCTCGCGGCATTGAAGACACGCCGCGACGAACTGAATCGTTTGGCGGGCTACCTTGAACAGGATGATCGCACTTTGGTCGTCGACGGCGAACTGGACGCGCGACCGATGGGCTTCGGCCGGGGCGGCAAGCCGCCGTCCTACAACATCCAAATCGCAGTCGACGCCGACACCGGCCTCATCATTCACCATGCCGTGACCGACGAGGTTAACGACCTGAGGATGCTGCACCCGATGTCAAAGGCCGTGAAGGAGCTACTGGCCCGCGAGCACTTAACCGTTGTCGCCGACACCGGCTACTCAAATGGCAATGCGGCAGCGGCGTGCGAAGCGGACAACATCACGGCCTGCGTACCGGTCAAGCGTTCCGTCAACAACCGAGGCAACGGCGACGAGTTTGAACGCTCCGCCTTCATCTACAATCCCGACGATGACAGCTTTACATGTCCGGCTGGGCGGGTGCTTGCACGGACCCAACGAGTTCATCCTCAGAGTATCTTCTATGTGTCGCGGGATTGCAGCGGTTGCGCGCTCAAGTCTCGTTGTACAACAGCGATGCGTCGATCGGTGACGCGGCACGTCCACGAAGACGCCCTCGATCGCATGACCGCGCGCGTCGCAAATCGCCCGGAGTTGATGCGGCTCCGAAGATGCTCGGTGGAACATCCTTTCGGGACAATGAAACAGATGATGTCGGGGCGCTTTCTTACCCGCGGGATTGCAGGAACAAGCACCGAGATGGCGCTCTCCGTACTCGCCTTCAACATGGTCCGGAGCATCAACCTCCGAGCAACGCCGAGCTGAGGTCAGCCCGACGTTGCGTTGGGAGGAGGTGCTCCGCCGAGGCTACGCGCTGACGTTTTCACACAGCCTGTCATGCGCCGCCCTCGCTGAATTGCCACACGGGAATGCCGAGCTTCCTTGCCTTGTCGGCGAGGTTCGCCTGGATGCCGCTGCCCGCGAAAACCATGACGCCGATCGGCAGGACCTCGAGCATCGCGTCGTTGCGCTTGAACGGTGCCGCCTTGGCGTGCCTGTGCCAGTCGGGCTTGAAGGCGATCTGCGGCACCTTGCGATGGTCGGCCCAGCGGGCGGCGATACGCTCGGCGCCCTTCGGCGAGCCGCCGTGCAGCAGCACCATGTCGGGATGCTTAGCGTGGGCCTGATCGAGCTTGGCCCAGATCAGGCGATGGTCGTTGTAGTCCAGCCCGCCGCTGAGCGCGATCTTGGGGCCCTTAGGCAGCAGGACCTCGGTGTCGGCGCGACGGCGGGCGGCGAGGAAGTCGCGGCTGTCGATCATCGCGGCGGTGAGCGTGCTGCGGCTGACCATCGAGCCGATGCGCGGCCGCCAGGCTGAGCCGGTGTGGCGCTCGAACTGCTCGGCGGCCTGGTCTCGGAAGAGCTCCATAGCGTTGCGCCGCTCGATCAGCGTGATGCCCTGGGCGGTCAGCCGTTCGAGCTCGACCGAGCGCACCTCCGAGCCGTTCTGCTCGCGCTGGCTCTTGTGCTGCGCCTGCTCGTTGTGGTCGAGGTCGCGCTCGATGCGATCTACCGCGCGGTGAAAGAGATTGGCGGTCGACCACAGCAGGTCCCCGAGGTCAGGTTCGAGACGGGTGTCGCTCAGGGTCGCGACCAGAGCGTCGAAGATGCCGGCGACGGCGCCGGCAATGGCGTTGCCTTCGGGCAGCGGCCGCGAGTCGGGCTCATCGTCGAAGGGACGCCAGCCGTAAAGCTGCAGCTCGCTGAGGACGTGCTCGGTCGGGGATGCGGTGTCGGCGGGTTCGAGATCGTCGTTGGCGGTCATGATGAGGTCCTTTGCCGGCTCGGCCGCGCCCATCGCGGCCTTCGTGGGCGCCGAGAGACGGCAGGCGGACCGGGCCTGCACCGCGGAGCGGCCGGAGCGTCAGCGGAGGACGGCAGAGCGCGGCTATTTTGCTTCGCGATGCAAAGGCGCGTCAGCGCCGGCGGAAAATAGCCGCGCGCCGCCGTTGCAGGAGCCGGACCGCCTGCCGTCCGATCGCCCGCAAGAAGGCCGGGCGCGGCCCTCTCCCGGCGGCCCAGGACTTCATCGTTGCCGACCACGACGACTACCCGCCCGTCACCTCGTCCCGGCCATCATCAGATCGCAGAAATGCTGCGCGTCTCGCGGCACGAGTTGATGCCGCAAGGCTGCCCGCAGGTCGTCAACGCCGAACGTGCGGAGGTCGTCGTTGAAGTCGCCGAGCCTAGGCGAGAGCGTGATCGCCTCGAGCCCGACCTCCTTGGCGCGGGCGCTGAGCGTCGTCGCCGCGCGGTCGCCGGCTGGATCAGCATCGCGCGCGATGTAGAGCCGGCGCAGCGTTGCAGGAAGCAACAGGGCGGCCAGGTGATTGGCCGAGAGTGCCGCTGCCATGGGCATGGTCGGCAGAGCGCATCGCAGCGACAACATGGTCTCGATGCCCTCGCCGGATGCGAGCACGTCGTCGGCCGCGCCGAAGCGCACGGCATTGCCCAAGAGCTCGCCCATAGCGCGACGCGGTGTGTCGATCGGCGCCTTGCCGCGACCGGAGCGGTCGAGCCAGGTGCGATGGACGCCAGTGATGCGGCCGTCGAGGTCCGTGATGCACGCGACCATGGCTGGCCAGGCCTCGGTCGGGGCGTGCTCGTCGGGGCGATAGTAGCAGCGCGGATGGAAGCGCAGGGCTCTGCCATGGTGCACGGTGACGATGCCTCGCGCGTGCAGGTATGCCTCCGCGAGCGTGCCCGCGATCGGCCGTGACATCGCGAACAGCCGTCGGGCAGATTCAGGCGAGCCACGGGGTGCTGGCTTCGTGCCTGGGGACACGAGCCGGCGTTCGGACTTGGGCAGGCCGAGGAACCGTCGTGCCTCCTCGGCGACATCGCGGAAATCGACGAGACCGCAGCTCTCGCGGATGACGTCGAGCAGATCGCCAT